>OFLY01000529.1_pt1 | contig 30811 bp, 28 predicted proteins | sample 1541161 | NCBI WGS metagenome assembly OFLY01 (sample SAMN04209247, study PRJEB22552) | human gut metagenome | biome: gut; material: feces | host: Homo sapiens | place: USA: Oklahoma | reverse complement strand
GCCGTCGCAATTCCCCTTAAGAAATCAAGGAAAAGGAAAATCCATGTTTTCTTAAGGGGAAGTTGCTTTCAGATACCAGCTATTTTATTTGTATAAGAATGATTTTCTGCAAAAGACAGCCAAAGCAGCTCCTCTCAAAAAACAGCAGTAGAAGCCTGCGCCGGCGTAGTCCTCTTTTTTGTGTTTCCAACATCCTTTGTTTCTCCCATCAGATAAAAACATCTCCCCTTCGGGAGATTGGTCACTGCATCCGATGAAGGTATTTTTCTTTGGTTGCCATACCGCCCCGAATATGGCGTTCTGCCTTATTGACCTCCAGCACCCGCCGTACGGACTTCGCCAGTTCCGGGTCGATCTTCTCCACCCGGTCTGTGATGTCTTTATGTACGGTGGATTTGCTGATGCCAAATTTCTTCGCCGTTTCCCGCACCGTGGCGTTGGTGTGGATCATAAACTGTGCTACTGCCACCGCGCGTTCTTCAATATAGCTTTTCAAACAAAAGCACTCCCCTGAGATATTCTTGATTATCTATATGCAGACAGGGCGCAGGATATGAATCGTGGGCTGCTTCCACAGAAAAACCATAGGATTTATAACATTTTCCCATAGATTTTTCCTGATAAAACCGCCATTTTCCCGATTTTTCTGAAAAAAAACCACACTTTTCCAACCAAAAAACAATGATTTTTTACAGGCAGATTTTTTCTGTTTTGGTATTATTTCATAATATCTGCTTATTTTTTCCTATGGAAAGTAATATATTTATTCATATAAAACCGTTTTTCATGAGATTTTCATGAGAAATCATAAATTTCATGATAATTATTTTACTGATTTATTTGTTTTATCTATATAAAATGAACAAAAGCAGTTACCACTGCCGTGGGAGATTTTTCCAAGCGGCATGGAAATATGAGAAAGGGGTAGATACTATGAAAAAACAATGGAAAATCATTGGGGCTCTGGGACTCTCCCTCTCCCTTTTGATGAGCAGCACCGCTTTGGCTGCCCACCCGAAAGGATACTGGCCCTACCTGTCTGCGTTCAACAACGCAAAGACAGCCAACAATCAGGCACAGATGATCACAACAGGCAATAAACTGCTGCAGTATTATCAGAACTTGCCACTGGACAGCGACGTCGCTTCCATCCGTTACAATGTCAACTACGCAAATTACCCGATTTATGAAAAACAGGGCAATTACGTAAAAGCAAAAGAAGCCTTGCAGCAGGTAGCCACCAACGGCAATTATCTGGGCTTTAAAGACGCGGCAACCATGGCAAACGAACGCATGCGGAAAATTTCTCCCAACGCCCAGGTTTACGCGCTGACAAACACTTCCGCACCTTACTATGGTGCGAAACACGAACCCAAAAACGGTACATTATACGGCCGTGTATGGACAGAACAGAATGACAGCGTCGCTCAGAACGAAGCCATCGTTTCTTTCTACATTGAAATGGGACAGAACGCGGCAGACTACGAACGTTTCATCGCGCCTTATGAAGGCGGCGACCATGTGATCCATATCGCTTGGAACTTCCCCAGCGAAGGCAGCACCGTAAGTGCCATCAACAGCGGCTCTTATGACAGCAACATCCAGCAGACACTCCAGTATCTGGCAATCATCGACGCACCCGTTCTGCTGCGTATCGGCGGTGAAATGAACATCTGGACAAACGCTACCACAGGGGATGCTTTCAAAGCAGCTTATACCCGCATCGCAAAACAGGCAAGATCCATCTGTCCCAATGTAGCGCTGGTATTCTCCACCAACTACACCTCTCCTTTCGGCGGCAGCATGGAACCTTACTTCCCTGACGCTTCTCTGGTAGACTGGGTAGGCACTTCCCTGTACAACAACAAATATCAGTTTGCTTCCAGCCCCACCAAAGGCGTGGACAACAACGAAATGTACTTCGGTATCGGTGATTACGCAGATCCTGTGAAAAACCTGAGCCACACAGCGGATCTGGCGAAGAAATACAACAAACCCATCATCATCACCGAAGGGGGCAGCGGTTATCTCTCCGGCAATGCTGATACAACCACATTTGCCGCAGACCGTATCCGCGAAGCATATACCACACTGAACATGGTTTACCCTCAGGTAAAAGCCATCATCCACTTTGACCGCAGCGGCAATGGCTATGATTATACCCTGCAAAACAATGCTACCGTACAGGCAGCTTACAACAGCGCACTGAAATCCAATCCCACACTGATGTCCAGTCCCAGCCAGACAGTGACACAGTCCTTCAAGCCTCTGTCTCAGGTAACAGGCGCAAACGGTGTTGTGACACTGCGTGCATACTGTGATGTCATCGGTCAGACTGTCACCGTAACCTATTCCGTAGACGGCAAATGGATCGGCACACAGAAAACCGTGCCTTACAACTGCCAGCTGGATACTTCCACACTGACAGCAGGCAACCATACTTTGAAAGTGGTATTCAACGCACCGAACGGTTACAGCCAGACACTGAATTATCAGCTGACAAAGGCAGCCAACGGCAGCGTATCTTTCAAACAGGCATAAACATTCCGTCTGACAACATGGTCTGACGTACGCAAAAAGCCGGATACTCTTAGAGGTATCTTCATAAGATAACAAAGAAAGCTGAAATCCTCATTATAACAGAGGATTCCAGCTTTCTTATTTTTACTGAGATTTAATTCGGTATGTTTTCGTTGCTTGCCTTGGGGACACTTCCGGCTTTTTTATTTACAGCGGCTGCATCATTTCCAGTATGATGCCATCGGGATCTCTAAAATAAAAGGCTTTGCTTTTGCCGAAGCCCTGGGCTGTAAAATCGAAATACTGGGGTTCCGATAAGCACACCACTTGATGTGCCAACAAGTTTTCATAAACCGCATCAATATCATCGGTATAGAAGCATACTTCCGAAATGGAAGTGGCAAATAAGTCAGGCTGCGCATGATGGGTTTCATTTTCTACAAACTGGATCAGTTCCACCGGAGGGGTTTCCACGTTTTGGGAGCCATTGAGATAAGCCACTCTGGCCTGACAATTTTTCTTTCCAAACATCCGATCTGTTTCTTCGCCTGACATGAAAATTTTCCCTTGAAATTCCAGTCCCAGAACATCTCTGTAAAAAGCGATGGATCTGTCCATATCCGAAACGGTTAAGCCAACGTGGTATATTCTGCCAATCATGATGTTACCTTCCTTTTCAAATAATTTTCAGATAAAAAACAGGCGCGGTACCGAAGTGCCGCGTCTGTTGTTGCTCTCTTATTTTTTATCAGCCTTCAATGGCGATTCTGCCGTCATGTTCTACCTGAGGTGCTTCTTTTCTAGGCAGGGTCAGTGTCAGAACGCCGTCTTCATATTTTGCCTGTACATCGTTAGGTGTCATATGGTCACCTACATAGAAGGTACGGCGCATAGAGCCTGCGTAACGTTCCTGACGCAGATAAATGCCTGCTTCTTCTTCTTTCTTTTCTTCTTTTTTCACAGCGGAAATGGTCAGGTAACCTTTATTCAGATTGATCTGAACATCTTCTTTCTTGAAGCCGGGCAGATCCATTACCACTTCATATTTGTCATCTGTTCTCTTCACATCTGTCAGCATGACATCTTTTGCGTGTTTGCCATACAAAGGATTCATTTTTGCGAAAAATTCTCTGTCGAAAGAGGTGTCGGGCCAGTTTTCGTTGTCAAACAGGTTATCTCCAAAAAAGTTATGCATCATCATCATAAGTCATATCTCCCTTCATAAAAGACAGTTCATGTTTTGAATCAGCACGGTCGGAGAACTCCGAGGGTGTTGCTATTCTCTTTTCGGACGCGGGCACAGGTGCCTTTTTCTTTTAGTACCTTTCCTTTGTTCGACTGTATCTTAGCACCATTTGTTAGCACTGTCAATAGGTGAGTGCTAATTTTTTTAAAAAAATTTTTCGCGGGAGAAAAAGCCTGAAAAATCAAGCTTTTCCTCCATTTCCCAGCGCCATGAGAGTATGGAGCAATCTGCCATTGACGGAATCATCCTGCAAAATCACCTTGTCATCGGCGGCATGAAAGAGGGCGTCGGCACACTCGCCGCAGATGTCCGCCCCCGACACCCGACAGTGATGGAACAATTCCAGAATTACATTCCGCAGCTGGGAAAGGGTCAGTGTGCCCTGCTGCCAATTGGTATGTACCTGAGAGGGAGAAAGGATATCCTTATCAATGGACAGATAGACGGGCAAATCTTTGGGAAAACAGTTCTCCCAACGGTCATCCCGGGCAATCTGGCTTTCATCATAGGCCACCATACGGCTGCGGTAAGGCTCCGGCACAGCTGCCACCAGTTCCGCGTCCGCCCCCAGCAGTACCACCTTTTTCACATAAGGATTTTCCTCCAGCACCCGATTTACCCAACATCCACAGGACAGCAATTCCTGAAACAAAGGCGGCTGCATGTCCGGGTGATGGTCTGCCACAGCCAGCACAAAGGGCTCCTGGAGTTTTTCCGTCCACAGCTTCGTCATATAATGGTAATTACCGGAATCTATGAAATGGATGGCTTCCGCGGAAAAAGGGGCAATCTTCCGGCGCAAAGCCTGTTCTCCTTCTTCGTCACAGTAGCAATTGGTGCCCTGTATATCCCGGCAGTCGATCCAATGCACATGGACACCCCGGTAAAAACGCTCCTTCTCATAAATGCCTGTAAAATCCATAATGGTCACATCAGATTTCATCAAATCCCTTCTTTCTTTTCCAAAAGGAAAGGGGAACCGTACCCCTATACAGTTCCCCTTTGCCTGCCCTGAGCATACCACCAATGAAGACAAAATACAAGATACCTCATACAAAAAACAATATCCATCAAAAAAGAAGGTACTTTTTTCACAAAAAAAAGTTGCAAAATAAAATTTCATCGTATAATTTTCCATTTTTCGCCAAGTTTCCGTTAAGAAAGCATTTATCGTATTGTTTTTTATGCACCAACTTCATATAATGACAAACGTAGTTTTTCCAATCTATTCCAGAAAAGGAAGAAACTACACACAAGTTCGGAGAGGAGGTATTATTTTTATGACAACATTTATAATCGGACTTGTACTTTTAATTGTTGGGGGTGCCGTATACGGAAAATTTGTAGAACACATTTTCCACCCCGACGACCGGCAGACACCTGCCATTCGGAAACAGGACGGTGTTGACTTTGTTCCTATGAGCAAATTCAAAAACGCCCTCATCAACCTGCTGAACATCGCAGGTACCGGCCCTATCTTTGGCCCCATCCAGGGCATTTTGTTCGGGCCCATCGCATTCATCACCATTCCCATCGGCTGCGTCATCAGTGGTGCAACCCATGACTACCTGAGTGGTATGATATCTCTGCGTCAGGACGGCGCACAGATGCCCGGCATCGTTCGCAAATTCCTGGGCAACAAAACATTCCAGGTATACAACATCTTCCTGTGCATCCTGATGCTGCTGGTAGGTGCGGTATTTACCTACACACCCGGCGACTTGTTCGCAAACCAGATTGTTGGTATCGAAGGGGTCAACATCTGGACATGGGTTATCTACGCTGTGATCCTGGCTTACTACCTGATTGCAACACTGTTCCCCATCGATAAAATCATCGGCAGAATCTACCCTATCTTTGGTGCCATCCTGCTGCTGTCCGCAGTTGGCGTATTCTTCGGCATCTTCTTCAAGGGCTATGAACTGATGAACATTGACTTCTCCCATGGTCTGAGCGGTATCTTCAATGTATATCCTCTGTGGGATGCAGCCGGCAACACTGGCGCAGGCACACCTTTCATCCCTGTATTCTTCGTAACCGTTGCCTGCGGTATCACATCCGGTTTCCACTCCACACAGTGTACACTGATCGGCCGCAGCGTAACTTCCGAAAAAGAAGGCCGTTTCACATTCTACTGGATGATGATTCTGGAAGGCCTCATCGCTATGATCTGGGCTGCAGCTGCTATGGGTATCTACAACAAAGGCTCTCTGAGCGGCGCAACAGGCGTTGTTGGTGAAGTTGCAAAAGACCTGCTGGGCCCCGTTGGTGGTCTGATCGCAATCCTGGGCGTTATCGTACTGCCTATCACTTCCGGTGATACCGCACTGCGTTCCTGCCGTCTGATGGTTGCTGACTACCTGCACATCGACCAGAAAGAAAAAAGAAATCGTATCATGGTAACACTGGGTATCTTCATCCCCGTTATCGCTATTCTGGTATTCGCAAAACTGAATGCAGAAGGCTTCAACATCCTGTGGAGATACTTCGCATGGGCAAACCAGACCATTGCTGTATTCGCGTTCGCGGCAATCACAGTTTACCTGTGTGCAAAGAAAGGCGCGCCTAAATACGCATTCCTGATCTCTCTGCTGCCTGGTACATTCTACATCTTCATCATTTCTTCCTTCCTGCTGAGCCAGTCCATTGGTTTTGGTCTGCCTCTGAACGTATCCTACGTCATCGCAGGTGTTATCTCACTGGTATACCTGATCCTGGTACCTCGTGCAGGGGAGAAATTCAGCAAATCTCATACAGAAGAATAATTGCATAAATATACATAAAATATCAACAAAATTCATCCTGTTTTTTGACCGGGTCGGTTCCAAATCGACTCGGTCATTTTTTGTCCAACAGATATCGTTATAAAATTTTCAAAAATATTGTTTTTGTTGTATATGTTGCTGTATACTTTTTGTAATTTTATTGTAAACAAGCTATTTTCCCATAGAATTGCACAATATAATATACTTTTTCTCTTTATGCAAGTGTCTGAAATCTCTCCCGTAATCCCCCAAAAACGAGTACGCTTTTGTATGGTTCATACAAAAAACAATAATTGGAAATAACTGTAAATTAATACAAATGCTTCCTGCAATTTTTATGGTTTTTTATATATTTTTTCATCTTTTTTGCATTTTATACTTGTAAATAAAGTTGCATCTCATTATAATGGGATGTGGTTTTGGGGAGATGAAACTCCATTTCCCAGAAAAAACATTTTTTTCACAAGTTCGGAGAGGAGGTATTATTCATTATGACAACATTTATAATCGGACTTGTAATCTTACTTGTCGGCGGTGCGCTGTACGGGAAATTTGTAGAAAACATTTTCAGACCCGATGACAGACAGACACCTGCCATCAAACATCAGGACGGCGTGGACTTCGTTCCTATGAGCAAATTCAAAAACGCCCTGATCAACCTGCTGAACATCGCAGGTACCGGCCCTATCTTTGGTCCCATCCAGGGTATTCTGTTCGGGCCCATCGCATTCATCACTATCCCTATCGGCTGTGTAATCAGCGGTGCTGTTCACGACTACCTGAGCGGTATGATGTCTCTGCGTCAGGACGGCGCACAGATGCCTGGTATCGTTCGTAAATTCCTGGGCGGCAAAACATTCCAGGTTTACAACATCTTCCTGTGCATCCTGATGCTGCTGGTTGGTGCTGTATTTACTTACACACCTGGTGACCTGTTTGCGAACCAGATCGTTGGTATCGAAGGCGTTTCCGTAGGTACATGGGTAATCTACGGCGTAATCCTGGCATACTACCTGATCGCAACACTGTTCCCTATCGACAAAATCATCGGTAGAATCTACCCTATCTTCGGTGCTATCCTGCTGCTGTCCGCAGTTGGTGTATTCTTCGGTATCTTCTTCAAAGGTTATGAACTGATGAACATCGACTTCTCCAACGGCTGGAATGGCGTATTCGGTCTGTACCCTCTGTGGGATGCAGCTGGTAATACAGGCGCTGGTACATCCTTCTTCCCTGTATTCTTCGTAACTGTTGCATGTGGTATCACATCCGGTTTCCACTCCACACAGTGCACACTGATCGGCCGCAGCATTACTTCCGAAAAAGAAGGCCGTTTCACATTCTACTGGATGATGATTCTGGAAGGTCTGATCGCTATGATCTGGGCTGCAGCTGCTATGGGTATCTACAACAAAGGCTCTCTGAGCGGCGCAACAGGCGTTGTTGGTGAAGTTGCAAAAGACCTGCTGGGCCCCGTTGGTGGTCTGATCGCAATCCTGGGCGTTATCGTACTGCCTATCACTTCCGGTGATACCGCACTGCGTTCCTGCCGTCTGATGGTTGCTGACTACCTGCACATCGACCAGAAAGAAAAAAGAAATCGTATCATGGTAACACTGGGTATCTTCATCCCCGTTATCGCTATTCTGGTATTCGCAAAACTGAATGCAGAAGGCTTCAACATCCTGTGGAGATACTTCGCATGGGCAAACCAGACCATTGCTGTATTCGCGTTCGCGGCAATCACAGTTTACCTGTGTGCAAAGAAAGGCGCGCCTAAATACGCATTCCTGATCTCTCTGCTGCCTGGTACATTCTACATCTTCATCATTTCTTCTTTCCTGCTGAACGCTTCTATCGGCTTTAACCTGCCTCTGAACGTTTCCTATGTAATCGGCGGTGTTATCGCTCTGCTGTACCTGATCCTGGTACCTCGCGCAGGTAAGAAATACGCAGCAAGCCATACAGAAGAATAAGATTCTGTTTCCACTTATTTAAGAAATTGTCAACATGAAAAAAAGGAGTATCCTTTCGGATGCTCCTTTTTTGATTCTCAAAAACGATTATGAAAAGGTGAAATCATCTTCCTCCATAACCGCGCCGGGCACTAAGTCCCCCAGATGATTCAGAATATAAAGCTGGGCTTTCGGCGTATAAAGCACCGCTTCGTATACCCCCCCGATAACCAAGGCGTTCTTCCATATAAATACCTAAGGCTTCCCCTTCTTTGGTAGGAACTTTTTGTTTTCTGCCATCCTCCTTGGTTCGCGTCAGCAAAAATCCCCTTTCCTCCAGCCCTTTTGTCACAGCTGTGGGAGAAAGTCTGCCGCAGTCCCTGCCCATCTGTTCCTCTACCGCTGATACAAAGGCTGTGATGCCTGCCGCTTCCGGCAAGGGCAAAATCCCGGAAAGCTGGTAAGAAGTGATGCAGAATTTTCCTCTTCTCTCCCGTTTGGCTCTGCGGGCAGGCGCAGGCGTTTCCTGTTCCAATAAATCCCGCAGACAGTGAGAAGCCTGTGTCAAAGTCCGCAAAACCGCGGCATCTGCAAAAGCACCTGTGAGGGGCAGTTCTTTCCCGGTCAAAGGATGTCGTCCCTCTGCCAACATACGCAGCTGCTGACAAATCTGTTCTTGTTTTTCCCGTTCCATATTTGGGGCATCTTCATAAGAAAACAAAGAAAGCTGAAATCCTTATCATATAGAGGATTTCAGCTTTCTTATTTCTAATGGGATTTTATCGGATATGTTTTCTTATGAAGACAGCCGTCGCAATTCCCCTTAAGAAATCAAGGAAAAGGAAAACCAATGTTTTCTTAAGGGGAAGTTGCTTCATCGCTCCCCTTTTTTCAGCCGTTCCAAAATCTCCTCATCGGCAGGGCAGAAATCAAACTTCTCGATTTCCGCCGAGGTGATCCACTGCAAGTCCACATGCTCCAGTTTCTTGGGAACACCTGCGGCGATTCTGGCATGGAACAGTGTCAGATGCACCGTCAGGTCAGGATATTCGTGGGTCACTTCCATGAACACATCCCCTACGGAAAGGGTAATGTCCAGTTCTTCCCGACATTCCCGGATGAGGGCATCTTCCTTTGTTTCTCCCGGCTCCACTTTGCCGCCTACAAATTCCCACAGCAGTCCCCTTGCCTTATGGGCAGGACGCTGGCAAATCAAAAAACGGTCACCATCCCAAATGAGGGCCGCTACCACTTCTGTCATAACTTTTTCCTCCGTTCTCTGTAAATCTGCTTCCATTGTACGGCAAAATCCGCTGCAAATCCAGAAAAAACACGAAATCCTTTCGACTCCGTGCTTTTTTCTCATTTATGATGGGGCGTGAAATAATATGTTTTTTCTTCCGCCGCCCAGTGGCCCTCTACGCCGAAAACGTCGTTGAGAAGTCCACTTTTGAACAATTCTTCCGGCTGCTGCACCGCCAAAAGACATCCTTTTTCCATAACCGCAATGCGGTGGCTATAAGTGAGAGCATGGGCAAGGTCATGAAGCACCATGACGATGGTTTTGCCCTCGCGGTTCAGTCTGCGGATGAGCTCTAAAATCTCAAACTGCTTGCCGATGTCCAGATAGGTGGTCGGCTCATCCAAGAAAATCAAATCTGTATCCTGTGCAATGACCATAGCCAGGTAGGCTTTCTGCCGCTCGCCGCCGGAAAGGGAACGCAAATCCCGATGGCGCATATCTGCCACCCCTGCCAATTCCATGGCTTCCGCTACCTTTTCTTTATCCTCTCTGCCGGGACGTCTGGAAAGTCCCAGATAAGGAAATCTGCCGTGCAGCACCAGCTGTTCCACGGGAATCCCCGGAATGCTGCGGCTCTGGGGCAGGAGCGCCGCCTGTTTTGCCAATTCTTTCTGGGAAAAATCATCCAGTTTTCTGCCAAAGAGCATGATTTCTCCCGCCATCAAAGGCAATTGTCTGGCGGCAGCCTTTAGCAATGTGGATTTACCGCAGCCATTTGGCCCTGCCAGTGTGAGGATTTCCCCCTTTTTCACGTCCAAGGAAATGTCCTCCAGTATTTTTTTGCTGCCATAGCCTGTGGCAACACGAGAAAATGTCAGTACCCATTCAGTCATAGATTTTCCCCCTTCCGCCTTTCAAAAGCAGGAACAGGAAGAACGGGCCGCCCAAGAGTGCCAATATGATACCCACAGGCAGTTCAAAGGGCGCGAATACCCATTTGCCCAAAGCGTCGCAGACCAACGCAAAGACCGCTCCCAATAGTGCCGCGCAGGGAATGACCAGACGGTTATCTCCTCCCGCAAATCTGCGGCAGATATGAGGCACAATGAGCCCAATGAAGCCCAGAAGCCCCGCGAAACTCACGGCAGAGCCTGCCAACAGGGACGCAATGACGATAAACAAAAATCGCACCACTGCTACGCGCATGCCAAGGCTGGCGGCGATTTCTTCCCCCAAAGAAAGGACATTCAGGTCATAGCTGAACACCAGCGCCAACACCAGACCAATGACGATAAGCACTGCCGCCGGTTTCAGCGCCGTCATGGTCACGCCGGCAAAACTGCCCACCATGAAGCCCGTTGCCCCAACCACATCATCAGGAAACAGTATGGTAAGAACGTCAATACCTGCGGATAATATACTGCTGACAGCCACACCAGCCAATACCAAAGTGATACGGGATGCCCCTGTTTTTGCCGCCAAAGCGTAAATGAACAGACTGGTGGCAAGAGCCCCCACAAAAGCCGCCAAGGGTACTGCCGCCCACGCCGTCGGTGCCAAAGACGCCGCCAAAAGGGCGCAGAAACCCGCGCCGGAGTTGACACCGATGATGTTCGGGCTGGCAAGGGAGTTATTCAGCACCGCCTGAATGATGGCGCCGCTGACAGCAAGGGCAGCTCCCGCAAAAATAGCCGCCAATGTTCGTGGCAGACGCACATACAGGAAGATGCGGTATGTGGTATCTGTTTTATCCCCCGCTTGCAGGGCGTGATACAGTTCCCCCAGGGACAGACTGCTGGAACCTGTAAAAAGGCTGAGGCAAACTGCCCCAGCCAGACAACACAGCAATAATATCAGGAGAAAAGCTACCTTATGCCATGATCGCATCAATATCCTCTGCTAATTCTGGATAGAGCAGTTTTGCCATATAGGCATAACTTTCTGCCCAGCGTGCGTTTGGTTTATAGTGGAACAGGTCTTTGGGCAGTACATAGCATCTGTCCTGCTGTACCGCTGTGAGGCCTTCCCATGCGGGGTTGGACATGATGCCGCTTTCCAGTGCCGCAAGGGCAGCATCTTCCGCACCCATGGTGGTGATGAATATAAAATCAGGGTCTTCTGTAATGATTTCCTCAATACTCAGATCTTCCAGCAGGGATTCATGGCGGGCAACGATGTTATCCACGCCCAGGTCTTCCATGATATAGCCTGTCTGGTTATCAGCGCCTTTGGCTTTTGCCCCTGTGGAGAAGGCACGGATCAAAAGACCTGTGGGGCCTTCTTCCCCTGCGGTCAGTTCTTTGATTTTTGTGATTTTCTGTTCCACCAGAGCGCCGTTCTGTTCATACAGGTCACTGCGGCCTGTCATCTGGCAGAACAGTTCCAGCATGGACAGATAATCCTCGAAAGTATCCACACGGAAATAAGCGTGGGGGATGCCTGCTTCTGTCAAAGCCTGCTGCATGTCCACCTGTGTGGCAATGTCCGCAGACAGAATTACAAAATCAGGGTTTACCGCCAGAATGGATTCCAGAGAAGGACTTTTCACGCTGCCAATCATGGCAACATCCTCACCCAGTTCCATATTCCTCTCCTCAATGGCATCTTCTGTGACACCAGCCAGTTTGCCGCCAGCCAGTGTCCATGTTTCCGCAAAGGAGCCATAGAGGGAAACCACCGTATCCCAGCTTTCAATCTGTACTTCCGTACCCAGCGCGTCAGTGAATGTAACACCCTGCACAGCTGTTTCCGCCGCTTCGGATTCCATGGTGGTATCTTCTTTGCCGCAGCCTGCCAATGTGCCCCCCAACAGTGTCAGGGAAAGGGCTGCTGCCAATATTCTGCGAAGTGTGAATTTCATGTTATGCTCTCTCCTTTACAGGCGCTGCCAGAATTTCTTCCTTACGGTTCAGCAGGTCATCGCCGAACAGTGCTTCTTCCATTTTGTCCACGCCAATACGGTCAATGGCTGCGCCCAGACGTTCTTTCTGATAAGCGTTTTCTTTGAACCACAGCATGGTTTTTTCCAGCAGAGGGAAGATTTCTTCTTTTTCCACAAAACGGCTCAATGCAGTGCCCATACGGGTCTTTTTGCCCCATGTGCCGCCTACGAAGATTTTGTAAACTTCTTTGTCATGTTTTGCTACTGCGCCGAAAGGACATTTCCCTGTGCTGCATACGCCGCAGGCAGAGCACAGATTGGGGTCGATGTGCATTTTGCCGTCAACGACTTTTGCCGCTTTCATGGGACAGTTTACTTCTACCATACATTTTTTGCAGCCTCTGCATTTTTCCACGTCGTACTGAGGAACCCGGTGACCTTCCACGCCGAAGTCGTTGAGGCTGGGTTTCATACAGCTGTTGGGACAGCCGCCTACGGCGATTTTGAATTTATGAGGCAGTTTCACTTCTCTCCAGCCAATATAATATTTGTCATGGATTTCCTGTGCCAAGCCCTGTGTGTCGAAGTTGCCGTATACGCAAGTGGTGCCTTTGCATGCTGCCACAGGACGGATTTTCGCCCCTGTACCGCCGAACAGCAGACCTTCTTCCGCCAGAAAAGCCTTGGCGGGTTCGATGTCATCAAAATGAATGCCGGGCAGTTCCACTGCCAGACGGCTGGTCATGGTGATTTTGCCATTACCGAATTTTTCCGCACATTCCGCAATCTTCATCATTTCTTTTGCGGTGAATACGCCGTTGCCGGGCAGTACACGGCCAGAAAACATCTCTGTGCCTCTGTTAATCAAAAAGCCCTGTCCTTTTACGTTCTTGATATCATCCTGACTTAATTTTGCCATAAACATTCTCCTTCTTTCTTCTACACATAATCCCTCTTTTTGCAGACACCTGCATAGTTATCCCTATTGTACCATCGGGCCTATGTGTTGTATACTAGGAAAATAAAAAGAAACTCATAGGGAAAAACCTATCATCACGTAAAAAATGAAAAGAGGAATCCACATGACACTGCGACATCTGGAAATTTTTCTTGCCGTAGCCGAAACAGGCAGCATGCGCAAAGCCGCCGAACAGCTTTACATCTCCCAGCCCACCGTCAGCGGCGCCATACGAGAAATGGAAGAGGAATATGACGTACTGCTTTTTGAACGGCTGAACCAGCGGCTTTTCATTACCCCCGAAGGCAGACAGCTGACCATCTACGCCAGAGAACTCCTTTCCCTGTTTCACGAAATGGAATACACCCTTCGTCACAGCAGTGACCACGCCATTCTCCGCATTGGCGCCACCCTCACTGTGGGCACCTGTGTCCTGCCGGAGATTCTGCGGCAATTGGAGGAGCAAAAACACATCCCCACTTCCGTACAGGTGGAAAACACCCGCACCATCGTACAAAGACTGGCGGAAGGAGCATTGGACATCGGTTTTGTGGAAGGGGAAGTCCACCATCCTGATTTGGTGGTGCTGCCCGTCATGGCGGACAGTTTGACTGCTGTTTGCGCCCATGCTGCGCCGCCCATGACCCTTGCCGACCTCTGCCAGACCTATCCCCTCCTCATGCGGGAAAAAGGCAGCGGTACAAGGGAAATGACTGACCGCATTTTGGCGGAAAAAGGCATTTCCTGCGACATCCGCTGGGAATGCAGCAACACCCAAACACTGCTCCAAGCGGCGGAATCCGGTCTGGGCGTCACCATCATCAGCCGCCTTTTGGCCGCCGATGCCATTGCCGCAGGCAGGCTTTTTGAAATTCCACTGACAGACTGTGAGCTGCGCCGTTCTTTCCGGCTGGTATGGCATAAGAACAAATTCCAAGGGGACAGCTTTCTCACATTCTGCTATCTGTGCCGGGAATACGCTGCCGCCTGCCATCAGGAAATCGTAAAACAGTAGACAGAAAGGAGATTTGCCATGAAACAATATGAATACGTATCTGTCCACATTGGAAAACTATTCGGTGCGGCTTCTGAGGAGCATCGGGAAATCATCAACGATTACGCCGCAAAAGGCTGGCGTTATGTGGGCTTTATCCCCACCAACATGAATGATTATGGCAAACTGAAAGACATCGGCTTGATTTTTGAAAAAGACGAAAAAGCATAAAAAAATCCCCTTCTGTTTTCATACAGGAGGGGTTTTTTCTTTTATTTTCCGATTTTTTCCCGCAGGTCACTGGGCAGGCTTTCCAGCACTTTCGCGAAATCCCCATCTTCCAGCTGACCGCCTTCCTTTGCCACCACTGCCGCGGAAACATAATTTGCCGCTGTAATGGCTTCCTGCCAGGACAAGCCAAACCGACGGGCGGAAATCACCGCGCCCGCGTGGGAATCCCCTGCGCCGATGGTATCCACCACGGAGGTTTTCACAGGAGGGGCAAAGAAAATCTCCTTGCCGTCATAAGCCAGAGAGCCTTTTTCTCCCAATGTGATGACCACAGGACTTCCTGTTCTGCGGAAGATTTCTTTTGCCGCTTCTTCCACCGTATCTTTTCCCGTAAATGCCATGCTTTCCCCTTCATTCAGGTGCAAAATCACCCCAAGGGACAGGAGTTTTTCCACACGGTCTGTGGGAATCCGCATGATACGGGGGCCGGGAGCGAAGTATACCGTATATTCCGGATGTTTTTCCAGATAGTGGATGATTTCCCAGCCGGTGTATTCCTCGATTTCCAGACCACAGATATAAACGCTGTCGATGGAATCTGTGTCAATGTTTTCCAGATAGCTTTCATGGAAGGTGTATTCAATGCCATGGTCCACGATGAAGCTCCGTTCACCATCCCCTTCATCCTCTACCAGACAATAACAGCAGCCATTTTCTTCCTCCGGTTTCCGCACATAAATGGGCACGCCGCGTTTTTTCAGCTGTTCATAGACGAAATCCCCGTACATGCCGCCGCCCACTGCGGTACAAAGGCTGTAAGGTGCGCTGAAATGCCGCAGAATATCGCTGACCAGATAAGCACAGCCCCCCAGAGAACGGCTCTGTCTGCTGACGTGGACATCCTCGCCGCATTTAGGCAGATGTTCCACCCGGACAATGACGTCCACCACGGCGGAGCCGATGACTAATGTTTGATTCATGGATAACCCCTCCTTATATCGCAAAAAACAATCGTTTTCTTTTTTTCCATTTCTCTATGATACCACAAAATTTTCCAGGAAACAGCATTTTTCCCTCTGTTTTCCGCTCCCGCTTTATGCTACACTGGAAGCAGGAAAAAACGGGAAACAATGAAGGAGGAATGGTTTTATGGAAGAAACAAAAGAACTGACACTGCCGGAACAGGCCCGGGATCAGGCGAAAAACTATTTCCGTCAGGGAATGAACTGCACAGAATGTGTCATGCAGTCTTTCCTGGACATCCACGGCTCTGACCTGCCGCCGGAAGTCATCGCCCTTGCCACCGTTTTTGGCGGCGGTATGGGACACACCAAAAACACCTGTGGCGCCATCACTGGCGGGGTCATGGCGCTTTCCGCCGTGGTAGGCAGAAAGCATCCTCTGGCAAAAGAATCCATGGCGGAACGCATTGCCGAGCTGAACGAAATTTATGATATTTCCGGCAGAATGGTACACGAAATGGAAGAAAAATTCGGTACACTCATCTGCAAAGAGCTGTCCGATCCTCACGGGGATTTCGAAGGGAAATCACGGAAGAAAAACTGTATGCAGATGATTGGGGACTGCGCGGAAATCGCCATGAAATACATCATGGAAGCAGAAGGAAAAACGGTATAAAACATCGGGGAAATGTTCTTGGGGCATTCCCCTTTTTTCATTTGCAGGGCGGAAATTTTGGAATCCCACGGGATTTTATGGTATAATGGTTCCGTGTCGTTTTATGGGGATTTTCCCCGGACACATTTTTACACCAGAAAACGAATCGGAGGAAAAACGCACATGAAAAAAATCATTTTGGGCAGTCTCCTTGCCCTTTGTATAGCTGTGCCAGCACTGGCACATCCACCCATCACCGTATATGTAGACCAGCAGAAAGTTGCCTTTGCCGATCAGGCACCTGTTATCGTGGACGACCGGACACTGGTGCCCATGCGAAAAATCTTTGAAGCCATGGACGCCGATGTCACATGGGACGAACCTTCCCAGACCATCACTTCCACCAGAGGCAGTGACGTTGTCACCATGACCATCGGGCAAAAACAGGTCTACAAAAACGGCAAAGTGGTCTATACCATGGACGTGCCTGCCCAGATCATGCAGGACCGCACCATGGTGCCTATCCGTGCCGTAGCCGTTGCTTTTGACGCCAATGTGGCATGGGACGGCATCAATTACGTCATCGACATCACCACCGGTGGTTCTGCCGCAGCCAGCGGCAATTACTCCAAGCAGATTCATGCCGACGACGGCACCCTGCTGGCAACAGTGAGCCTGACTTATTCTCCCCTCACCTCCAACAGCACCGCCGCCAACAAAATCAACAAGAACGTTTATGACCAGATTTCCCAGAAGGCTTCTGTCATGACCGTACAGATGGAAACAGCCGCAAAAGCCGCTTACACAAAGAATCCCGCTTCCTTCCAGCCCTATTACTACATGGGCACTTATCAGGCAAAAGGCGAAGGCAGTGACTTTGCTTCCGTGGTACTGGAAGAACGCACATTCATGGGCGGCACAGAAACAAAGACCCTTTCCGCTGACACTTACAACATGAAAAACGGCAATGACGCTGTTCTGACAGACATCGTCACCGACAGCAAAAAAGAACTGGAAACCCTCATGGAAAAAGGCTTTTCCGCTCTCATTGACCAGAATCCTGACACTTTTTACAGCGACGCCAAAGACCGCCTTGACAAAAATCTGGATGAAGTAGGCTTCTATCTGGACAAAAACGCCGTGGTATTTTATCTGAACAGCGGCATCATCGCGCCGGAAAGCGCTGGTGTCATCGCTTTTTCTGTTCCCCGATAACAGACTTGCAAAAGAAAGATGCAGTTAGGGGCATCTTCATAAGAAAACAAAAAAAGCCGAAATCCTTATCATGACAAAGGATTTCGGCTTTCTTATGATATTGAATCTGTTTTCTTCTGAAGAAAGCCGTCGCAATTCCCCTTAAGAAATCAAGGAAGCGAAAATCAATGTTTTCTTAAGGGGAAGTTGCTTTTTTCTGCCTTTTTCTGAAACGACGCATAAAATAGAGAGATAAAATCCCTTTTCTATTTGTAAAAAAATCCCATTCTGCGCCGAAAACATTGACAGCAAAATAGTTTTATACTAAAATTATTTCAGGTTTTTTGAACAGGAAAACAGAAAGGGGTCAGGCAATGTCTACCACACACAAAAGGGAAATCGCCAAAGAACTCATTGCGCTGAATACGAACATTTTTTTGTGGAACCGGGAGCATATTGAAAAATCTTTCAACATCAACGGGAAAACAAAAGAAGGAGAACTGACGGTACGGCAGTTTCGCGTACTGACATTTATCAAAAACGGGGGTATGCACACCGTATCGGAAATCTCCAATTGGCTCAACATCAGCAAAAGCAGTATGTCCATCATGATCTCCAAACTGGAGAAAAACGGATATCTGCGCAAGGAGCAGGCACCTGACACAGATGACGGCAGAAAGATGTATTTCTATCTGACTCAAAAGGGCATGACAGCTGTGGCAGAAGCAGAAGAGAGGGTGCTGGAAACCGTTGCCGGCTGTTTTTCTTCTTTGGATGAAGAAAAACAGGAAAATTTTTATGCACATTTGCAGGAATTAAACCGAATCTTAAAAGCAGGAGGACTTGGGGAATGAAGAAAACAGCGAGTCTTTTGGCGCTGGCCTGCGTCATTGCCATGACGGGCTGCACGCCGAAGGAAGAAGTAACCGAAGAAAAAACTGCCCGCACCGTGCAGACGGCGGCAGTAACCACCGGGGATATCTCCAGTGACTTTTCCTTTTCCGGGAAAGTTGCCGCATCCAGAGAAGTATCCGTGGTACCCACCATCGCCGGCAAAGTCACCGGTTTTGGCTACGAAGTAGGCAATTCCGTAGGAGCTGGCGCTGTGCTTTTCACCGTGGACAGCACAGACTTACAGAACAATCTGCGCAGTGTGGAAGCCAATTATGACGCTACCAAACTGCAGGTGGACAACGCAAAGACCACATTGGAAAGCAATCAGATCCTTTATGACGAAGGCATCATTTCCAAAAGCGATTATGACAAACTGAAACTGGCTTATGATACAGCTCAGGCCAATCTGACTTCCATCCAGATTCAGAAGGAAAATCTGGAAAAGAACATTGCGGACTGCTCCGTTACCGCGCCCATCAGCGGCGTGATCTCCGCCCGCAACGTGGAAATCGGCAGTTTTGCCAGCCAGAGCCAGCCTGCATACACCATTCTGGATGTTTCTTCCGTGAAAGTGGAAGTAGGCGTTTCTGAACAGATGGTCAATGAAATTGCCATCGGAGACACCGTCAATGTACTGCTGACAGCTGTTTCTCCCGATCCTTTGCAGGGCAAGGTATCCACCATCAGCCCTTCCGCCAGTCAGGCAGGTACATACACCGTGAAAATCACACTGGACAACAGCCGCGGTCTTTTGAAGCCCGGCATGCTGGCTGAAGTAAGCTTCATCACCGATTCTTCCAGCAACACCATGATCCTGCCCAGAGATGCAGTCATCACAAAAGACGGTGAAGTTTATGTTTATGTAGTGGAAAACAACATCGTCAAGAAAGTTCCTGTGGAAACAGGCATCGAAAGCGGTGAAAATATCGAAATCATCAGCGGCCTGACACCCGATATGCAGGTAGTTGTCAAAGGCCAGACCTATATTACCGACGGGGAAGAAGTCAATGTTTCCACCCCTGAGGAAGACGTCCTGCGGGTGCCCGTGGAAGGGGCACAGGTGCAGAGTGAGGGGGAATAAACCATGCTTTCCAGACTTGCTATCCGTCGGCGCGTCACCACAATGATGATCACCATGATGGTTTTTCTGGCTGGTATCGTATCCTACATGAATCTGGATATGAACCTGATGCCTGAAATGGACATTCCCATCGTGGTTGTCAGCACCACCTATGTGGGCGCAGGGCCGGAAGAAATCGAAAATCTGGTAACGAAGCCTTTGGAGGAATCCCTCAGCACCGTTTCCAATGTAGAAAACATCACCTCCGTTTCGTCGGCGAACATGTCCATGGTCATGGTACAGTTTGTAGACGGCACGGACATCGACATCGCTTCCATGGACTTACGTGACATCATCGACCGCACAAAGTCCACACTGCCTGACGATGCCAATGAACCCATCATCATCAAAATGAATATGAACGCCGTTCCCATTTACATGGGCGCAACGGCAGAAAATATGGATCTGACAGCACTGAACGAAATGCTTGAAGACAACGTGGTGAACCGTCTGGAACGTATCGAAGGCGTTGCATCCGTTGACCTGACCGGCGGTGTGGAACGTGAAGTCCGCATCACCGTTGACCCGGATAAACTGGCTGGCTACGGCCTGACCACATCCCAGCTTTCTCAGGTGCTTTCCGCAGAAAACATGAACCTGCCCTCCGGTTCCCTTTCTCAGGGCTCCACCAACGTACAGGTGCGTACCATGGGGGAATTTGAGGACATCGAGGACATCAAAAATCTGCCTGTGACCACGCCCGGCGGCGCGCTCATTCACCTCAGCGACGTTGCCAGTGTGGAAGAAAAAGAGGTAGACCGTGATTCCTTCAGTATCATCGACGGCAACTACGGCATCATGATTTCCGTCAACAAACAGTCCACTGCCAATCTGGTAGAAGTCAGTGACAAGCTGAACGCGGAAATGGCGAAAATCAACAACGATTATCCCGAAATGAAACTGGTTATGCTGACAGATACAGCAGAATATATCCAGCTTTCCATTTCCAACGTAACACAGACAGCGCTCCTCAGTGCCATCATCGCCTTCTTCGTACTGCTGGTATTCCTGAAGAGTCCTGTCACATCCGGTATCATTGCCATGTCCATTCCTACATCCATCATGGCGTCCTTTGCCCTCATGTACCTGTCGGGCATGAGTTTGAACGTTATTTCCATGGGTGGTCTGGCCATCGGTATCGGGATGCTGGTAGATAACTCCGTCGTTGTACTGGACAGCATCTACCAATATTACGAACGGGGATATGACCCCAAAGAAGCGGCGGAAACCGGCGCGAAAGAAGTTACCATGGCGGTAACGGCATCTACCCTGACAACCGTTGCGGTATTTTTGCCCATCGCCTTCGTTTCCGGCTCCGTAGGCCAGCTCATGAAGAGCTTGTCCTTCACCATTTGTTACTCCCTGATCTCCTCTCTGGTGGTTTCCATCACCTTTGTGCCTATGGCATGCGCCCTTTTCCTGCGCAAGGAGCATCACAAGAAAGAAAAGAAATCCAAATTCCGTCTGTCCTATGCATGGGATGCTTTCTTTGACCGCCTTACCAACGGTTATGAAAAACTCATTCGGGCAGCCCTGCACCACCCCGTCCGCACCATTGCTGTGGTGCTCATCACATTCATTGCCAGCCTGTTCACCATTCCCATTACAGGCATGGACTTCATGGATGAAACCGACGAAGGTGTGGCAAACATCACCGTGGAACTGCCCAACGGCACAGACCTTGACAATACAGAAGAAGTGGTATGGGAAGTGCTGTATCGCTTGCAGGAAGTCCCTGAAGCGGATCTGGTTTATGCTTCCGTAGGGGGCGGCATGCTCTCCTCCGGAACATCTTCCGCATCCGTTACCATGAACCTGGTAGACAAAGCGGAACGTACCCGCTCCACCTCTGAAGTCTGCAAAGACGTACAGGATATGTTGTCAGATATTCCCGGCGCGGAAATCACTGCCACCGCTTCCAGCTCTGCCATGGGCAGCTTTGGCGGCGCGGATATTTCCTTCAATGTATACGGTTATGATTCCCAGACATTGATGGCAGTGGAAGACGATCTGGTGCAGCTTTTGAGCAGCACACCTGGTTTCACCGATGTGGAAGGCTCCACCGGTGATACTGTGCCTGAAGCCAAAGTGGTCATCGACCGCAGCAAAGCTTCCCTTTACGGCATCACCACCGCTTCCATCGCGTCCTCTCTGAACACAGCCATTTCCGGCTCCACCGCTACCCAGTACAAAGTAGACGGTACAGAGATCGACGTTGTCATCCGTTATGACACAGATAAACTGAATTTCCTGACAGATCTGAATAATCTGACTGTCACATCCGCTTATGGCGGCGAAATCCCTCTTTCCAGCATCGCAACCGTGGAAATGGGCGAAAGCGCAACTGCCATCAACCGTGAAAATCAGAAAAACTATATCACCATCAGTGCTTCTGCTGACGGCATGAGCGGCGGCGAAGCCCAGAAGCTGGTAGATCAGATTTTGGCAGGCTATACCTTCCCGGACGGCTGCACTTACGGCTATTCCGGCACACTGGAAATGATGAACGATGCCTTCAGTTCCCTGTTGACAGCCCTTGTGGTTGCGGTACTGCTGGTTTATATGATTATGGCATCCCAGTTCGAAAGCATCCGTTACCCGATGATTATCATGGTTTCTATGCCTTTGGCATTTACCGGTGCGATTTTGGGTCTGTTCCTGACAGGCAACACCATCACCATGACATCCATGATGGGCTTTATCATGCTGGCAGGTATGGTTGTAAACAATGGTATCGTCCTCATCGACTATACCAATCAGCTCATGGACAGAGGCATGCGGTGCTATGACGCCCTCACCACAGCAGGGCCCCGTCGTCTGCGCCCCATCCTCATGACCACACTGACTACCATCCTGGGTATGCTGCCTCTGGTATTCTCCCAGCAGGAAGGCAGTGAAATGATGCGCACCATGGCCATCAGCGTTATTTTCGGTCTGACACTGTCCTCTCTGGTGACACTGGTATTCATTCCTGTCCTCTACGCATGGATGAACAGCCGCAAAGAACGCCGTCTGGAGAAAAAGGCGGCAAAACGGGCAGCAAAAGAAGCGAAAAATACAGAAAGTATACAAGGGTAATATTAAAGTAATATTAAGAATTTGTGACAACCGCCGCTCAGGTCTTGCCTGACGGCGGTTTTTGTGGTTATATTGTTTGGTGAAAAGGAGGTTTCCAATTATGGAAAAGATTGGACTGGTTTTGGAAGGCGGCGCTTCCCGTGGGGTATTTACCGCAGGGGTGCTGGATTACTGGATGGAACAGGGCATCACCTTTCCTTATGTGGTAGGGGTTTCCGCAGGCGCGTGCAACGCGGCGGATCTGGTATCGAAACAGATCGGGCGTACCCGAAACACCATGATTCACAAAGACAAAAAATATGAATATATGGGGCTGCGGACATTTTTCAAAACCCGTCAGCTCATGGATATGGATCTGATCTTCCGTACATTTCCGGAAGAATATTTCCCCTTTGACTACGACACATATTTCGCGTCGGAAACAGAGGTGGAATACGGCTGCACAGACTGTCATACAGGCAGACCTGTTTTCCTGTCCGAAAAACAGGATAAAGACCGGCTCATGGACATCCTGCGGGCATCCTGCGCCATGCCAGGAGCAGTGCGTCCCGTTCTGGTGGACGGCAAGCCTTATGTAGACGGGGGACTTTCTGACTCCATCCCCGTCAAACGGGCTTTTGAAATGGGATGTGATAAAGTGGTGGTCATTCAGACCAGAGGAAGAAACTTCCGCATGAAGCCTTCCCGTTCCACAAAACTCATTGCAAGGGCGTATGGCAGATATCCTGCCATCGGCGAAGATTTGCGCCGCCGTCCTGTCCGCTACAACAAAAATCTGGCATATATCCGCCGGATGGAACAGGCAGGCAAAGTGCTGGCCATCCGTCCCTGCATGCCGGAAGTGGGCCGTATGGAAAAAGATTATAAGAAACTAATGACGTTCTATCATCATGGTTATATACTTGCACAGGAGCAATTTGCTCAATTACAAGGTTTTATGGGAGGAAAGAGATGAAATTACACCAATTGACAAACCGTATCTGGTATACGGAACATGACAGCGCCACAGACAGGCCCACATTGGGCTATATCATGGGGGACAGACGTTCTGTGATGCTGGATGCCGGAAACAGCGGCGCACACGCAGAACTGTTTCTGGAGGCTGTCCGCAGAGCCGGACTGCCCAGACCGGAATTGGTCTGCATTTCCCATTCTCATTGGGATCACACCTTTGGTATGGCATCTTTGGGGCTGCCTGCCATCGCTTCAGAAAAAACCAATGCCCTGCTGCTGCAAATGGCATGCTGGGGATGGTCAGAAAGAGAAATGGCAAAACGGCTGGAAACAGGAGAGGAATCCGCCTTTTGCGATACTCACATCCGACTGGAATATCCTGATCTGAGCCGCATTCAGGTGCGAGGCGCAGACATCATGTTCCAGAACAGACTGACACTGGAATTAGGAAACTGTCCCCTGGAGTTATGGGAAGGAGTTTCCCCTCATGCCGATGACTGCACACTGATGCTGGCAGACGGCGTATTATTCCTGGGGGATGCTTATTGCTCCGTACCCGTTGGAGATGAATGGGTCTATGATAAAGACCTGCTGGAAAAACATATCCGTATGCTGGAGGAAACAGACTTCCGTTTTTGCCTGAAAGGTCACCATGCACCACAGACAAAAGAAGAATTGCTGGCAGAATTGAAAGCGGAATTGGAAAAACTGAAATGAAAAGAAAACAAAACCCCCTTCGTAAAAACGAAGGGGGTTTTAAATTTTTGAAAGCTCATATATGCAGTTGTACCAGATCAAAGGCGGCATAATTTTTCTTTGAACAAAGCAACGAAACATTTTCAGTTTGCTGGTTTTCCTAGGAAAAAGAATCCATCGACGAAAGACGCAGGAAACCACTTAACGCAAAGAATCTATCAATTCCTGTACTTCATTGAAAAATCTTGATAAGTGGAAGCCGTCTGCAACTGCATGGTGAATATTCATGGTAAGCGGCATAATCAGTTTCCCGTCCTTTTGCTCATATTTGCCCCAAGTGACCACAGGCGCAAGAAATTTTCCCTCATCAAACACATGCACATCAAAATGGGCATATTTTACCCACGGCAGGCAGGATACATCAAAGAAGTTTGGCGGCTGATGATCTAAAATCGCTCGTTCATTTTTGTATCGCTCTCTATCGGCTACAATTCTGTCGTAAAATTCCAAGAGGTCATCTGCATACTCTGTGACCATTTTGGTGAAATTTTCGTCATCCGTATGAAAATCCGTGTAAGAAGGGGATACAAAATCCCATTTGATGATATTGCCGTCGGCATCCCAACTATATTTGAATTCATCATGGGCGTTAACAATTTTCGATACAACCCACACCATTAAAGGGTAAAAATCCAGATGGTGCTTCTTGGAATATGCTTTTAAATTGGTCACATCCACATCCACCGTCAGACTCATGACAATTCGCATTTTATCAATATAAAACTGAAACAGATCACCTCTGCTCCATTCCTTTAAGTTAATCCGTGTATAATTCATAATCGTTCTCCAAATCGCAGTTGATTTCTTACTTTATTCAAGCGAATTATACCATAAACTTATGAACAATTCCACCAAAGAACCGCCCACGGCAACGGTCGCACCCAAAGCCCCGGAAACCCCTCAGTCGCAGTTCCCCTTAAGAAATGAAAAGAAAAATAATGTTTTCTTAAGGGGAACCTGCTTTGCATGATGTTCTTTGAATTGCGGAGAGGGTCAAGCACTTTGCTCCGCAAAGCCGCCTCCGGCGTCCCCGTTTCTCTTCGGGGTGCAGGGATTTGAACCTGCGAAGTCCCACCTCATCAGAAAAAGCTGTCTGCACTTACCAGCTTCCGACCTTGCACTTTGTGCAACGAGGGAGATGGTGTAGACAGCTTTTTCGGTCTTTTCCGAAGGAAAAGAGATTTCCTTTCTTACATGGTCGTCTGCTCTCCCTCCCTCCGGTCAGTCGGCACACTCCCTGTTTCTTCGCCTTTGGCTGCTCCCTTCTCCTGCCCCCGACAACGGTCGCACCCAAAGCCCCGCAAGCCCCTCGGTCGCAGTCCCTGAACAAAAAAAACACCATGCTTTCGCATGATGTTCTTTGAATTGCGGAGACAGGATTTGAACCTGCGACCTCCGGGTTATGAGCCCGACGAGCTACCGGACTGCTCTACTCCGCGTCAATATTAACTTCAACAGACAATATATCATGAATAGATGACTTTGTCAATATTTTAGGGGAAAATTGTGTGAGATTTTTATACGCCGTCTTTATACATGGTTTCCAGACGTTCTTTGCACTCCTTCCAATTGGGCATCCACTCTGTCAGCAGAGCATAGAACCGTCTGCTGTGGTCAGCAAAGCGGAAATGCGCCAATTCATGGTAGATGACCTGACGGATACAATCAGGGTCTGCTTTCATCAGCTGAAGATTCAGGCGGATACTCTGGGTCTCTATGGTACAGCTGCCCCAAATGCTCCGCATGTTCCGCACCTGCATTTTGGGATAGAGGATGCCATAATCTTTTACTTTGGGATAGATTTCGTCCAGAAGTTTCGCAAATGTCCCGGCTGCCTGTTCCCGGAGCCATTCCAGATATTCAGACCGCAGTCCCACGGAATCCGTCTGGAATGTGGACATATAAATGATGTTATCGGAACGCTGAATCTGCCGCAGACCTTGGGCGATATGGAGGGTATAGGGTTCCCCTAGATAATACAATGTCTTGCCGTCGTACATGGCGCCAGTAGGCTGTGTCATGCGGATTTTTTCCACTTCTGCCAGATGGTTGATGATCCAAAGGGCTTTGGACTGGACAAATTCCTCAATGACAGAAAAAGGAACCCGTTTGGCGGCGGATACAACCACCTGTCCATGCTTATTCACCCGCAGGTTGATATACTTCACGTCTTTGCGGATCAGTTCGTATTCAATTGGAATGCCTTCATATTCTATGGCGTGCAGTTCCATTGCAAAATCTCCCTTTTCCTGAGATAGTTTTCCCACAAAAGGTGGGTTCTATCCCATTTTTCTATGATACTATATCACGCAAAGGCTGAAAAAGTCCAGAAAAAACGGGAAAATCCTTCCAGTACCTACAAAAACGGAAGGCATGCGCCTTTTTTTGACAAACAGGTACATGCCTTTTGTTTCCTTAAATATTTTCTGTTTTTTTCACAACAGGAATCCAGATTTCAAATACGGAATCCGTCGGGTCTGCGTTATAGTAGACCTCTATATCTGCCCCTTTGCCGTATGTGTAGCCAGATGTGGGGAGCCATTCCGTAAAAATCCGTTTCTCCAATTCCTGACATGCTTTTGGCATGGCGCCTGTGCCGGGGAAGATGGCCCATGTGGCAGCAGGCAGTTCCAGAATTTCCAGAGGCGGTTCCACTTCTTTGGAAGTGCAGACGCCAATCCAGTATTTCCATTCTTCTTCCTGACAGGCGGAAATCCCCAGCACCGCAGGCATTTCCATGATGCCCATCAGTTTCGGCAGTATATTGTCTGCCACGGTTTTTTGCCAGAAAGCGGGAACAATCTGGAAATTTTTCTCCATGTCTTTTTCCAGTGGTGTGTAAATCCCCGCAATGCGCAGGGGGCCTTTTGCTTCGATACGATAATCCAATGCAGTCACTCCTTTGACGGTCATTTGAAACCGAATGGACGGGAAAGCCTTTAGGGGCGCGCCTTTTCCCTTGGCTTGGGATGGTGTGATGCCGTGGATGCTTTGAAATGCCCGTGTGAACGCCGTCGGAGAACGGTATCCGTATTTCAGCGCCACATCAATGACTTTTGCGCCCCTCTGCAAATCAAAGGCGGCTTTTGTCATTTTCCTTCGGCGGATATATTCCGAAAGAGGCATATCTGCCAGATAGGAAAACATACGCTGAAAGTGAAAGGTTGTACAGCAGGCGGTTCTGGCAATGTCATCCAGAGAAATTTCTGCTGTCAGGCTTTTTTCCAGCATTTCCAGGGCTTCGTTCCATTTGTCTATCCAGTCCATGTGGTTTCCTCCTTGTTTGTCTTTGTCAATGACAGTTTCAGTTTACATCAAAAGAAGGCTGGTTTCCTCGCAGTTTCTGCCTCTTTGGCAGAGGCACTTTTTTTCAGGAAATAAGCCACTTTGTAATAAGGAATGGGAAATCCCATGGCTTCCAGCTGACGGGCGATTTTCCGAGGGCCAAGACCGCTGGCGTTCTGTTCCTGTATGAACTGGGCAATCTGGTCGGTGATTTTGTCGTCAGGAGCGGCGGATTCACTGCTTTCCGCTGTTTCCGGCTGTTCCGCGGCTTCAAAGGGAATATGCTCCATATCCACTACTGTGGTGATTTCTGTTTTTTCACCAATGTCCTCAATCAAAGGGGAGGAAGCGTCGATGCTGTAATTAATCACGTCACGCATCTGACGAATGTTTCTGGGATATACGGCGTTGAGGATGGCGTGTTTCGCTTCCGGCGTGAAAATCACATGATAGCGGATATGTCTTGCTTCCCAAACGGCGTTTTCATACCGCATAACAAAATGGCGGAAGAGATTTTCTTTTTCCGCAAGAGAACGCTCCCGCAGGGCAGGCAGGTGCATTTCGTATTGGGCAAGTCTTTGGTACAATTCCGGCAGGAACACTTCGTGGAGGTTTTTGGTGGAAGCGGCAATGACAATGACGTTGATGTCGATTTCCTTGGTGTCACCGATACGACGGATTTTGCCGGACTCGATGGCTTTTAATAGAAGGTTTTGATAATTTTCGATGGTATGGGCTTCATCCAGAAAGAGGATGCCGCCGTTTGCCTGCTCGAACAGCCCCTTTTTCTTTTTGGAACCGGTGTAGGCGCCTTCCACAGAGCCGAAAATTTCCATGGCGGCAATGTCCGGGTTCGTGAACTGGGCGCAGTTGATTTCGATAAATGGCGCGTTTTTGCCAATGACGCCAATCTGTTTGGCGTAGTTATAAATGAGGTTTGCCAACATGGTTTTGCCAGTGCCGGATTCTCCTGTGATGATGGAGTGACGGGGGCCGCCCAGAGAACCTACAATCTTTTTGGCCTGTTTGTAGATATTCTGCATGGTGCCCATGTGGACAACGTGCTGGAAATCGGCTTCGGGCTTTGTCAGGCTCACCTGCATTTCCAGATGTTTGATCTTGCTGTTGAGCTGGTCGATTTCCTGGATGTCCTGAAAGACGGAGTAGGCCCCCATGAATTCTCCGTCCATAAAAATAGGATAGGAGTTTACGATGTATTTATTGGGCGGCACCAGATGGATTTTTTTATCCAGAATGGGACGATGATTTTCTAACACTGTCAGCAACACTGCCGCAGGATAAAATTGGGAAATGTGTTTTCCGATCATATTTTCACGCTTTTGATTCACATAATTTGCGGAAATATTATTCACATAAACCAAAATACCGTCCGTATCTACTACATTTATGCCGTCATTTGTGTGATCCAGGATTTGATGAATCAAATTGGAAGAAAAAAACAGCTCTTTTGTCAATTTCATGGGCGAATACCCCTTTCATTTTGTTAGAAAAAGTGTTATAATACAAAAAGTTACAAGTATTCTAACATTTATTCTGACAAAAAACCAGCGAATTTTCCAAAAAAAGTGTGAAAACTAAAGGAAATTATCGTTGGCACGGTTTTTGCTCATATAGTTATTTGTTAGAATAATAACAAAATTATTGCCGATTTTTAAGGAGGAAACAAATTATGGAGTTTGGCTATTCAAAGGAACAAGTACTGTTGAGAGACCTGTACAAAAAATTTGCTGAAACAGAAGTAAAACCTTTGGCGGAAGAACTGGACGAAGAAGAAAGATTCCCCGTGGAAACCGTTAAGAAACTGGCAAGATACGGCTTCCTGGGTATTCCCTTCCCCAAGGAATACGGCGGTGCAGGCGGCAGCTACCTGACATATTCCATGGCAGTAGAAGAACTGGCTAAGGTATGCGGCACAACAGCAATCATCGTTTCCGCACACACATCCCTGTGTGCAGGCCCCATCTACATGTTTGGTACAGAAGAACAGAAACAGAAATACCTGGTACCCCTGGCAAAAGGTGAAAAACTGGGTGCTTTCGGTCTGACAGAACCCAGCGCAGGTACAGACGCTTCCATGCAGCAGACAACAGCTGTTCTGGATGGTGACGAATATGTACTGAACGGCACAAAAGTGTTCATCACAAACGCTGGCTATGCTGATACATACGTAATCATCGCAATGACAGATAAATCCAAAGGTACAAAAGGTATCTCCGCATTTATCGTAGAAAAAGACACACCCGGCTTCTCCATCGGTAAAAAAGAAAGAAAAATGGGTATCCGTGGTAGCGCAACATGCGAACTGATCTTTGAAAACTGCAGAATCCCTAAAGAAAACCTGCTGGGCAAAGAGGGTCAGGGCTTCAAGATCGCAATGCAGACACTGGACGGCGGCCGTATCGGTGTAGCTTCTCAGGCTCTGGGTCTGGCAGAAGGCGCTATTGACGAATGCGTAAAATACGTAATGGAAAGAAAACAGTTCGGTAAAAAAATCGGTCAGATGCAGAACACACAGTTCGAACTGGCTGACATGGCAGCAAAAGTAGAAGCAGCAAAACTGCTGGTATACGAAGCAGCATGCACAAAAGACGCACACGGCGCTTACAGCCACCTGGCAGCTATGGCAAAATACCTGGCTGGTGCAACAGCAAGCGATGTAACAAGAAGATGCGTACAGCTCTTCGGTGGTTACGGCTACACAAGAGATTATCCGATCGAAAGAATGATGCGTGACGCGAAGATTACAGAAATCTACGAAGGTACCGCAGAAGTACAGAAGATCGTTATTTCCAACTGGATGAAACTGAAATAAGAAAGACCTTGGGGCTCCTGTCCCCAATCCCCTGCAAGGGGCATTGCCCCTTGACCCTTTGGCGCAAAACAAGTTTTGCGCAGGGAAAAGTTTCATTTTTCAGTCAATAAGCAAGACTTCCGCAAAATGAAATTTTGCGGCACTCAAGTTTAGGTCAAGCCTTTTTAAAGGCTTGCGGTTTCCAAAGGCAGAGCCTTTGGGCGCTCGTCGCAACGAGCGAAATGTCTTTGCTCTTTGGAAACCCACAATTTTTGTTTTGCTTTCAAGCGACCAGCGCGAGCGGATTA
>OFLY01000491.1_pt1 | contig 32115 bp, 54 predicted proteins | sample 1541161 | NCBI WGS metagenome assembly OFLY01 (sample SAMN04209247, study PRJEB22552) | human gut metagenome | biome: gut; material: feces | host: Homo sapiens | place: USA: Oklahoma | reverse complement strand
AATCCTGTTTTGGTGCATGTAGGATTCCCATTACTATCCAGCAACAATTCCCCTTCACATTCTTTGAAATACGCGTCTATCTTTTCCTGTATTTCTTCTTTCGTTCGAAATTTCGGCGGTCTGCCGACATACTTATTTTTCGAAACAGTCACAGCTTCCACCGTCCTTTCTGCCCCCCAAAGAAAAAGGACGCCCCGTAAGGCGTCCCAAAAGAAAGGAGGTGCATTTATGTCTTTTTCCACGATGACATTTTACCACACTTTCATGTGTCTTTATGTGTCCTTTTCAAACAACTTCAAAATGCAGCAGTGCTTTTCCATGAAGTTTTAACACATACCGGTAATCATAGTTCATTTCCACAGAAATTTTCTCCCATCTCTGTTCCAGCAGATAGCGTCTGGACAAGATTTCCTGTTCTGTTGGATCCGGAACCATGCCGATCTGCTGACGGATTTCCCGGTAAGTCACCATCTGCATTTCTTTTTCTGCTTCCAGTTCCCTTACCAGTTCGTCCCATCTTGCTGCATACCCAGACAAATCAGATGTACCACTACCATGTGGCAACCCATCCCCTAACCCAACAGGGCTTGTCTTGCTGGAACGCAGCTCGTCAATTTCCTCCTGAATCATTTTCGCCCTTTTCTTAGCTGCCTGATATCTGCGAAGGTACTGCTTCTTTTCTTCATTGTTCATCGGTATTCCCTCCCTGTTGGTTTATGCCGAATCTGGATACGCTCAATAAGCTCAAAATCACAGATACGCAATAAATCTTTGATTAGTCTGATGATGCGGTTGGCATCCTCATCGGCTTCCATTTCCCGTTTATGTATTGCATGTAAAACTGGCGATGCAGTCGGGTCATAGTATCCGCTGCCATTTCGACTAAGTTCGTCCATAGTTATTCCCCCCAAATCATAGGTGTACCATCTGGATTTACAAGAACAGTAAATACATCACCATATTTAACATCACCAGCTACATACATCACTTTTGTTTCTGCATGGTATACTACGCTGTAACTACGACCTTCATACACTTCCACAAACATTTCCTCCTGCCCTGCCTCTGCCTCACTCACCCCACAACATGCAAGGGATATGGCAATAACTGCCGCCGCGAAGGTGCAAATTAAAAATCGTTTCATATTATCACCTGCCAGTTTCATTAAACACTCCAATTCTCGCTTTTACCATAGGATGTTCCATAGCTGCTACAATACTCATGCCATGGTTACGGGCAAACGTAACAGCATACTCCCAAGCTGGATTAAGCATTTTATCAGGTGCTTCACTACCTGCAGGGACTTCTGCTTTTTTAAGTTTCCCCTTGTCATCACATGCCTCATTGCAAGGCTTATCAAACTTCGAACAATAATTACAAGGTGTCATATACACACAAAAAGTCGTATTTTTATTTACCATCATGGTCACTCCTCCTTATCGTGAATGTTTCCAAAGTCAACTATCATTTCTTATTGCTTGATACGTAACATCTACCAACGAATATCCCTCTTTTTCTCTGGTGTGTCCGTTTCTTTTGAGACTATTTTTCTTTTTTATAAATTCTCTCTGCATTTCGAAAAATTCTTCTCCATTTTTGGCGTTTTTCACAATTTCAAGTCTCAACGAATCAAGTTCAAACATTGTTTTGCAATTCTTAATCTTTTTCAATGTTTCCTTCATTCCGTACCACTCCTATCTAATAACCCAAACAGGGAACCTTCTAGCAGATGATCCGGTATAGTCAATATCCAGCCACCAGCAGTTATGTTTCTCTCCATCTTCGTCAACACCAAAGCCGAAGTATACCGTTCCTGTAATGATTTCGTGAACAATTCCGCAGGTTTCTTCCAAAAACAATTCAACGGCTTGTTCTTTCGTGTATTTGTCTTTGTTTACTGCAAAAAATCCGTCAGAAAAACTTTCATATTCAAATTTACTTTTTTTCCCGTCCATAACTTGTACCCTCCTATTTCCTCACAGCGGCTCACCCGTTACAAAATAATACACAAGCTGGATAAACGGCGTAAAAACTAAGAAGATTGATAAAGCGACAACCAGTAAAGTGCCTGCTACGGTTTGCAAACGTGACTCTGTTCCGGATTTAAGTGCAAAGTATATCAGCACAAAAGCCAGAAACATAAGGGTCAGTTTATCTAAAACATAAAATACAGCTTCAAAAAATGTCTGGATATTCATGTCGATTCTTCCCACCTCTCTATGATTTTTTCTTTTTTGGGATTTCTTACTTTACTCTCATAAGCCTACAATATTTCTCATTTGCTTCTTTGGAACGTTTAAGGGCTAAATCCGCCTTTCTCAAAACGTCCATAGGGACTTCTGATATAGCCTTCCCCTCATACGGTTTTAATAACTGCACATATTCTTCCGTTGCATTTCTTGATATTTCTGTAAGTTTTTCCGCCTTTTCTATCCGCTCCATTTCCCTTTGAAACTGCAGGTCATTTAATGCCCGGTTTATATAATATTCCGTGTCTCCCAATGAAAGCTTTCCAGCCTGTTCAATCACCCATATCAACTCTGATTTAGTGCAATCAGTTAATTTCATTCCAACCCCTCCAATCTCTCCATCTCCTCCGCAGTCAAAAGCTGCGGACGGGTGTTCCACAATCTTTGAATGTAAGCAGTTCCGAAACAAGATTCTTGCGACCTTGCACCACAATCACAGCACTCATAATAGTACCAACCATTATGTTTTAACGAAATTCTTGTACCGCCGCAACGGTAACATGGCAAAAGTTCCTCTCTCTCCGTCACCGCCCGTTGCGCTTCCTTGTCGCCCAAAAGAGCTCGTTTAATTTCGTCCATTTACCACACCTCCGGTTCTTCTGGAAGTTCCTGCCAATGTGTCGGATAACTGTCACTTGTGTTCCATGTGCCATCACCGCAGCAAACACCGTACAATACTTCCCCTGTAACTTCGTCTACTCCGTACCAAAAACCAACCGCCATTTTACCGCTGTCAAAATACAACAGCACATCTTTTTTCTTGGGCGGCAGTTTATTGTCAACATGTATCCATTCCACGTTATCCCTCCTGCAAAACAACTTTTTCTTTTAGTGCTTCAATAGCAATAGCCAAAGCGCAGCACGTTTTATAGTTATCATAATCAGATTCAGTTACCTTACCTCCCCAATCAGGGATACTGTACGGAAACCACCCTCTTGGAAGACCTTCCAAAATTTGAATAGCTTCTTCCTTTGTCATTCTATCTTTCACATCGTCAAAGTCTGATTGTTCATACTTCACTACGGTATATTCTCTCATTTTGCACCTCCTACCATTTTCTTGACCTTACGAAAAAGGTTAGCACCCAAACACAGCTTTTACTGTCGCATCTTCAACTTCTGGGATATGTCCCAGCATATTCACAGCTTTAAGTTCTGCGTGTTCTTTATTTTCCGCTTCTACTACCATAGTCACGTGTAATTCAACAATATTATCATCCATGTGAGTTTCTCCTTTCATTTCGCACCCTTCTTCAGCACCTCATCCGCCACTTCTCTGATCTTCTGGCAAATGATTTCGAACCATTCCCGATCACCGTTAAGGATTGTCCGTGCCAAATCCCGCATCAATCCTTTTTCCTCTGCCCGCAGCCAAATAGCAATGAGATTGGGTTCATTGGGCATCTGGTTATCAAATATCCGATAAAACATATATGCCAGCAGATGTTTCCGAATCTGCAAATTGATTTCATCAAATGTTTTCTGATAATTGACGATTGCATCTCGTCCCTGCTTTAACGCTTTTCCTCTGCGTCCAATGAGCGTCAGATACTTTTCTGCCTGTTCTTTTGTTTCTATCCGCACTATATTGTCCTCCATTCATGGAATTGTGTGACATTTTGTTTTTTGTGTGAATTTGTGTGACCAAAAGTCACACCGCCGAAACCATTGATTTTACTGGATTTTCTAACTATTTTTTTCTATTGTGTGAAATGTGTGAAGGTTTTTGCATACCTCGCATACGTAGAAACGTGTATATAACTATCTTGTATATATACTCCCATATATAAGGTGTGTGTAAATCGTCACACAAGTCACACATTCACACATCTGCAAAATCAAAACGGGCAAAAACGTTGATTTTACAAGGAAAACGCCATTTTTTCATTTTTCACACACTGCCTGTCTTTCATTCTGAAAAGTCACACATTTTCAAAAGGGGCATTCCTCACTGTCTGGAATATCCTCCAGCTGCATCTGCCCGTTGGGGTCTTTGATGATCCAAACGCAGGAAACCGCCTCGCCATTGATTCGTTTTGTCTTGGTATATCCCTTGCTGACTTCGATTTTCCCTGTCTGTTTCATCCAGCTGAGCAAGGATTTTGCACTGTATCCAGCTTCCACGCAGATTTTCTCAAAACGGCTCTTGATAACATAAAAATATGTATCATCCACCATGCCCCAGCATTCCATTATGTCGTCATCATCATCGAATTTCTTTTTGTTGGCTGCCAAGGTTTCACGGATGTATTCATAAGCTCGTTCATTCACAGACACGTCTTTTTTGGATTTCAAAAAGGGTTTTACATCCTGTGGCTTCAATGCCAGACCGTCATGGAATATGGCTTGTTCCGCCAGAAAGTCCGCTGCCAGTATCAGTGCCATTGCCATGGATTGTTTCCCCGTGGTGTCCATCTGTTCCAGCTCTTTGGAATAGATTTTGTAAAGCTGTGCTGCTGTCGTAAAGCTGGGATCATTCCGTTCCAGCCATTCTACAAAATACCTTCCAGCAAAGCCAAAATTCTGCAGACAAGTATCTGCCACATGCTTGGGGTCAGCAAATAAGGCTGTGGTACATTCCACCTCAATGATACGGTTCACCGCCCCACCACCGCTGGAAACCCCTGTAATGGGCATTTCCCCGTTGGTAAGGATGCAGTTGCACCATGTGGGTGTTTCGTCCACGCCGCCGGCTTTATTCCCTCTGGTCTTGCCAACACCTTCTGACAGCTTGTATATTTCTTGGTCGAAACTTTCCCGACCAGAGGCAATCTGTAGTTCATCCATAATCAGTGGCATATTGTAGACAAAAGCCGCAGAGCGTTCTTTCCCTACGGCAGTGCTGTTGAATGTCTGGATATACCGTCCCGGTCTTGGGTCTGCCCAAACGGAAGCGGCAAGCATCAAGCCAACAGTCTTCCCTGCCTCTGTACCACCCCAGAAATGGACGAAAAAGGGCAGGCAGTTCAATGGCTGCACCAACACCGAGGAAAGACTCGCCGCAATGAGAAGACGCCCATAGAGGCTATTTTTTCGGACATCCAGAGCCATTTCCAGCCACTGGGTAAAATCTCCCACTTGTTTTACACTGTCAAAAAAGTTCTTGCAGGACACATCCCCGTCAAACTCCAAATGCTCCACATAAGGCGAAAAACCATAGCCTTTCACCCAGCCCAAACGACCAATGCTGCTGACCTCCTCAATGCGCTCATAGTTGAGATTTTCCGCATCGTGGAGATACCGCACCAGAAGTCTGGCGTTCTCACTGTTCACAGCCACACCACGCTCCGCCAGATCAAGAATCTGTGACGCACTGGCAAGGGTCCGCTTGCTTTCTACCAAAGATCGCCAGAAATTGCCTTTTTTATATTCGATTTTCAGCTTTTCCGTATTGTTGTCGATATTGACCAGACGCTTGGTGGGCAAGATGGGGTGGATGCACGCCAGCATCTCCCCCATTTCTGTTTCCACCCGGATGCCATCATCATCGGCGATCCAGTTACCACAATCCAGTTCTATGGGCTGCCCAGAAAAATTGGTGGCGTTTTTGATAGCACGCCCCTGATTGCCCATAGACTTGCAGTATTCTTTGAATAGTGCCTTGAAATTCCGCACTTTTACCGAATTGGCGATTGCCGTCATTTGCTCAATAGCTTGGATAAATACAAAATTATTGTCCCGATAGCGGTAAACGACCTCATAAGGCTCTGTTGTCTCCAGAAAATCTTCTTTTGTATATTCTCTAAATTCCAAGATCACCACCGCCTAAGATTTTTACGATTTTCGCTCCAGCCTCCTCTTTTCTGCAGAACAGGAATTGGCAGCCATGCCGCTGTTCCATGGCAGAAAGGATTTTATACAGGGTTTCTCCTGTGGTGGCTTTCGGCGAAAACCGCAGTCGGGGATTGCTCCATCTATTCACGTCCTCCAACGTACGGATGCCGTTTTCCTCCACCAGAATGATGAGCCGTATCCCCAGCTGTTTTGCCAGTTCCAGTTCCTCCACAAATCGCCGATGCTGCTGGGTCACATTACCGCAGACTTCCAGCAGTCCAGACTTTGTGTCAATACAAACGCTCTGGTCGGTAGGCAGGGTATAATCCCCTACCACCAACTTAGAGCGCACCACATCAACGCCATTTTCCGCAAACCACCGATGTTTTGCCTCGTGTTTTTTCGCCTGCTGACGGGTATCTTCCAATAAAATCATGGAAATCACCTCCATCAGAATGGTACATCGTCATCACTCAGGCTATCATCCACAGGATAGAAGCCATCCCTGCTGCCAGCTGGATTGTATTTTTTCAGCTCCGGCACAGTAAAATCTCCCTTGCGGATTTTTTCCACACTTCTGACAGCCGAAACATATAGACGTTTTTTCACTTTGCCGTCATTGCCCATATATTCTTCCTCTGCCAATACCAGCCCAACCAGCTTTCCTTCCAGCCGCTTTTCCTGATTTTCAAATACAAAACCGGGATTGCTTTCTTTTACAGCCGTCAAAAATCCCTTGAACATGGGCAGAGCTTTTTCCTTGTAGGAACGGTAAAATGTGCCGCCCCAGAAGGATTTTGATTTGTAAAGTTCCTGATAATACCCTTTGTGGGTTCCTTCCGCAATGTCATACTCAATTTTCAGGTATTCTTTAGCAGGCACGTCCACTACGCACTTCATTTCGCATACATAACCGCCCGGTGTCAGGCGGTCAAATTCCACCTGGTCGGGCACCTCATTCCAGTTAATGTTCTTCATCTATGTATTCCTCCTTAAAATTCTTCTAACGCCTGTAAAACACTCTGGATATCATTGTCGATTTCAAAGGTTTCAAATGCACCCATAGGCGTCTTGGCAGTACTATTTTTACTTTGTGTTTCAAAAACATACCTGCCTTCCTCTGTACGCTTTGCCAGCAGGACAGTCCCGAATAAGGATTCCGGCACCAATTTTTCCAATTTTCTGCCATTGGTACGGATTCTGGTAAAAGCATATCCAAAATCATCACGTACGGTTTCGCTGTGCATAACAAAAATGACCGTCAAATCATCCCGCAGCTTTCCTGCTAATTCAATCAGGTTCCAGACAAACTGTGTTAAATCAATCCATTTGTTGTAACCATTATCTTTCATGCCTTTGACTTCTTTGTCTGCCATGCAGGTATTTAAAGTATCAATCACTACCGTTTTGATTGCTGGCTTCCCTTCATGGATTTTACAAAGCAATTCTGAAATCTTTGGAATGTCCCTTGTTCTGGAATAATTCTTGTTTTCCTTGTTGTATTGAGACTTCCAGCCTTTCCATGCCAGTCCTTTCCCATCACAGTCCACGTAATAAGTAGATGCAGGATCAAGATTGTGCATGGATGTGGTCTTGCCGCTGCCGGATTCTCCCATAATGCAAATCAGTTTTGCCATTTCCGTACTCACTCCTTTCTGTTTCTGGCATCTTCCACCAGTAAATCCTTGATTTTTCGGATTTCATCCTGCTTCTGTTTTTTCAGATTGTACAGACCACCTAACTGTTTTTCGATTTCGTCCAGTTCAAAGGCAATCTCTCCAAGACGTTTCCACAATGCTTCCTGATTCAATCCACCCACCGTCTTTCTATGCAGTCATCACAGCCGATGATTTTTTGATTTCTTTCATACAACACGCCATATTCCTGGCTGCCGCATTCCGGGCAGGGTGCCAGTGGTTCCTGGCAAGCCCCGCATCCGTCACACTCTTTTTGCTGCTTGATACACATATAAGCCATCACGCATCTGCTTCCTCTCTTGGTGTTTCCACCTCTGTTGGCAGTTCAAACCCCAGCATGGCAGCACACATTTCCTTGCTGATGCTGTATTTCTCATGTACCACATAGTTAGCAAAGGCTTCTACTCGACCTGCCAACAGTGCGTATTCTTCACTTGCCGTTTCTGGTGTAAAATCAATATATTTACTCATTGCAATTCCTCCTGTTTTCTGATACGATAATAGTGATTTTTATTATTCTTTTCCTCCCACACTGCGCGCCAACGCAAGGGAGGATTTTTTCTGTCTAGATTTTTGGTTATACTCCTTCCATTTTTCTTTGTTTTCCTCGCGGTACTTCTTCTGGGCAGCAGCTACCTTTTCTTTATTTTCCTCGTAGTACTTCTTCCGGGCAGCAGCTACCTTTTCTTTGTTTTCCTCGTAGTACTTCTTCTGAGTGGCTCTATGTGATTCCGAAGTGTTGTATTCCTTCGCCCCAGAAATTAACTCTAGCTTCTTTCCTTCCTGATAATCTTCGTGCCTCATTTCATCATTGATGCAGTCCTCATACGGGCAGTGAAAGCAATCATAGTCACATACTGGTTTCATTTTTCACCAACACCTCCTCTAGACCTGATCTGCGCCGCTGCGTAATAGCGGTTTTTCCAGTCACGCTTGTCCTGTTGCAGGGCTTTGATTTCTTCCAGCGCAATTCCCAGGAAAAGAACTAACACCCCGATTACCACCAGCAGCGTAATGATGAGCTTGTCCATCTTTTTTCCTCCTCTCCATGCGACGCTTGTATGTACATTGCGGGCAAAGATATCCGTGTCTGGTGTCCTGCTCTTTGGCAATGTTCCAGATTCGACCGCAGTCGCCGCAAACTACATATCTATGCCCCTTTTTCATACAGCTCACCAAAATCCATTTTTAAAACCTGCATAACTGCAAGCAGCTCGCTCAAAATCCATGTATCTGGTTCTCGAAGCCGTTTACACAGGGTAACATAGTTGACACAAGCTCTGTTTGCCAGAGATTTTCTGTCATAACCCTGCTGAATCATTTGGGTCTTAATCTTCTTTGTCAACCCAGTGTAAAACGCCTGTTGTGGGCTTTCTCTTAATTTCGGCATAGCCAATCCCCCTTTCATTCTTTTAATCCCAATAGCCAGTCAGCACTGATGCCATATGCTTCGCACAGCAACGCAATAGTCATACCATTTGGTATTGCTTTATCGATAAAAATACGATATAGGGTATTTCTGTGAACACCAGCAAGCTCAGCAAAATGACCTTTGGATAATCCGCTTTCTTTCCAGACTTTATGTAGGCGTTCTGAAAAAAGGTTTATACGCTCTATATCAGTCATGTCATCACCTTGCTCTCAAAAGCTTTTCATTTCGTGAATAATTTGTTGCAGTGTGCAAACAAATATGATACAATATATATGCAAATAAATTTTATAACACACAAAATATTGTAGAAAGGATGATGCTCATGCAAATGACACTCGTAGTTTCATCAAATATCCACTCTATTGGCTATGAAAATTCCACATTATATGTACGTCTTCATTCTGGTGGATTGTACGCCTATCATCATGTCCCTGAAAGCATCTATATTGGTCTTATGAATGCCCCTTCTCATGGTCATTTTTTACATGAACATGTAAAAGGTCATTTCTCATATACACGATTATCCTAATCAACAATAATAAAAACGATGGCGGGACCTTCAACGGTTATCTTTTTCGTTGATTCAGGTTCCGCTACTATTTTTTTTACACCTTTCCTCTGTTCAAGCAAACGAACCAATTCACAAGTTTTTATCTTTTCCATCTTTTCCTCCTATTCCATTTTTATAAAAGAAATCGCAAAATTCCTGTTTTGTTATTTTCAATAACACAGCTATTTTTTCTGCTTCCGACAATGTCATGGGACGAACATTATTTATCTTCTGGTTGATTGTAGGTGTCGCAAGATCTAAAAATTTTGCAATATCTTGCTGCGTTAATCCCAGTTCGATCAATCTGATTTTTATTTTTTTCGTATCAACCAAAATTTCCTTTACCTCCTTATCTTCAGAAAACACTCAACCATTCGTTGCATTTCTCACCCAAATATCCGCAAACTGCTTAAACAGGTCAAAGGCTTTCTCTGCATCTGAATAAGTTAAAATCAGATTTTTAACATTTGAAGGTCTGCCTGTTATGTGCGAATACAATTCTCTTGCAGCAGTATTACAGGCGGTCCCCATTCCCCAAAAATTACGGTTATGGAGATTTTCAACATTTTTCTGATATTCAGTACAAAGTGCTCTATAAACTGTGTATGGTGTCAAAGAGTAACTTGATGCGTCCTGAATATCAATCACAATCTTTATTTCTTTCTGTTCCATTTGCATCACCCTCTTTCATTGCCTATTCTGTAACCTTCTCAATGCTGCTCATAACAATTTCCAGAATGATTTTTGACTTCGCATAGGTCATTGTTGTTGCGGCAGGTCCAGACAGGATAGAACAAATCTTCCCTGCCATTTTCATCATCTCATTCCACTCATAAGGAGAAATGAAATATCCTTTTTTCTTTTTGATTTGCTCCGCTTCTTGCGACAATCTTGAAATGTTGTCCACCTGCATCACCCCCTAGTTTTGTTCACGCATCCTCCACAGAAACGAACTGTCTTTTTTCATCCCGATAAATGATACAAATTTCGGGATGAGCTAACTTGAAATACTTGTTGTAAATCGGGATTAGCTCATTCAGCATTTCGATGGAAAGCCTCTGTTCTTCATAAGTCAGGTCTTCACATTTTCTTGGGATTTTATCGCACGTTTTTCTTGTCCAACTATGAATTGTGGATTCTTCGTATGGAGTTACCCTTGTATGGACATGTTTTGCAAGTTTCACAAAAACCTCCCAAGTTTCTCTAGCCTCCTGAGAATATCTGAAAAATGGAATACTGCCGATGTTTTCAGATATTCTTATCGTATCAATAGGAAGTTCATTGACTTGATACGCCCATCTTTTTATTGACAAAACCTTTGCTTTGGCTTGCTCCCTCTCAAGTTCCTCAATACGCCTTTTCAGGTCTCTGTATTCTTCATATGAAATTTCCAATTTTACCACCTTTCCTCCCTCAAAAACGCTCAACGTTTTTTGCACACCAACACACTTCATTTACACAATTTCTTGTATTTTCATTTCCTTTTTTACCTATATGTGGTAATATATTATAAAAAGGAGTGATTTACATGAGTCCTATTGCTAAAAAACTATTATCCGACGCATACCAAAACTACTTAAAAACCAGAGATTTTGATTTTACCTATCAGAGTAAAGATTCGGATGATTTCTATTATGCAGTAGAAGCAGCACGCCAATTATATGAAGAAAATCTGATAGATACAGATTTAGACTTCATCGTTTCCAGAAGTGTCACCAGAATCCCCATGACTTCCCTTAGCTTCTCCTTTGCAATCACGGAAAAAGGATGTCAAAAATTCTGAAGTCAGTGGAATCTTGAAAGCAATCACAACTCCCGGTACTACTAGATCAATGTCATATGATGTCAGGAAAGAAGATAATTCCGTCCCTGACATCTTTTTTATTTCTGCAATCAATCTTTCACACAGTTTCAATCTTCTTTGCGGGTCGTTTGCAGCAATGCCTTCTGTCAATCCATAAAAATCAAACATCTGTTTTCTCACCTCGATTCTTCCAGAAGATACTCCATCTTAACACCAAAGAATTTTGCCATTTTTTGAAGTTTTGTACTTGGAATATCTGTTGCACCATTGATCCAGTTATAATATGTTTTCAAAGTAATACCCATTTCTTTTGCAAACATTTCTTTGGTCATTTGCTTTCTGACTCTTTCTGCCTCAATGTTGACAAGCATATTATCGCCCCCTATTCTACTTTCGGTAGAGTATCTGGCAAAAAAATATAATCCATAGGCATTTGATATAATTTACAAAGTTCCACCATTTGGCTATATTTGGGAGATATTCTCCCCTTTTCCCAGTTAATAATTGTATTTTTGCTGACATTTAAAGCTTTTGCGACTTCTTCCTGTGTCATATTTGCATTTACTCTTGCAGCAGCTAATGAAATACTTGGCATTTTATTTCCTCCCTTCATATAATCTTTACGATTCTTATTCTACTATAAGTAGAGTTATGTGTCAATACCGAAAGTAGAATTTATTTTATTTTTTGTTGACTATTTTCTACTTATAATGTAGAATGAAATTGAGGTGATGGTATGTCGGATGAATTGCAAAAATCAATATTTTCTAAAAACCTCAATTATTACATGAGTAAAAACAACAAAACTCAAACTGATATTATCGAGGATTTGGGAATCAATAAGTCTACTATATCGACATGGTGTAATGGAACGAAAATGCCCAGAATGGATACAATACAGAAATTAGCCGATTATTTTGGGATTAAAAAATCTAATCTGGTTGAAGATAAAATGGAGTTTCCATTTGGAGCAATGCCTTATATTCCAGAAGCGACCACCCCCATTCCGTTGATTGGCTCCGTAAATTGCGGTACACCGTTATTTGCTGAAGATAATATAGAAGCTTTTATTTCTACACCTGAAGCTGATATTCAAACCGGCGAAGTATATTTCTGGCTCAGAGCGAAAGGGGATAGTATGATAAACGCTGGAATTCACGACGGTGATTTGCTCCTGATCCGACAGCAAAATGACGTAGATAATGGGGATATCGCTGTTGTAGCAGTCAATAGGGATGATGCTACATTGAAAAGAGTGAAAAAGCAAAAAAATGCTATCATTTTACAACCAGAGAATCCAACATGTGAAACCATGATTTTTGTAGGGAAAGACATGGAAAAAATAAGCATCAGAGGTCGATTGATGCAACTGAGGAAAAGTTTTTGAGGCAAAAAAATCCCCCTTCCTGCGCCAACAGGAAAGAGGATTTCAAAAGGCGGTCACTGTGGAACCACCAAACGCACATATATTATACCACAGACCGCCTTTTATTTCTATGCAAAAAAAATAAAAAGGAGGTCATTTTATGGCAGAAGCCAAACGCAACAAAAATGGTACCTGGACCATACTGGTCTACAGCCATACCATCACAAAAAACGGAAAACCCAAACGCATCTACCAGCGCTTCACTGCCGATAAGAAAAAAGACTGTGAACGCCTGGCAAAAGAATTTGAAGTAAACAGAAAACATGAGAAGCTGCCAAACGATCTGACGGTTTCAGAAGCAGTGGCAAAGTATATTGCGCTTAAAACCAATATCCTCTCCCCTTCTACGATCCGCAGCTATGAGTTGATCCAAAAGACAAAATTTCCACTCATTGGACATATTCGTTTGAATAAGCTGACCAATGAACTAATTCAGTCAGAGATCAACCAAGAGGCAGCACATCATGCTCCAAAGTATATCCGGAATATCTATGGTCTTTTGACAGTCTCTCTGCAAATGTTCGCACCAGAGTTTCGGACGCACTTTTCTTACCCTGATTACAGAAAGAAGGAAATTGTCATCCCATCTGCGGACGATATCAGCCGTCTGTTACGTCTTTCCGCTCCATTCGACCAAATACTTGCCGTAAAGCTTGCGGCGTTTCTGGGGCTTCGCAGGGGTGAAATTTGTGGCATCCATGTAAACGATGTCAACCTTTCTAACGGACGACTCCACGTCCGCCGTTCTGTGGTTCTTGCCAATGACAAAACATGGATTGAAAAAGAACCAAAAACAAAAGCCGGCAGGCGGGAAATGGTGATTCCTCCTTTTCTTGAGGAAGATTTGCAAAAAGCTATTTCCGGAAAATTACCAAACGATAAGCTGGTTCATTTGACGCCAAATCAAATCTCCGATAACTTTGAAACCATGGTCAAACAGGCAGGAATTCCAAAATGTACATTCCATGCCCTGCGGCACTATTTCGCATCGGTGATGCTGGCAAACAATGTACCAGATAAATACGCTATGGAAATGATGGGGCATGAAACAACAAATATGTTGCAAAGGGTTTACCAACACACCATGCAAGAAAAAAAGAAAGCCGTTGCAAGCCAGATAAATCAATACTTTTCTGACACTTTCATCATGTAAAAAAAGTTGCATGGAAAGTTGCATTAGCTTTCTTTTAGGGTAAAAATTTTATTTTGTGGTGTATTTTATTCACCGTGACATAAAAATAAAAATCCCCGTAATTGCTGATTTCTCAACATTTACGGGGAAACCTTGAATTTGCAACATTCCTGCATATTCAAGAAAAGTATGCGGCTGGTGGGACTCGAACCCACACGATATCACTACCGCCAGATTTTGAGTCTGGTGCGTCTGCCAGTTCCGCCACAGCCGCGAATCGAAACTGCTTGATAATAATATCATAGAAAAAATAAAAAAGCAAGTGTTTTTTTATAATTTTTTCTTATTTTTGTATAGATATCCATACAGCTTACAGAAATGGGCATATTCCGTAATTTTCAAATAATCATAAATATTTTCAGATTGAGGGCACCTTCAAATTTTTCATAACAGCGCGCTTCCCCTTTCTTCCATATATATGATTACCAGGTTATCGTCTTTCTGCATCTGGCACACGCTTTTTTATATAGTATCCTTAGATCATCCATTATGTATTTGCAATGGGTGCAGGCGCAAAATTCTGCTGGGTCGTCCAGACTTATGCATCAATTTTTCACTGATGACTTCACAATAACCCGCATCGCACAATTTCAGAATGATTCGATCCATGGTTCGTACACTTACCCCGCAGATTGCCGCCAATTCTCTGGATGTAAAATCAGCTTTTTCTTCCTTTACTATACCGCCAAATATTTTATAAATTGTATTGACACTCAAACCCGTTTCTGTCGCCGCACGATAGAATTTTTCATCAAAACTATCTTGTTTCTTGGCGCCTCTTCCTGTCTCCAAGGGCCCCATGACTTCGCCATTTTCAAAAACGATATAGACTGAATTCTGCCGTGAACGTTCCATCTTTTTCATGCTTTCATAGGCATTATACTTTGACTCATTTGCTGTTTTTCCATAACCTATCCCAATATAAACAGGAACCGCAGACACTTCCCGTAAAGCATCCAGCAAATAGAAGTCTTTATACTGATTCGTTTCTGTTTCGATTATTTTTTTGGTGGTAAAGATCATACATTCGCTTTTACTCTGCTCCACCAGCACACCATCTATGCGATGATTGAAATGGTATAAGCGATCCATGATTTTAATGCGCTGTGACAAATAAGAGTATTCATCCTCTTTCATCAAAGAATATTCAGATGGAACATTTAATTTGATCGCAACAACGACAATTTGGTTTTCGCTGTTTTTTTTCGCAATATAACGTATCTGCAAATTTCTGACACTCTGTACCACAACATCTTCCGATGGCACCGCCAAAACAACGGGAATCCCTTCTGATTTCATTTCGCGATATGCTTCTTCCAATCCGGTAATACAGCAGCAAACATGATGTTCATAATAATTTTTCCTATGAAACGCAACAACATAGTCTTTATAATTTGGATCCATATATCTTTGCTCTGCAAAAAAAACGGAATCTTCTCTTAACTCAACATGAATTTCTTTATAGAGTTTTTGCATCATCTTCTTATCATAAGTATCCACACTTAATCTACAAATATCCCGTTTCAACAGATATGTGATTTCTAACAACACTCTATAAAGGGTTGTTTCATGTCTGGGTACATAATCCATTAAAATAGATTGGTTCATTTGATTTTCACAAATTTTATAAGGCGATTTACCAGAAAACAAAACTGCATCCACCTTTTTGTCATAATGCTCCAATAAATCAGGTGCGTCTGTATATCGCTCATAAGTAATATAATCAAACTCCAAATTAGGAAAAATTCTTTTGCTCATCGGCACCAGTTTATTGATCATCATCAATGGCCCTACATACAATATTTTCATAGTATGCCTCCTTTTCCTTCGCAGAAGTCCAGTCTGCTTATTTCAAAAAAGTCTTTTTGCCCTGTCCTGCGGATTACAACAAAGACCGGGCAAAAAGACCTATTTACGAATACGTTGCCAGCACAACAAAATACAATATAGATTCTATATGTCAGCGGCTATTTACGCAATATGTTTTTATTTCTTTTGATTTCCAAATCTGTGAGGATTTCGAATCACACGACCTGCGCAGACATCTGTCTGTTTTCCATTTTCCAGCGCAATCTGACCATTGACCAATACATATTCCACACCAACAGTATACTGCTTCGGATCTTCATAAGTTGCTTTATCGCAGATCTGATCTGGATCAAACACTACAATGTCAGCATAATAATCCTTTTTGAGCAAGCCACGTTCCTCATCGATACCCAAACGTTTTGCAGACAGATATGTCATTTTTCTTACCGCATCTTCAAAAGTCAGCATTCCTTTTTCTCTTACATAATAAGAGAAAACTTTGCCGAATGTACCAAACGCTCTGGGATGCGGTTTACCGATGGACAACAGCCCTTCTGTGGAAAGATCCATACTATCGGAACCAAAACATGTTTTAGGATGACACGCAACTTTATCGGTATCTTCCTGGCCCTGGGTATGTACAACAACCTGAATTTTACTTTTTTCTTCGATCAAAAGACGGAAAAAGGTATCAAATGGATCTTCGCCGCAGATTTTCGCAACTTCCGCAACTGTTTTGCCTTCTGTATATTTGTTTGCCTCTGTCATAACAGATGCCAGCACAACACCATCCCAGCCGCCTGCCATCCGATAGAAACACTGCCAGCCGGGAATGCCAGATTTCAGTTCTTCTACTATTCTATCTCTATTTTCCTGCACTTGCAAGCGTTCAATCATCTTTTCCACGCCGCCTTCAAAAGCCCATGGCGGCAGCAGTGCGCCCAAAGATGTCATACCAGCTGTATAAGGATAGCAGTCAAACGTTACCTCTAATCCATCTTTTTCCGCTGCATCCAGTTTTGCGAAAACTTCATCGATTTTACCAAAGTTTCTGTGTCCCATTATTTTCAAGTGGGATACATGCAGTGGTACGCCGGCAGTTTTCGCAATATAAATTGCCTCATCCAACGCTTCCATTTCCTCGTCGCCTTCATTACGGATATGAGAGATATAATAACCATTGTATGGCCTTAATTCTTTACACAATTCAGCTAATTCTTCTTTTGTTGTATAAGCGCCGGGCAAATAAACCAACCCTGTTGAAAGAGCAATACAGCCTGTCTCCATTGCTTTTCTGACTTCAGCCTTCATATGTTTCATCTGTTCCTCGTCAGCCGGTTCCTTGGAAAAGCCCATTTCATCAATCCGAATGGCTCCATGCGCAACATAAGCCGCAACATTGACTGCTGGTGCATTCTCTTCCAAATATGTAAAATATTCTTCCATCGTATTCCATGGCAATTCCAGTTTTGCCGGAATTGTGCCAATGATTCTTGTGCCAAGATAATCAATCAATTCCTGTTTGCGTTCTTCACGGATAGGCGCTACACCAATTCCGCAGTTTGCAATGACATCCATGGTTACCCCTGTATAAATCCGGCTTCTTGTGTACTTATCATATACCAGTGATAAATCTGAATGTGTATGGAAATCAATGAAACCGGGAGAAACAAATTTTCCGGAAGCATCGATCACTTTCTTGGCATCCGCCGCGGAAAGATCACCAATTGCTGTGATTTTATCGCCTTCAATACCTACATCCGCTTTATAACGAAATGCACCACTGCCATCCAGAATTGTGCCGCCTACAATCTTTACATCAAACATAACTTTCACTCCTTATCCAAAACAACTTTATGCCTCTTTTTTCTGATCTTTTACAAAAAAGACTCTTGTAATCAAAATACCACTCAGTACGATCAGCAGTGTCAAAACACCACCAGGGATTCCAATTTTTCCGCCTAAAATCATAATGACCATAGCCGCAGCGATTGTACAGATTCCGGTTCTTAAGTCTTTTCTCGCAATATCCACATATATCGCACCGAAAAGCGCCGGCAAAATATAACTGAACGATTCCGTTACAAACGCAGGAAGTATAGGAATTACCTGAGAACCAATAACCGTAAATACAGTAATCATACCTGCGGAAACAAATACGGAACAGCAAGTACCGATTGTTGCAACAACTTCCCCCGCATGGGTACCTGATTCCACGCCTGCAATTTTTTGTGCCATAGATGCGGCAGGCATACGAATATCACCAACAGAACCTGCCAGCCAACCAATATAGGAACCCGGCGCACCCAATGTCGGATAGTATGCAATGGGCTGAATGATCCAGCTGATGCCATAGGTTGCCGCTACCAATGCCCAGATTTGTAAAATGGTAGCAATTCCTGGCATTTCTCCATATCGCAAGCCTACATAAATTGCCGGAATAAAGTTGGCAATAATGGCAAGCCCCATGGAAACGCGACCAATTTTGATCATTTTCTTATCATACATAGCTGTCACCTCGTTTTCGTCATTTCTAATTTATCCAAATACTATCTGAGTGGCAATCATCCCCACCAGCATGGATATACCAAGCGCCAATTCCTGGAGTCTTTGATATTTTTTCAATACTGTGGTCAACAGCAGCATAACCACCGCTGAAATAATTGCCGGTGTCAGTTTCGGCATTTGCAGATCCTGAATCTGGTTTGCCAGCAAATATGCAAATAACCCTACCGTTGCACCTGCAAGCAGTTTCTTAACCCATACGGGATTATATTTCGTATTCATTTTTTCTACGACGCCACTCATACGGTGGCCCAAAATGAATACCAGGAAAAGCCAGCCAAAGTTATTCAGTGCCATTCCCCAAAGAGCATAAGAAAATGCTTCTGTACCAAAGGAAGCGCTCCCTACTTCAGCGCCAGCCAATGTCGATGTCAGCGAAATAACGCCCAATTCTGTTCGTGCCGCACCTACGTCACATAGACGCATCCATGTGGTTGGAGCACCAACCACGGCTACCAATGACAGAAGTGTAATAACCGGAGACAGGGATGGCCCAATCGCCGTAATACAAGCAGAGCGTATGGCTGCTTTACGTTTCTTTTCATCAATGCCGAGAGAAGTTGCCTCCTTTAATGCTGCTCTCAAAAATACCACTGCCTGTGATACGGAAATAATAACCAGAAAACTGGATGCAATCCACATGCCAGGACTATTGATCATCGTTTGAAAATCCATAATAAACCCTCCTTCATTGTCATTTTATCCAAATAGCACCTCCGTCAAAAACATCCCTGCCAACATGGATATCCCCATCGAAAATTCCTGCAGCTTCTGATATCGCTTCAGCACTGTCCCAAATAACAGAGAACAAAGTCCTGAAATAATCGCTGCACAGTAATTGACAGTTGTTTTTCCTACCAGCTGATTGCTCAGCAAATAAGCAAATAAGGCCAGGGCGGCGCCACCCAAAAGTTCCTTAATCCACTTCTCACTAAATCTGGAATACATGCGATGTACCATATGCTCCATCTTATGGTTCAGCAAAAACACAACTATCAACCATCCTGCACTGTTGAGCACACCAGCCCAAATGCCATACGTCCAGGCACGTATTCCAATATTGGCATCCATCACTTCTACACCAGCAACAGATGCCCCCATTGCAGCAGCTGCTAATTCTGTACGGGCAGCTCCCACATTATTTAATACAAACCATGTATACGGCGTCCCCAACACCGTACTCATGGCAAGCATCATAATAACCGGCGACATAGAGGGACCAATGGCGGTAATGCACGCTGCACGCATTGCCGCTTTTCTTTTTTCACCGGAAATACCAATGGTTTTTGCTTCTTTTATTGCTGTCTTTAAGAAAAAAGCTGACTGTAATACCACGATTAAAATCATGATGAATACAGATAACCAAATATCCCATCCATTGATTATTTCTTGAAAAGTATTTATATCCACAGCTAATCCCTCCTTTAGCTCTTATCTTTTGATTTGATGTTTCTATTTTAATACCAAGATTGTATCTTTAATAGTACATTAATTGTCTTAAACTGTTGTCTGAATCATTAGAAAAATACCAACATAATTATTCATCTCCAAACAAATCAAAGAGAAAAATTTTTTCCATTTTCTTTCTATTTTGCCCAGAAATATGCAAAAAGCGGTTTTCACGTTTTTTCTCGAACAGAAAAACCGTCACCGAAAAACAAATGCATTTATATTACGGACAAACCATTCTTTTCATAAACTCACGAAAATAGTTTAAGACAAATATTTTATACCATTATAGATTTTTTACAAAAAAACAACCTTGTCGCTTTATTCTCTGTCTTTTATACTGAATACATATTTCTGCCAATAAAAAAGAGTTCTTCCATGACATTGTCATAAAAGAACTCTCATCATAAATCCTACCACTGGGTCAAATCAATGAAATCCATCAATTTCTTTCAAGGCCTGTAAAACCTTAGGCATGTCCGCTTCTCCAGGGACACGCAGACGTACAGAATTTTTCCCCAGATTATGAAAATCTTTTCCCGAAATCACAAGAATCCGGCGTTTCGCAAATTCTTCCGCCAAATCCACCTGAGGATCGTCATATGTAAGGAGGCATATAGATACAGTATCCGCGGTTTCTGCCGCAGTAATATGCCGGAGCGGCAGCGACAGCAACTGTCTTTTGATCTCCCCTGTTTTTTCCATCAGAACTTCCAAAAAGGCTTCGTCTTTCATGGTCTGGGCTGCAACACTTCTGGATAACTCAGACATCGTATACGGATTGGAAATATTACCCACATAAGGAACAAGTTCCAACGGCAATACCAGATAGCCTCCTCGCAAACCAGCCAGACCAAAACCTTTGGAAAATGTTTTGACAACAATCAGGTTATCATACTTATCTACCAACTGCATTGCTGAATTTTGTTTTGGCATATAATCACCATATGCCTCATCCACAATTACAAATACATTCTGTTTTTGTGCCGCAGCCAGAATTTTTTCGATTTCCATCAAGGGAATGATCTGACCTGTTGGGTTATTGGGGTTATCCAAATAAACAAGCTTATGCTGTCCATTTAATGCCGCCAGAACATCCTCCACACAGAATTTGTAGTTTCTCTCTTTTTTCAATAAAACCTGATCATACTGACATCCGTACATTTCAACATCTGTTTCATATTCCGTAAATTGCGGTACATATCCCAGAACATGATCGCCTTTTTCCAGAAAAAGTCGATTCAGCAAATACAGACTGCTGATAGAACCGTCACAAAGGACAATTCTTCTATAATCCAAATCTGCATAACCCTTCCAATATGTAATAATGCTATCCTTTACAGATACAGAATGGGGATACGGCTGCAACATTTCAAATTTCAGATTTTGGAAAGCTTTCATTGCTTCTGGTGGTGCCATAACAATGTTGATCCCCTCTCCACAATCCACATCAAAAGGCAATGTCCCTGAAGATTCAATGGCATAACTCACCTTTGTATGCTCTTTGATCGCCTGATTAATTCTCAATTCCATAACGCTCCTCCTCTCAGCCTATTTTCCCGCTCAAGCTTCTTTTTCCTTTTTTATCAGTACCTGCTTGACAAAAACACATATCATCAAAATTACACCAATATATCCGGTGTAAGGATATATGGTGCCTACCAAGGTGGTAAAAGGAAGCATACTCAAAATCAGCGCAGCTATAACCGTAACCACACACGTAAGATTATATTTTTTTGTTCTTTCTTCTCCGGCTTTTCTGCATACCATCCAAAGCATGGGAACAGCTGTTGAAAAAATCCCCATCAACACAATGATCGCAAAAATGCCTGCTAAAACAGGATGAAGTTGTTCTGCTAAAATCAGGGTTGGAATTTCCTGATCATACACTGCACCGATATTAGACAGCAGTCCAAGATTCATGACCAGAATTGCCAATACCAAGAAGAAACCACCGAAAACACCTCCTGAAACAGCTGTTTTCGTATTTTTCGCTGATTGCGAAAGCTGAAGCAAAAATGGAATGACTAAGATTGCCATATAACCTGTATACAACGCTCCAGAAAAAGCCCAATTGGAGCAAGAAGCCGAAACCTCAATCCCCTGAAGCACTTCATTGACTTGCATCAGTCCGTCTGCATTCAGGAAAATGGCTCCTAATCCAATGACAATAGAAAATACAATAATGACAGGCCCGATCAATCCAATAATATCAACCAATTTGTTTAGTCCCAGCATAACTGTACCAAGGCAAAGTACAGCCATCAGAATTCGCCCGATAACATTAGGAATGCCAAAATACTGATTCAAAGACGCGCCAGCACCACCGATCATAATAGAAAAACAACCGAACAGAAAAAAAGTAACAAAAACATTCAAAACGTGGCAGCAAACATTCCCACAATAATATCTCCATACTTCTGTGTCGGTCTTAAAGCATAATTTTCTGCCATCCCGCATCATAGTTGCGCCTAGCCAAACAAACAATACCATTGATATAATGACCGCACCTATACTTTTCCAGCCAAACGCAGAAAAGAACTGCATGATCTCCTGCCCTGTCGCATATCCTGAGCCAATGCAAAAGGCAATATACGCTCCACCTAATTTCATAATGTCCAGAATAGACTTTTCTTTCATTTCAGGTCACCCCCGACAAATCCTCTTTCACCCTCTTTTGTATTCAATTAAATTAATTTAATTTGGCTATATTATATATACATATTAATTTCAAGTCAATAGTATATCTAAATTTAATTTATTATAATTAAATAAAATAGGCTGGCAAAATCTATTTGCCAGCCTTCGCTTTCTTCTCTTATTTTCCTAATAATCGTTATGACTCCTTTTTCAAAAAGCATCATCATTTTAGAATCCAAGTATAAAAACAGCTTCCATTGGTACCGACAAAGTCACCCATACCTAGTCCGTTTCTATACATTTTCAAGAGAGCCTTCCCTCAAAAGCAATATATTTTTAATTGTTAAGTCATTATAAATTTAATGAATTATAGTTTAACTGCATTATATTCCTGCACAACCATATCGTCAATCACTTTATAGAAATAACACCAGAACTTCTTTTCACAAGATGCAGAATACTGGCATTTGATATGCACATCATTTTTTTCAGGCCGCAAATCTTTTTTGCGCCAGAGCCAAAAAGCACTCTACACAAAAACCTCTTATCATACAAACTTTATTTTACAATCCTTCTGGTTAATAGTATAATAGAACAGAAGCACAAGAAAGAGAGGATAACTGAAATGATCGGCGAAAAAATAAAAGCTGCACGAATAGAAAAAGGACTTACAGCAAAAGAGCTGGCCATAAAATCAGAGGTCACTCCAGGATATATTTCACAAATTGAACGAGAATTAATCAGCCCTTCTCTTTCTGTCTTGATGCGGATTGCAAAAGTACTGGAAATCCCCATAGTATCTCTGTTTTCTCAGGAAGAACAAGAGCAGGTTACTGTAATTAAAAAAGACAATCGCACAAAAATCCGATTTGCTGATATCAATATGGAGTATCAATTTGTAACACCATTCAGCAGAACAAAAAACACCTGCACACAAATGGAAATCATCTGTTTTTGTTTGGGCCCCAAAAGCTGGGGCAGTTCCAAAGTGCAGTTCCACGAAGAAGCAGCGGAATGTGTACTTGTTACAAAGGGAACTTTAGAATATCACATCAATGATACTGTGCATGTTCTGCATGAAGGAGACAGCATTTATCTTCCACCCAAAACCTATCACCAGTTATACAACCCAACCGATGATGATACGGAAGCAATCGGTGTCATTTCACCAGCAGAATATTAAACGACCCAATAAAACATATTGCTGGTGCTTTGATAAAGAATTCAATAAGGGCAGAATCTGTTAAAACCAGATTCTGCCCTTATTTGCATAATTACTTCTAATACAACCAATTTTTCGTTATGTTACTGACTCGTAAAATTTTCTCTTTTCCATAAAAAAGCCGGAACTGTTCAAAACATGTTCCGGCTTTTTGATACAAATTACATTTTTTCAGGTTCGGGATATGTTTCACCAAATGTTTCCACAGTTACTTTTTCCATTACCTGATCTTCCAGAGGTCTGTCACCGCGGCTTGTTTTTGTTTCTGCAATGCGGTTTACTACATCCATACCTTCAATGACTTTACCGAAAGCTGCATACTGACCATCCAGATGAGGTGCGTTTTCATGCATGATGAAGAACTGAGAACCTGCACTGTTTGGATGCATTGCGCGTGCCATGGACAGTACGCCTGCGGTATGTTTCAGGTCGTTTTTCATGCCATTGTAAGCAAATTCACCGCGAATGGTGTAGCCAGGGCCACCCATGCCAGTGCCGTCGGGGCAGCCGCCCTGAATCATGAAGCCTCTGATAACACGATGGAAAATCAGGCCATCATAGAAATTGTGGTTTACCAGAGAGATAAAGTTGTTTACTGTGTTAGGCGCGATTTCGGGATACAGTTCCGCTTTGATCACGCCGCCGTCTTTCATCTGAAATGTTACAACAGGATTTTTTGCCATGTAATTTTCCTTCTTTCTTTATAAATTGATAGAATCATTTAACAGTATATCATACCGTTGTGGTTTCTGTATAGTCTGTTTCCCCTTTATGATACAGAGTGATCACAACCAATTCTGGACGGTTGAAGATACGGAAAGGGAATGTGCTGTTGCCTAAGCCGCGGCTGACCGCCATGGAAGTTTTCCCAGCCCGGTGCATCCCTTCTGTGTACTTGGGGAAAAAGCCCTGGTTCGGTGCAAATAAGCCGCCGATAAAAGGCAGACGAATCTGTCCGCCATGGGCATGACCACAACATACCAGCGGAATTTCTCTTTCCACATAGTCCGCAAAAAGCTCCGGACGATGGCACAAAAGCAATTTGAAATCGTCCTCATGACCTTTGCACATCATTTCCAGAATTTTATCATAATGAGGATTTACTCTTTTATCTGCCAATCCCAGCAGTGTGATGGTATCGCCGTCCCTTTCCAGAATGCTCTTGCCGTTGTCCAGCACCTTCACCCCTTCTGCCGTCAGCAGTTCCACCAAATCTTCATAATACCCGGACTGGTGCTCATGATTGCCGGAAACATAATAGACCGGTGCCAGTTTCACAATACCGCGGATCAAGTCCATTGCCGCATCCAGATCTGTTCTGTTCCGATCAATAAGATCCCCTGTAATGACGATGAGATCCGGTGCAGTACACTCTGCTTTATAGATGAGCCGCTCCTGATTTCTGCCGAACATTTTGTTCTGCAAATCAGAAATATGCAGAATCTTGTATCCATGAAATGCTTTTGGCACCATGGTGGTGCAAGTCATTTGTGTTACTGTTAGTGCATTGTCCTGCCAATATAAAAACGCACCTGCCGCCAAACCTGCCAGCAGCAGTTTTTTGCCATTGTTTTTCAATGTCATCACCTATTCTTTCTCTTGTGATTTGCCAATGCTCATACTACTATTATAAATGGAAGTGCCCTGTAAGACAATGAAAGTTTTTTTAAGTTTCCCCTCTCTTTTCTTTCTATGTTATAATAAAGTAAAAATCAAAGGAGGTGTTTCCCATGAGCAGAATCATATTTCATATCGATGTCAACAGTGCTTTTTTGAGCTGGTCTGCCGTCCAGCGGCTCAAAGACGGCGAAACCGTTGACCTGCGGGAAATCCCCGCTGCCGTAGCAGGTGACGGACAAAGCCGCCGAGGCATCATTCTTGCCAAAAGCACTCACGCCAAAAAATATGGCATCCAGACTGGGGAACCCACAGGCATGGCACTGCAAAAATGTCCGGAGCTTGTCTGTATCCCTCCTGATTTTCCATTATATTCCCGTTCCTCAGAAAAAATGTTTCAACTTTTAGGAGAATATTCAGACCGCATCGAACAATTCAGCATTGACGAAGGTTTTTTGGAATATACAGGCATGGAAGCCCTCTTTGGGCCACCCCTGGAAGCCGCCAAAACTATCCAACAGCGCATCTTTACAGAACTTGGCTTTACAGTCAACATCGGCATCAGCTGCAATAAGCTGCTGGCAAAGATGGCAGGAGAATTGGAAAAACCCAATAAGATCATTACGCTCTTTCCTGATGAGCTGGAGAAAAAGTTATGGCCCCTGCCCGTTTCCGAGCTATTCATGGTAGGCAGACGCACAGCGCCAAAACTGCGAAAAATGGGTATCCGCACCATTGGCGATCTGGCAAAATATCCCACAGATCTGCTGGTGCTGGAATTTAAGAGTTTCGGCATGACCTTACACGCTTTTGCCAACGGTATGGACGACAGCCCCGTGGCGGCAGCAACAGAAGTACACGAAATAAAAAGCATCGGCAACAGCACCACCATTGCCTATGACGTAACAGACCGGGAAACCGCCCACAGAATCCTCCTGGCCCTTGCGGAAACCGTTGCCCTTCGTTTGCGAGGCAGCAAACTTTGCGCCCAGGAAATCGCTGTCACACTGAAAACATCCGATTTTCAGGTTTATTCTCATCAAAAACAACTGCTCAACGCCATCGACTGCACCAATGCCGTCTATGAAACTGCCATCGAAGTTTTCGACCATGCTTGGAAAGGCGAACCCCTGCGGCTCTTAGGCATTCGCGCAGGCAAACTCTGCGATGAGGGCTGTGTGCAGCTTTCCCTGCTGGAACCAGACTGGAGCAAGCAGAAAAAAGCGGACGCTGCCATGGATCAGATTCGCATGAAATACGGAAAGGACACTGTGAAACGCTCCACATTCGCAGGCAGCGAGGAAAAAGCCTACGAAGGCGGTAAGTTGAAAATCAATAATCGCATATTATAAAGCAAAAACAGGGAGGCACAAAATCCATCTCTTGAGATTTTGTACTTCCCTGTTCTTTTTAATTCTGTCTTGGAATGAGCCGCTGGCGCACCACTTCATAAAGGAGCACTGCCGCTGCCACAGAGGCATTCAGTGATTCTGCCTGTCCGGGCATGGGGATTTTCACATAACTGTCACAAAGGGCTGCCGCTTCTTCTGACAGTCCTCTGGCTTCATTGCCAATGAGGAAGGCGCATGCACGCCGCAGATTCAGACTATAAGGATACTGTCTGCCCTGTAAGTGGGCTGCATAAAGAGGAATGCCCTTTTCCCGCAATTTGGTTGCTATTTCATCCAGAGAAACGTTCTGGAATACGGGAATATGGAACACAGAACCCATGGTTGCCCGCAGTGTTTTGGGGTTATACAAGTCTACACTGCCTTTGGAAAGGAAAATCGCATCCACCGCACAGGCGTCGGCGGTACGGATGACCGTCCCCAGATTGCCGGGGTCGTTCATTTCTTCTGCCATAAGGAAAAAGGCGTTTTTCTTTTCCAACATCTCTGCAAGGTCATATTCTTTTCTGCCGCAAATTGCCATAATGCCCTGGGGATTTTCCGTTTCTGCTGCGTCTGCAAATAAGTGATCTGTCAGAACATATACTTCCGCCCGTTTCTCCAGCTCTGTGATGTCGTGTTCTGCTGCGTAAGATGCGGACACCACATAGCATTCCACAGGCCAGTCCTTTGGAATTTCTCCCACAAAACGAATGCCTTCTGCCACAAAAACCTGTTCTTTTTCTCTATTTTTACGCAGTTTCAAGCCATGAAGCCGTTTCACCAGCCGATTCTGCGCGCTTTCGATATATTTTGCCATACTTCTTCTCCTTACTTCAAAACCTCAGTATCTCTATGATAAACCAGCACCTTCGGCTTTTGCAAGAAAAACAGATGACTTTTGGAAAAAAATAAAAAAAGCTATGCCTGTTTTCCTCTTTGTGCTAAAATAAAACTGTTTACAAAAGAATTTACATCTGGAAAGGAGTCTTGTTCCATGGCTACACCAAAGGAATTACGCAATGAATTATTAGGCAAAACACTGGTTGAAAATCTGGAAAAACGTCACTTTGAAGCATATTACTGTCCCACAGCGGCAGAAGCGCTGGAAAAAGCGGTATCTCTGATCCCCGAAAAAAGCTCCGTATCCTGGGGTGGTTCCACAACCATTCGTGAAATGGGTCTGACAAAAGCCCTCCATGAAGGCGATTACGAAGTCATCGACCGCGATCTGGGCAAAAACCCCGCTGAAATTGCTGAACTGCATCGGAAAGGCCTGTTGGTGGACTACTACCTGACCAGCACAAATGCTATTTCCGAAGATGGTATCATGGTCAACATTGACGGCACAGGCAACCGTGTTGCTGCCATCTGCTTTGGCCCCAAAAACGTCATCGTCATCTGCGGCATGAATAAAGTTGCCAAAGACGTAGACGCTGCCGTAAAACGTATCCGCGGTTATGCCGCACCTGTCAACAGCATGCGTTTTATGGGCAAAACACCCTGCGCGACCACAGGCAGATGCCACAACTGCACTTCCGAAGAATGTATCTGCAATGAAATCCTCATCACACGCCTTTGCCGCCCCGCTAAGAGAATCAAAGTGATTCTGGTAGGCGAAGACATGGGCTTCTGATTTTTCCATAAAAATAACGGAAATCTTCTTTTATGACAAAGCAGGCTCCCCTTAAGAAAACACTGGTTTTCCTTTTTCTTGGTTTCTTAAGGGAAATCGCGACGACTGTCTTCAGAAAAAAAATATCAAATAAAATCTTATAAAAATAAGCAAGCTGGAATCCTCTATGAACATAAGGATTTCAGCTTGTTTTGTTTTCTTATGAAGAAGTCCCCTAAGGAGATTTCCGTTTTTTTAACTGCGCAAAATCTGTTCCAAAACCTGATAGAACCGTTCTTCCGCAAATTTTTCGTCAAAAGGTGCATGTCCGCATTTTTGCAATATCTGCAAACGATAAGGAATACACAGACTGTCCAAAGGATTGATGATGCCCTCTAAAGGATGGGGGTCATAATCTCCATGGATGATATGTATGGGACATGCAACGGACTGGATATACCGCATCAGATCTCCGCTGCGGCGCATGGCTATGGCCTCCGGCCAAACCCGTTCATACATTTGTCCATCCAAATGCACATAGGACGCTGCATTAGGTTTCTGGGCATAATGGTCTGCCTTTATCATCAATTGACGCAGATCTTCCCATCCATCTTCAGAAATAGCAGCCATATGGTTCATATACCATACAAAACGTTCCTGTTCTTCTTTGGACAGGCGTTTCATTCGCCGTTCATGGATATGGCCCACATAGATTTCTTCTAATGGTGGACATCCTACCAGAATCACCCGCTCCACCAAAAAGGGATAACAAGATGCCACTAACAAAGACAGCCATGCGCCCCAAGAATGACCAATGAGAGTGATAGGTTCTTTGATGTGAAGACCCAGCTGCCGACGCAGTTCCATAACCAATGCAATGGTAGTATATTGCGACTGTATGGGTTCCATGACGCCAAACATCTTACCCAAATGCTCCGCAACGGGCTGCATACCGCCAATATCTCCGGGCCCCCATGAATCACCGCTGCTCTATATGGTTTTTCTCCATAAAACCGTACCACTTTCCTCACCTCTTAAAACAAATTCTCCGCCGCTACAATATCCACGCCAGTATCCGCTGCATCACAAAGCACCATTTCTCCTTTGATAACAGGTGTTTCCAGCACAATGCCTTCCAGTGCCTTCAAACAGCGCAAACGGATGGGCTGAGATACTTTTTCTCTGGAAACAACCTGCACTTCTCTGCCGTCAACCGTAGGCAAAACTGTCTGCAAATAATTCCGCAAAAGCTGTTCTGTGGCGTAGCGTCGTCCGCCGTCACAACTATTTCCCGCCAATTCTATCAATGTATCTCCATCATGTACCGCTTCCAGAAAACATCCATTTCCACAGCCGCGGCAAATCAATTGTTCTTTTTTCATAAGCATGTTCCTTTCTGTCAAAAGTCTTTTGACGTACTCATTATACTTATCTTCCCTCCATTCGTAAAGTCCCATTCCATCTCTTGTGAAAAAACTGCCGCTATCATATAATAAAGAAAAATCGTTTTCAAAGGAGTTGTTCCCATGAAAATTACAGATGGTTTTACATATTTGACAGAAGTCAAAAATTTGATTCAAGCATATACCGACAGTCTGGGGCGAGATTTATCTTTTCAAAATCTCAACGCAGAACTGGCAGATCTTCAGAAAAAATATGGCTTTCCCGCAGGCAGGCTTCTGGCAGCCGTTGCGGATAATGGCGACGTTGTGGGCTGCGTGGCTTACTGCCGTCATTCTCCTTCCCGCTGTGAAATGAAGCGGCTGTATGTATTGCCTGCTTATCGCAAAGACGGCGTAGGACAGACTTTGCTGACAGAAATCGTAAATCTGGCAGCAGCAGACGGATACGAAGAAATGGTTCTGGATACCCTTTTGCCTATGGAAAGCGCCATCCGCCTGTACCGCAGAAATGATTTTGCGGAAATCCCTGCTTATTACGAAAATCCCATGGATGATGTGCTCTATTTCCGGCGCACACTGACATCTCCCCAGAAAGGAGAAGAAAAATGAAAATCCTTGTTGACGCAGACGCATGCCCCGTAAAAAAAATCATCGTCAGGGCTGCAAAAAAATATGAAAAAGAAGTACTGATGGTATGCGACGTTGCCCACCAGCTTTTCTATGAGGAACCTTTTGTCACCGTCAAAACCGTAGACAAAGGCGCAGACAGTGCCGATCTGGTGCTGGCAAATCTGGCGCAGAAACAAGATTTGTGCGTCACCTCCGACTATGGTCTTGCCACTCTGTTTCTCACAAAAGGTGCGACAGTGCTCCATCCCAACGGTTTTTTCTACGGCAACGACACCATTGACCGTATGCTCTTTGAACGTCATATTTCCCGGGAAATGCGCCGCCAGAAAAAAAGCCGGGGCGGTCACATCAAAAAACGCTCACCGGAGCAGGACGCAGCATTTCAAAAGTCTTTGGAAAGCTTTCTTTCCCAGTACCAAGAATGAGCTACAAACAACCCCCAAAAATACAATCCCTTAACGATAAAAAAGCTGGAATCCTTTTGCAAAGATTTCAGCTTTCTTTTTTATCAGGAATTTCACTGCCATGTAATCTCCCGCTTTTTGTGCTTCAGCCACATGACGATATGTTTGATGTTTTGCTGCTGTCCTGCCGTAAATTCCAGCCGATATTTTTTCATGGTATCCGTTGTGATCCAAACGCCGCGGACAAAAGCGCTTTCTCCGCTGTATTTCATGGTCTTGATCACATCCACCTCCTCCGGCAGTATGAGCAGCAGTTTTGCACCGCTCCGGCAGACCATAGTATCGGAAAGCATATGAACTTCCCCGCCAAAGAGCCGATAAATGGTATGGGGCTGCAAATAATCCACAATGATTTGCTCCTGTCTGGGAGGATATAAGTCCGCAAAGGCATTGCGAAATTCTCTGCTGCCAATGGTCACCACCCGCAGCACTATAAGGACTGTAATTCCGATGGCAATGAGAAAAACCGCCATTTGTCCCGTACTTTTCGCCCATAAAATACTTACCACCATGCACATGACAAACATGAGAAAAATGCGCATAGATTCCCTGATGTAATGCTCATGTGTGGTAAAGTAACACAAAACAAGAGATAGACCGTCAGCACCACATTATTCCGATTTAACAGGTATCTCAATCTTTGTAATGTAATCATCTATGTTATCAATTACAATTTCGTTGATACCCATTTCATAAGCATAGCCATACAAAGACAATCCTTGCTGATTCGCAAAAGCAAGGATTTCTTTATACCTGTCAGGCAATTTATCCCAGCTTCCTTTATGAAATGCCTGAAGATATGTTCCTGCTGGCTGTAAGTGAAGTCCCTTTTGAGAAACAGGAAAAGGCATTTCAATGTAAAGGGCGGCATATTCGCTGAATTTTTCTTGATATAAATTCTCCACCGGGAGCATAGAGCCATAAGAAGCGTCATGAAGTCGGCGAAGCTGGTATTTTTTTGTTTCGGAAATAACTCGTTCAATTTCTTGTTCAAACGGTAAGTTATCAGTTGTATTAACAGCCACCAGATAGCGGCTTTGCTTTTCTATGAGGCTGATTTCCGCAAGATCCAAAGAGCGTAGCATATCCATATCCTGCTGCTGATTGACCAGAATTTTTTGAATAGATTTCAAATGGGAAATTGTTTGATTTAATTCTGCTATTTTTTCCTGCAAAAGAGTGTCAAAGG
>OFLY01000486.1_pt1 | contig 32443 bp, 33 predicted proteins | sample 1541161 | NCBI WGS metagenome assembly OFLY01 (sample SAMN04209247, study PRJEB22552) | human gut metagenome | biome: gut; material: feces | host: Homo sapiens | place: USA: Oklahoma | reverse complement strand
CCACAGCTTCGGAAAAACCGCTTTTCTGATCTTCTGGCATTTATATCTTGTCCTTTCTCCTCGGGGCTGGAGGCAGCTTTTTGACAATGGACTCGTTGAAGGCGATAGAACCGTCAGGGGCCATATAGGGCGATTTGTCAACAGCATCCACAGCGTACTGCTTATACCATGCTGTACCATCCACGGCATGAACGGTGGTGTACTGGCCTTCCGGGGCAACATATTGGTCTGCGTGGTACATACCAAAGGAGATACCTTCGGGATGTTCTGCAGTTACTTCTGTACCGGTGATGCGGCCGCCGCCGATTTCGACATTCTGGAAGGTCGGAACATTTTCAGCTCCGGATTCCAGTGCCGCGTATCCCATGTAAGAGTGCAGGGCTTCGGCGGCTTTTTCACCGGAAATGGAACCCATTTGGCTGATACTGCCAGTGGCTACGCTGCCGATTACATTGTTGGCAAAATTGCCGCCCTTACTGACGGAAGAAGCGTACATATGGCCGCCGATCCCTCCGGCTGCAGCATCGCCTAAAAGACTGCCAAGACCGGAGGGCTTGGAGCTGGGAGTTGTGGTGGCTGTTTTGATGGCGCTGTTTGTGACTTTTCGGCTCACCACTCCAGCAAGACCGCCGCTGGCAAACCCTGCTCCAAAGCCGCCGCTGCCTTTACCACCGTTTGCGTTGACATTGGTGGAACTGCTGTTCCTCCCGCCGCCAAAGTGGTGACTGGAAAAGTTCTTGATGCCGCCGATGCCTCTGGCAGCAATCATAGCCTCAGCCAACATGCTGCCGCCGGTATGTCCTACATTGACACCCAGGCTGGAGAGGAAAGAATCGATTTTCTGACCGACTTTGAGAAAGCCGATAGCACAGAGAAACCAGATAAACACATTGCCGGAAACGGCTTCTTTTCCCACAGCGTCTACCTGAGCCTGCACATCGCTTTCGGAGATAGCGGCAAAAGCCGGCTGGCAGAGCAGGCAGGAGAGAATTGCGACTGTAAAGGCCGCAAATAAAAATTTTTTGAGTTTCTTCAAGGATAAGACCTCCTTATAACGAAAGCGGGTTCGCAAGGAAGGACCCCACCATGCTTGTGAACAGGCGCAGGCACCAGGCGTTCATGACCAATAGGAAAATTTGACCGCCAAGCATCCGGCACCAGGATTTCCAGATGTTTGCTGTGGTCTGGCTGGCGCCCATAGAAAAAGCCACAGGAGCCGTGTAGACCAGTACACCGAGCAGCACATACCGTTCGGCTGCCTCGAACAGAAGTTTTAGGTAGTTCCAGGCCAGGATGAGAACCAAAATCAAGGTAATCAGTGCCACAGCCCCATTGGCACACACACCGATGATGACCAGCATCACGGAATTGAAGTCTGCAAAGCTTAATGCAGGAAGGTCGGACTCCATGATCCAGTGGTAGGGGGTGCCGCCGATGGTAAGAACAATATTGACGATTTCATCTGAAAAGAGCGTCAGCAGGATAAAAATAACGGAACGGATACTCAGCTTTACCGGGTCTTCTGCTTCCACACCTGCGCCAAGACCGAAGTTTTTGAATAACTGCCAGACCCAGTTGAGCAGGATGATCCCGATTGCCAGAGCCACGAAAACAGAGTACATAGTCTCTGCTGCGGGAAAATAACGCAGAAATACAGCCATATCACAGCCCAGCGCACCCAAAACCGATGTGGTCACCAGATCAAGACCGGCCATTACCTGTTCTGCGATCCATTCCACTATGCCGTCTAAAATGCCCATAAATGCAAGCCTCCTTTCCGGCGAGCAGTCAGACGGTCAATCAGCCTGTCCATTGTCCGCCACTAAAGAGCGGCGTCACATACGCCATGATAAAGCCCAAGCCATTGAGGATAGCCCAGGTGATACAGATTCGTTTGAGCCAGGCGCGGCTTTCATCCACCGTCCGTCCGGAACGGGAGAAGTTCATGAGCAGCAAGGCTACCGAAGCAGTGACGATGGCGGCGATAGTGGAGATGGCAAGGATTTGGGTGTATACATCCTGCATGATCTCTTTGGCCTTGGTCCATACATCTGTTGCCGCATAAGCCGGCTGGCAGAATATCATGGACATCATCACACACAGGAAGGCGCTGTAAGCCACTTTGGGCAGCGAAAGCCTGCGCTTGGACTGGGTATCCGGCTCCTGAAGCTGCGGAGTTTGAGGGGTTTTCGTTTTCTTCAATTTGCGATCCTCCAATTCTGAATGATTTTTTGATGCTCAATAGGGAACAGAAAAACCCACACCTGTCAAAACAAATGTGGGCTTTCAAATGGCCGGGCGGCCATCTGGGCAGCAAAAAAGCACCCTGATGAAAGGTGCCGTTACTGTCCTGTTCGGTTTTGGGTGCAAGTTTGAGCATATTCAGTTTAACACATCGGTATTTACACTGAAAGAGCAGAACCATGCCAATTTTGTTCCCGAATTGTGCCAATTATTTGCCCGATTGTCCGGAAGATGATTTTGGCTCTGGGAAGAACTGCTCCAGCATGTCTAAACTGTCCTTGGAGGTATAGCCCCAAAGAACGGAACTGAGGGCTTCAATGGCTTCCCGGCGTTTGCGGTAGTAAGTTCTGAAACTGATGTCGCGGATATGCGGTCGCAGGGTCTCGATAATTTCCTCAACATTTTTGAGCTGCTGCGGCGAGAGGAAGGAGTAGTACAGCAACCAGTAATATGCCTCACCGTTTTTGTGCTTGGTACGCAGCAATTCGATTGCGGAATCCAGCAGCTTGAGCATTTTGTGGCTGCGTTCAATGCATTTGGCATGATGCTCGATGTCGCTTCCGGCCAAATCAGCGCCAGCCAGATAGACTGAATCCAGAAAATCCTCAATGGAGGTACCATACTCAATCTCAAACTTGGTGCGGACATGCTGGACAGAAAGCTCCAGGCTCCACACAACATCCCGGTATTTTTTCAGCAGTTTCCAGGTATCATGGTACAGGGGATTATCAGCAACATCAGGTTCAACAAATTTTCTCATTTCAGGTTCCTCCTATTTTCGTGCTCCTCAGAGGGAGTGAGTGTAAGTTCAAAAGTGGCGATTGAAGTGTTTGTGCCGCAGAGGATGGTCAGACCAAAGTGGACTGTAGATTTCCCTCGCGCACGCGGAATCAACTCTTCCCAGCAGTCGTCCGATAAGGGATATAACTTATAGCAGGAGAGTGGGCAAGAAAAGCAGGAAATCCCTTGCGTAGATAGGATGTCAGCCATCTTGCGGAGTATCGTTTCAATGTGCGATTTTGAAACGCTGGAAAGTGCATCCGAAACAATGACCTCATGCTCAGAGATAGAATGGCTCTCTTCGGTTTCAGCAGTTTCCGGAAGCTCCAGATGAATGTTTAAGGTCATGGCAACTTCCTCCTTGTCGATTAAAACATCGGAAATCTCAAACATGGTGGACAGGTAGTTCTGCAGGTAGATCACGCTTCCATGCCGGCCGGGAAACGACATGATAGAGATATACCCAAGACCGTCCAACTTTTTCAGTATCCGGCATACGGTAGCGCGTGACAGCCCCCAGCGGCAGGAGAGTTCGGTATAACTGACCAACGGGTTTCCTGTACCATTGCGAAAGTAGGCTACCGGACCGACCTCTGACCCCTGCACCTGCGTATCGTTGTAGACAGCGGATACCCACAGATCCAGAACGATGTCCATTTCAGAGCAGCGGGCAGAGCTGACCAGTTCCAGGGCAACAGAGACTGGCAGGAAGAAAAAACCGGTATCCTTTTGGCAAGGGGCATTGTACTCCAGTGCGGAATTGTGGCGGGCCCAGTGGAGGATTTTATATTTGACTACATTGCCACGGCCCAGCAGTGTATAGGAAATCAAGTGCTGCTTCTGAAGGGTATCCAGCATGGACAGTGCCTGCCGATGAAAGCGGGTGCGGAACCAGCAAGACAGTTCCTTGACGGTGCAGACCCATTCGCCGGGGGAGACTGTGTAACTGATCCCGTCAATACGGCGATATGAGGTGCGGAAGTTTGCATAGCTGCAAAGTACAGTAAAATGAAAAAGGCCGGAGCCTCCGTTTATGCGGATGCTCCGGTCGTTGATCAGTTTGTGGATGAACTCACGATAAATCCGGCATCGTGGGTAATCTACCACTTGTTTGATTTGAAGTTGGTATTCTGGCATAGTGAACCTCCTAGTTTTTTATGCAGACAAGTAGTTCGCTGAAAAATGTTGACTTGAATAACTGATGGGGGTATACTCATATTTATATGAGCTGCAAATAAGCAGTTTGTGCATTGCTGGTTTCCGCAGTTTTAGCATTGATACCTTATAATATAGGCTAAAAGCGATAAAGAAACAGTATCAGGGATGTTCTTCATGGCTCTACAATGTGCCAGTCCTTTTCATGGAAAATTTATCCAATTTTTGACATTTTGGAGCTGACACACTTTTTCACAAAAAAATATGCCTACAAACAACTACAATTTTTATACAACTTTTCGAGTGAAGCGGACGGTCAAATAGGACACAGGACGAATGATAAATAGTTTCAAAAACCCAGCAATTATGCGGATTTTGCGCACTACGGAGCGGCATGGGGCGGGATGGAGAGAGCAAAATTTTATTCCCGACAATGAAATCCCTCGGTGGAGCTGACAATAAAAAAGATCAGGCTGCTGAATCTGCTCCGGTAGAGGAAAAGAAGGAAGAGAAAATTGATTTTTCTAAAGTTGAAATTGAACCATTGTTCAAAGAGTTTGTTGACTTTGATACATTCAGCAAATCAGATTTCCGTGCAGTAAAAGTTAAAGAATGTGTAGCAGTTCCGAAGAGCAAAAAGCTTCTTCAGTTCACACTTGATGACGGAACTGGCGAAGATCGTACTATTCTCAGCGGAATTCATGCATACTATGAACCAGAAGAACTGGTTGGTAAGACACTGATTGCGATCACAAATCTGCCACCAAGAGCAATGATGGGAATTGATTCTTGCGGAATGCTTCTTAGTGCAATTCATGAGGAAGAGGGAGAAGAAAAACTTCACCTTCTGATGGTTGATAATCATATTCCGGCTGGTGCAAAATTGTACTAAAGTTAAAAAAGATCAAGAAATTACACTTGATTTTGAGGTTGTATATAATTTTTTACAACAAATGTACAACAAATAGTCATATTTACTCGATTTAGAGTGAAGGTATATGAATTTTTATATTTTCTAAATTATATTGAAACTATCAAGAACACTTTTTAAAAGTAAAATTTTAAAAGGTGTTCTTTTTTTATTTTTAAATCATGTAAATCCAAAAAGAAAGAGGAATTCATATGAAAGAAGATAAGTATTTTGATATTGAAAAAAGAACAGAAATAAGAGAGACAGCGAGAAAATTAAGAAGACAGTTTCTTAGATATCAAGAGGCAGAGTTGGTTTACAGTATGACACATAGAAAGTTGTTGGAAATTGCAGGAAAGGCGGGAGCAATTTATAGAATTGACAATACGGTGCTTATTAATAGGGATATTTTTAATGAGTATCTGGAACAGTTCCGCGAGCCTAGTACATTAGGGGAAGAACCGGAGGAATAGAGCAATGAGCGGACAGGCATGGAAATATTCGGACCAATTAGACGATATGGATTTAAAAATGATGAAGCGTGATTTTTTTACTTATAAGATAGGGATGGATTATTACGGATTTAGTATTCGACCATTGATGCGAATTGCACGTGAGGCAGGAGCTTTTTATAAAATTGGGAAGATAGTATTGATTAATAGAGAGTGCTTCGATGCATATTTGAGAAAAACAAGATGTAAGGAGGAAAAGTTCAATGTCTAAGAAAGAGTTATGCACATATCAAGGGAAACAAGCAAAAGAAAAAATGACTAATTGCAAAAAGAAATTTGTTCGTTATAAAGAAGGAGCAGAAATATATAGTATTGGACTTACAAAATTTAGGAATCTTGCAAAAGAAGCACAGGCGATATACAAGATTGATGGAATGGTATTGGTAAACTGTGAGATTTTTGAAAAATTTTTAGAGGGATTTCATTTATAAGGAGTGGATTGAAGGATGTGTAAAATAATAGCAATTACAAATCAAAAAGGTGGATGTTCAAAAACAACCAGTACAGTAAATATTGGAATCGGACTTGCAAGAGCAGGAAAAAGCGTTTTATTGATTGATGCAGATGCACAGGGAAGTCTTACTGCAAGCTTGGGATTTAAAAGACCAGATGAGATAGGAATTACATTGGCGACTATTATGGCGAAAACGATCAATGAAGAAGATATTGAGTTAAAAAGAGCGATTTTAAAGCACGAAGAAGGAGTTGATCTAATTCCAGGAAATATTGAATTATCTGGTTTGGAAGTACAACTGTCAAATGTTTTGAGCAGAGAACTGATTTTAAAAGAATTCGTTGATTCGATTAGAGAAGAATATGAATATATTTTGATTGACTGTGCTCCATCTTTGGGGATGATGACGATTAATGCACTGGTAGCTGCAGATGAGGTGATAATTCCGGTGCAGGCAGCATATTTGCCTGTGAAGGGATTACAGCAGTTGATTAAAACAATCAATATGGTAAAAAGAAGATTAAATAAAAAATTACAAGTAGGAGGAATTCTTCTTGCAATGGTAGATTATAGGACAAACTATGCAAAAAGTATTTCTGCGCAGCTATATGAAGCGTATGGAACAAATGTGGGGTTATTTAAAACCTATGTACCGTTATCTGTAAAAGCTGTAGAAGCAAGCTCTTTGGGAATCAGTATTTACAGACATGATCCTAAAGGAAAAGTAGCACAGGCGTATGCACAAGTAACAGAGGAGGTATTGTACCGTGAGAACTAAGAAAGATGAAAAATTCAAACTGGAATCAGTCGAAGAATTGCTTGGGGTTGTAAATGAAGAGTCTGCAATGGATATTGAAATTAGTAAGATACAGTCATTTAGGGCACATCCATTTAAGGTTCTTGATGATGATAAAATGCAAGAACTTATAGATAGTATATCTGTGAACGGAATATTAACACCTGTATTAGTCAGACCATTAGGTATGGACACGTATGAAATGATTTCAGGACATCGTAGAATGCATGCAGCAAAAATAGTAGGGTTAACTAAAATACCAACGATTATACGGGAAATGACAGATGATGAAGCGGTAATAAATATGGTTGATGCCAATGTGCAACGGGAAGAGTTATTACCAAGTGAAAAAGCATTTGCATATAGAATGAAATTAGATGCTATGAAAAGACAGGCAGGCAGACCGGGGAAAAATAATGTGTCCCAAAATGAGACAAATTTGCGATCAGATGAAATTTTGGCAAAAGAGATAGGGACGAGTAGAAATCAAATTCAAAGATATATTCGTCTGACAGAACTTATTCCAGAATTATTAGATATGGTGGATCGAAAAAAATTACAGTTTACAGTTGCAGTTGATATTTCTTATATTGATCCTGTAGTTCAGCAATGGTTATATGAATACATAAGAGAAAATGGATTTATTAAGCCTGCACAAGTGATTGCACTAAGAAAATATTTGCAAATAGAAAAGGTCAATCAACAACGCATGATTATGATTTTAAATGAAAATATGCCAGGTCGTACATCGATAAATAGAAAGATTACATTTTCGGAAGATAAGCTTTCAAAATACTTTCCACCATTCTATTCACAGTTGGATATGGAAAATATAATGATTGAATTGCTTGAAGAATGGAAGAAGAAGCAAGGAGAAAAGTAAAAATACAGTTGATGCTATTCAGAAGGTGTTTAATAGTAAACTTCTGAAAAAAGTAAATAAGATAAAAGATAGGGGGAATTATATGGAACAGAAAGCGGAATTTCACTATTTCTATGGTGAAGAAGCAGATATGCATAGTTTTTATCGAATTCCTAAATTACTATTTACTAATGATTATTTTAAAGCGTTAAGTAACGATGCAAAAATTCTATACGGATTGATGCTTGACAGGATGTCATTATCAATGAAAAATCAATGGTTTGATGAGGAAAATAAAGCATATATCTACTTTTCTGTAGAAGATATTATGGAATTACTTAATTGTGGCAAAAATAAGGCGGTTAAGACTATGCAAGAATTAGATAGAGAAACAGGAATTGGACTGATTGAAAAGAAAAGGCAGGGACTTGGTAAAGCAAATATGATTTATGTGAAAAATTTTGTTCTGAATAATAAAGTTAAGAGTCAGTCGGATAAGAAGTTTATAAAGCAAACAAAAGGCGATAAGGATGGTAATATGGAAGTTTACAAATCAAACTTCAGCAGGTTTGAAAAACAAACTTCGAGAATCCCACAAGATAAACTTCAAGAAGTTCGTATTTCAAACTCTAATAATAATAAATTTAATGATACTTACAGAAATAATATAAAATCTGTTCATATCCCATCTGAGGAAGGAGAATGCCAAAATAGAGTGGGGAGATATGAAGGGATAGATGATTATGCTGCTACTAAGGAGTTGATCAAAGAACATATTGAATATGATGTCCTGATGCAGGATTATCCAAGTAATCAGGAACTTGTTCAAGGAATTTTTGAACTGATTCTTGAAACAGTTTTGTATACCGGAAATAAGGTTATTATTGCAAGTAACGAATATCCGGCTGAAATTGTAAAAAATAGATTCATGAAGATAAATTATATGCATATCCAGTATGTGATGGAGTGTTTACGAAAAAACACAACACAGGTGAAGAATATCAAAAAATACTTGTTGGCAGCATTATTTAATGCGCCAGTAACAATGCAGGGGTATTATCAGGCAGAAGTAAATCATGCAATGCCACAATTTGCAAATAACAAATGAGAGGAGATGTAGGTATGCTATTTCAGAAGTGTTTGAAGAAAATTATTGTTTTTCCAGTAATTATAGTTAATATCGTATGTTTATTGTTGGTTAAAATTCTCGTGTCTGTTTACGGGATAGCACATGGAATTGCTTGGCTTTTTATTTTATGTTTCTGTATTGCAGAAATAGTGATCTACAGAGATATATTACAGGTATGTATGCTAGGAGCAATTGGAATTTTTAGTTTTATAATATTATCTGCAGGTACGTTTGTTGAGGCGGTTTTAGGAAGAATAATTGCAACATTATGGAGGGCATAGGTGATTAGAACTGCATTTCTTTTATGGAAAGCAGTTCTAAAAATAGTTGAAAATGTAGGATATGACAAAACGTGAGAAAGTATAGGTATTCTTACGTTTTGTTTTTTATAAATTACACATAATCACCAGCAATCAGTACAAATTCTAACATATTATGAACTATTTGACCTGTATTTAAAATTTTTGCTTCAAATGGTTCTTTTCCAAAATTCATGATGTGCCGTAAATTAATAGTTAGATCTTTATGGTTACTAATTTCCAGAATCTATTTTGCGCAGTTATCACCACAAGTGGCGTTAAATACGTTGTTATTTTCATCAAATGCCATTAATATTAAAGTTTTTACACCGCCAGATAGCTGTAGTGGTGATATAGGACCTAGAACAGGACTTTCAATTAAATGCGTACCGATAACGGTCGATTTGTCTACATCAAGTATCATTTTTTTTGATAAAGGATTGGTAATCCATTCATCCTCATATGTGTTATCAAAGAATGTTGGTGGATGAAAAATGGCATTATCCATATCACCTAAATATATATTAAGCATATGGTCTCCTTTTAATTTTTTTGAAAAATATTAGCAGATTATTTTATATTATATGCATTAGAATGAAAGATTGCAAGAGAGTTCAGGGGAAAAGTTTAAGAGTTTAAGATAGAATTTATTTTAATAAAAAGAGGTTCTATAAGTAAACATAGTGAGTTTGTCTATAGTAGAATGATAAGATTGATTTAAAATAGGAAAATAGCGTAAGATTATTGATATATAAATGTTAATATAATATAAGAGTGAAATTAAAAGAAGTAGACGATACTAATGAAAAATGCTGAAGAGTGAAAAAGAATGTTTTGGATTAGATTATACAGGGGGAATTAGTGAAGTATTATATTTAAGCTGAAAATGTTAAATAGTGTACATATAAGAAAAAGGAGCATTGCAAACAAGATGTGCAATCATATTTGTAATACCCCGTTTATCTTATTTAAACAATAAATAGGCAGATAATAGTAAATAATGAAAAATTACCATGTCGGTGGAATTTCACAAATTAAGTGAAAATTTTGCCGAATATTAGTAAAAGCTCTGCTTGAAAATGATAATGTTGAACAGATAATCCCTAAAATCATAATAAAACATACAAAAAATTTTTTCATAGAAGTACCTCTTTTCCTTTTCTTTCCTTATGATAATTTGCATGATATGATATATTTGCAAAATAAAATATAGCGAAATAGTCTATTGAATCATCATTTTAAAGGAGATATTATGAATCTATTTGATAAAAAAGGGGCACTGATGTATATTTTAAAGGTTGCGAGTGCAAAAAATATTTCTCAAGCAAAATTAATAGATGGGATATATGATTATTCACATTTTAATAGAATGTGCAATGGAAAAGAACCTATAAAATTAGAAGTATTGGTATTTTGCGCAAAAAAACTAAGTATTGATTTAAATAAATTATTAGAATTTTCATACTCAATTGAAAAAATTAACATCTCGGAATTAAAAGAAGAATTTCAATGGCTGATGTTAAAACATGATTATTCAAAGTTGAAAGAATTTTATTTTTATCTTAATCAAATACAATTGGTAGAAAATGAGGGTAAGCAATTCAAGAAACGAGTTGAAGGAATTGTTTTTGGGGAATTAAATGGGAATTATGAAAAAGCTCTTTCATGTTTTAAAGATGCTTTAGCAATTACAGTAAAAAATAAAGATTTTATAAATATTGAATTTGGTCGTTTATCAAATGAAGAAATAAGGATTATTAGTGATATCGCGATTTGTCAAAATGCACTTGATTCTACAGATGGAATATTATTGATGGAAAATCTAATTAAAAGTATGGAGAAAAATAATGATACAAAAAAATGTATCGATTATTATTTTAATATAAGTTATATGTATTCCGGAATAAAAGATTATAAAAAAAAATATGAATATGCAACAAAGGGAATAAGTTTGGCATTAAAATATAATGATTTTATTAATCTTGGATATTTGTATTATAGCCGGTTTGTTGCAAATATTTGTTTAGAATGTCCGGATGCAGCTTTGAAAGATTTAGATAATAGTTTTTATATAATGAAATTGCAAAATAGAACAGATTATTTAAAAAAAGTTTTATCTGAAGATACAGTTACATATAATATTAAACTAGATATTTCAAGATACTTGTAGTGAATTTGCTTCAATAGCTGTTTTGCCATAGATGTATCTGGCGAAATGGAGGTAAAATAATAAAAAGTACACTTTTAATTATTTTAAGGAGGAGCGAAAATGAATAAAACAAATGAGCATGATGAAGAAATTGTTTTTGAAGAAGAGGAAATGGAACTGGAAGATAAAATGGTTTACACCATTCCAAGAAGATCTTAAAACAATGTTATCTATGAATAAAGCCGTCTTCTTATGAAGATGGCTTTATTAGAAGTAAAAGAGAAGGAATTTGAAATGTATGATATTTTACTGATTAATCCAATAAACCATTATGGTGTTGCATCAAATCCATTGGGTTTGCAAATTTTAACTAGTATCTGTAAGCAAAACAATTATAATGCAAAACTTTTAGATTTATCATTATTACATAAACAAGAAGGATTTTTGTTTACTGATGACATTTTTAATTGGATTGAAGAAAAAATTAAACAATATCCCGCAAAATATTATGGAATTTCAGTAATGAATGGTACGTTTATTTGGGGGATTACAATAGCTAAAATTATAAAAAAAATAGAACCTGAAAGCATCGTTTTTGTAGGGGGACCGCAAGCTACAGCATTAAAAGAAAAAATTTTTGATGTTTGTCAATGGTTTGATTATTGTCTTTTGTATGAAGGTGAAACTACAATTGTTAATTTTTTGGCATATCTAGAAAAACAAACTCTTGATATTCCATGTAATGTAATAAAAAAGAATAATACTTGTTACAGGTATCAATTAACATGTGAGAATATAAATAATATTCCCGCAATAGATTATTCAGACTATTATAATGCAAGAATTATAGATGTCGAAGTTGGGCGTGGATGTCCTTATAGTTGCTATTATTGTTCTGCTAAAAGTTTGGTAGGGCATAATATACGATATAAAAACATTGAATGCATATTACAAGAAAGTCAAAATGTGTATAATAATATGAATAAGTCCACGCGTAAATACATTAATTTTAATCATGATAATTTCTTATCAAATCGAAAAAATTTTAAAGAATTTGTATCGAAAAAAATAAATGAAAATTATAATTTCCCATATGGATGTGAAGGGCGTATAGATGCAATTGACGATGAAATTATAAATGATTTATCAGATTCTAATTGTGTATACATCTTTGTTGGGTTAGAGAGTGGGTCTAAACGAATACAGAAAATTGCAAAAAAGAATTTAAATTTGGATAATATAAGCGAAAAAATAAAAAAAATTACAAGTAAAGGAATATTCTTTGAAACTAATTTTATAATAGGTTTTCCAGAGGAAACGCTTGATGATTTGTATGATACAATTAAATTAGCTTCCAAATTAGCGTGGTTAGATACAAATATAAGGATATCATATTCGTTTATGAGCCCTGAACCAGGATCAGAAGTGTTTGAAAAGACTAGTTTGGAAAACTGTTTAATGGTCAAAACAGATGGTACATATTTGGATTTAGAGAAGTCAGGTTTTAATATGGAAAAATTTCCCACGCTTTATTTTAATCATTTGTATACCATAAAAAATCCTAATTATGATGTATTATATTACGTGCATTGTGCATCTATTTTTTTCCCTATGTTATATAAATATCAAATAGCTACATATATCATGTTCAATTTAAAACATAAAAATATATGTAAAGTTTTTGAACAATTAGATCAGTTTTCAGCTGAAGAAGAAGCAATTTTATTCTTTTATGAAAAATACAAAGGAGAGTTATCATTAATTGAACAAGAGCTTATAATTTATGAAATAAATATGAATAGGATATTTGAAAACAAGATTCAAGAGTATTCACAGGAATATAGTTACTCTATACAAAAAATATATAGAGAAGTAAAGCAAGATAAAAGGAATTTCTTGAAGATAAATGATTATAAAAAAAGTCCTACAAAGATTGTGAAAAAATGAAAGATAATAAAGAAAAAAATTTATATTTATATGTAATATACACGACATTAAGTTCGATTTCGCTGACAAGAGGGATTTATTTAGTGTATTTACAACATAAGGGATTATCTATTCAAGATATTGCATTATATGCAATTGTGTTAAATATTTCAACTACTTTATTTGAAATACCAACAGGAATAATAGGAGATAGGTTTGGAAGAAAAAATTCTTTGATTATAGGATGTAGTTTATTAGCTATTCAATCATTTATAATGGTTAATGTTGAAAGTCCTATAGCATTTATAGTACTAGCAGGAGTAGAAGGATTTGCATATACTTTTATTTCCGGTTGTGATGGAGCATTACTTTATGATATTTTAAAAAATAATAATTTAAGTAATCAATACTTAAATATAAATTCAAAGTTATTAGCATTACAATCATTGATAGTAGGAAGTTCTATTTTTGCTGGTGGAAAATTAGCTACATATTCTTGGAAATTGATTTACTATATGCAGGCGTTTGTAATGCTGTTGGCAATAATATTTATAATAAACCTTAAGGAGGATAGACAGAAGGGGAAAAATATTTCTTATAAATTACCTTATAAAAAACATATTTTGTCAAAGATATTTTTCGTATTTTTATTAGGATCTAGTATTGTTGATGGTATGTTTTGTGGTTATTATAATATGAATCAATTGTTTTTACACCGTATAAATGTAAGTGTTTCATTTATTGGTCTCTTTTTTTCGGCATCATATTTTATTAATTCAGCATCATATTTTTTGGTTGGAATTATGTTAAAAAAGCTAAATAGGAAACAAATATTTATATATGGATTGTTTATACAAAGTGTTTTTTTCTTTATGCTAGTTAATACAAAGAATTCTATCGTATTTTTAATAATTACAATAATTGCTTGCTTTTTGCCAGAAATTTTATTTGCTATTTCAGATAGTATTATACAAGATAAAATTAGTTCAGAAAACAGAGCGACCATATTATCAATTGTATCATTACTACGTACGGGAACGACAGCCATTTGCTATGGAATTATGGGTAAGGTATTTAATCAAGTTTCTTTGCAAATTTTTTTTGAGGGATTAGCTGTTATTACATTGTTTTTTGGAATTATATCGGCAACGATATATTTAATATTAAAAAAACATATGAGGAGTAGTTTGAATGAAAACAAATAAATATATAGTGGCGTTTGATATGTTGCCGTTGAGCAAAGAGCGATTAGAAAGTTGGGATTATAATAGCATGATTTTCTTTAAGATGTTTGGAAATCCTATTTTGGACATTGATAAAAATGTTGTTATAGAGGGAAAAAGAGTGATTGTTCAAAATCTTTCAAAAGATACATTAATAAGCATAGAAAAGAAGCTTGATTATATTTTGAATAATTGGACTGATATTCATGCATTGTGGTTTATTGGAATTAAGATTACAAAAGATAATCATATATATACAAAAAAGAATAATAGTATATATGTAGATTTCAGTGATGAAAAAAGAATATATCCATTTTTATGTCTCTTAAAGTCATATTTTTTTTATATAGAAGAAGATAGTGTAAATATTATTTGGGGGAAAAGAAAAATCGAGGTAACAAATACATTAATAGATAAAACAATTATATTAAAAAAAATTAAATATCCAGTAATTAATATTTTGCTTTTCCAATTACATAATATTGATATAACTGCGAATACAATTTTTCCTTTTCGATTATATCCAATTTATAAAAAATCCTCTTTATTTTTTTCAGAAAAAAGTGGTATTGAAATGCTTTTAATTTGTACGAATCCACAAAGTAATTATTATAATAACAAAATGCTTAGACAATGTATTTTTGAAAAAATAGATAGTAAGTTGATTTTAAATAAACTAGAATGTAATTTATGTTTTTCAGAAAATATGTATATAGATTATTTTCCAGATGATAAGCATTATTCTGACAAAGTAGTTATTTCCTATGATGACTACTATCCGAATAAGATAGTAATGAAACTAATTAAGAAACAATTAAAAAAACACAATATAAGTGTTGAATTGGAAAGAACAAATTTCAATGAGATTAACGAAATTGCTGATTTAAGATTATTTTTAATGCCGCGTTTTAATGGAGATATTATTTTTAATTTTTATATGTTAGCTATTATACTAGGGATGAGAAAAAGCAAAGAAGAATATAGGAATTTTTTAAGATTAACATTAGAATATTATGCAGATACAGAAAAAAGAGTTAAGATACTAGAAGAAATTAAAGATATTTTCAGGGAAAAATATTTGTATTATTCGATTGGTGAAGTAAAAAGTACATATTTATGTAGAAAAAATTCTGTACAACAAAGTTATGAGGAGATTATAAGATATGAACTTGGTGCTAAGTGATGCAGCAATTATTTGTGAAGAAAAAGAGAAATTTATTTTTTGCACAGAAATTAAGAAAATTACTTTAAAAAAAAATAATATAACAAATAGATTAGTTAAGGATCTTATAGAGTTAAAAAAAGTTAATTTGGATAGAATTGGAAATCAAAAAAGTAAACTTTTTTATGAAATGTTGTATAAAAATCGAATATTAATTGAAGATTATGAAGATATAATACCGGATATAGAAAAAGCTAATTTCAATTATCTTTTATATGAAAAAAAAGAAGCAAAAAATTTAATAGATAATTTAAAAAAATATAAAATATTAATAGTTGGAATGGGAGGAATAGGACAAAGTATCATACAGCATCTGGCAGCTGCAGGATTTAGACAGTTTATAATAGTTGATTATGATACAGTTAAAATTGAAAACTTTAATAGACAGTTTTTGTTAGATGAAAAGCATATTGGAATTATGAAAATACAGGTAGTATCTGAAAATTTAAGAAAAGTATATTCTGATATATCTATAAATGAATATAGAGTAAATATTACAAATAAGAAAATGTTAAATGATATTTTGAATATGAATGAAAAAGTTGAAATGATAATATGTGCGGCAGATTATCCAACCAATGAATATATAAGGAGTTTGATAGTGCAAGTATCACTTGAATATAAAATTCCATGCGCAATTGCGGGAGTTGGTCACTATTTTGGAGAAGTAGGACCAATATTGTTTACTCAAAATGCTAAAGTACATTATTTACAATATTTAAATCAATGTGAGGTAAATAAAATATATAATCCTATTTTAAAAGGATCTATTTGTTTTACAAATTCTGTAGTTTCGGTTTTATTGGCATATGAAGTATTTAACTATTTTGTTCAAAGAAAAGTATCTATTCGAGATAAAACATTAGTTTATGATTTTAGAGATGGAATTCAATGTAAAAACCAAATAAATTGGGATTATGAAGTAAAAGAAAAATAATTTTATTGTAATTAGTAATCAGTTTAGATATTCCGAGTTGGATATCCTTAGTGTTTAGTGTACAGAAATTAGAGTTTGTGATATAAGAATATTTATAATTATAAAATTAAAAATCAAGGAAAGCATGCAGAGGTGAAAGAGAAAAAATAGTCATTTAACTGTTTATGAGGGATTATCGAACTGGTTTATATTGTGTTACAAAGTGTTGTAAAGCCCGGAATTACAGGCTTTTTTAAAATTGACTTACATATAAAGTGTTATATTTATTTATCCTGATTTGACCGAAATTTGCCCCGAGATTCTTTGTTTGGATTTGTTTGAAAATAGTTTGATAAAAATAAAATAGAATGAAATATTTGAAATAAACATAAAAAAATATAGACAAAATAGGGAATAAGATATAATATTAAAGTAAATATATAATCTAAGGAGGAAGGATATTTATGAGAAAAATTTTTAAACGATTTGCTTCACTTTTGACAATCTTTATATTGACTATTATGTCAATAGTTCCTGTCCATGCATCGGAGAATACTTCTGTTGTAAATGTTACGGATGATTTGGCGATACAGATGGCAGAACGTTTTGCAAAGGGAATAGGAGAAAATAGCAATATTGTTGCTAATAATCCGAGAAAATTTTATGATACAACAGGTCAAGCTATTGGATATATTGTAAATTACAATTTAGAAAACAAACCATATGGATATGTAGTTTTTGATACTACGTGTGAATCTTTGATATCAGAATACTCATTTGGTAATAATTCAGCAAATCCATATGAGGTGATTTATCAAAGTGAAGCAAATGTATTTAGTGAAAAAGCAAATACCTCTGAAATATATAAAATAGCTCCGTTTGAATATGGTATTGTTGATAATTTGGGAAAGATTAGAACGAATTATGGTGAAACATTAGAAAAAACAGTACTGTCCTTGAATGAGAGTAGGGGAAAAGACCCAGCTACTTGGGATGAGGTTTTGCTAGATATTGATGAAGTTTATGAAAACTACACGCTTGTTTCAACAAATCATCTTCAAGAATTTATTTCCTTTAATGAGCCGTATATAGAAAGTGTAACAGGACATTATGCATGTGCAGTTAGTGCATTATTAGCATGTGGTGCATATTATAATGCTGTTGATTATACAGATATTGCAGGTGATTATATGGATATTTGGGATTCAACAGGAACGACAGTTTCATCGGAGAGTGGAGGAATAACATATGGTTCAACAACTATTGGCAATATTGGACCTGGATTTGTGGACTTTTGTGCTGGAAAGAATGTTTCTGTAACACAAAATACTGACTATAGTCCCAATTATAATTTTTTCACTAATTGCATTGATAGAGGAGATATAGCAGTTGTCCATTGTGGTATAATTAGCAGTGATACTGGAGAACGTGCGGGGCATTCAATGGCAGCAGAGGGATATGCAACTTTGCGAGCATATAATTCTGGAAATACAGTACATACATTGATGGTATTTGATGGATGGGGGGATACAGTACGTTATTTGAATTTTGATTTTGATAGTTGGACAGACATATCGGGGACTACATTTAATGGATAAGAAACGATTGATTTTGTTAATCATACTTTTGCTTGCAATAGTATTAATTGTGCTTGGCGTAAAAGGAAATGTTTTTAAGGAGAATCGTCAAAATATGGAGTTGCGTTCTAGTGGAGATGATAATTCTCATTGGTTTCATTTGAGTGGGGTTGTTGTAGAGAAAACTTTTGATACACTTTTAATAGAACTAAATGAGAAGGAAGAAAGTAGTCTATTTTTTGATACGACAAAAGTTAGTTTAGATTGTACTAAGTGTAAAGGTGATCTAGAACAAGTATCAGAAGGAAATGTTATTAAATTTTATTTTTTTAAGTATAATATTGATGGTGAAACGGTAAAAATTGAAAGAATAGTAAGATAAAAGTATAAGTAAGAGTTCTGCTATCAGAACATTATTATTAGTGAGGTAAAGGAACAAGGCGAAGCCGAGACGCCGTAGGGCAGTCCTTTACGGAACGGACACAGCCAATACCATCATGATACATAAGAGGACTTGAAAGGTCACAAACCTTGCAAGTCCTCTTGTTTATCTTATGGGTTACTTCTGTCGGATTGCATTTTCCAATAGACCGCTTCTTTCGTGGCTTCTCGGAAAAAGCTATCCTGTCTGGTATATGACAGATGTTCATTCTGGATATAAGCGTCTGATTCGCAATCATATTCGTAAGGGATTACCTGTGCTGTTCCCTGTTTTTCATCAATTCCATAGATAATTACTTTGGAATCTCTCAATGCCAGTCCGAGTGTCAGAAAGCCGGAAGTGAAATAATTGTTGTTGTGTGGAGCGGTTATGCTTTTCAGTGCATGAAAGAAGTCTGCTACTTCCTCAGTCTGTCCATTCTCAAAAGCCGGAATGATATGTAAGGTGTTGTTTGCCTTATCTGCATATGCCCGGCAGACCAGAACGGAAGAATCCGCTTTTTGTATGATACCGTCAAAATAATCGCCGGAGTATGCAGTTGGCTGATAGAAAATGGCGGTTTCTTTTGTTGTAAGGTTATGATAAGTCAGAAAGCCGTTTACAAGCCGGACAATCTCGATATCATCCCCGTAGGTAAATCCGTTCTGCTCTAAAAGAGAATAGAAAGTTCTGGTAAATTCTTCCGGCAGTTCAATCCCCAGTTTTTCTGTGATAAGCATATCTACATATTCTTTAAATGAACCATACAGAAGTTCATTCAGCGTCATATTGCCCAACGTGGCAATCTGCTTCAAGCGTTTCTCATTGGGAAGATTCACACCCTTTTCCCAACTGTTTACAGAGCCTTTCGGGGCATTATCTATGATTTCCCCAAACTTCTGCATACTGTAACCGTATTTCTTGCGTATCTGTAAAATTCGTTTTCCTACTGCTTCTTTATTCACAAACATATGCACACCTCGTTTCTGTTTTCATCATAACACAAGATAAGGATAAATGTAAGGGTAAAATTATAATAAGTTATAAAAAGATATAGTTAAGCGTTTGAAATACAAAAATAAAAAGTAAGGGAAAAAGTAAAATAATTGTTGACAAGAAGAAAAAACAGGTCTATGATGAGGTTAAGAGGTAAGGAGAAAAGTAATGAAATAAATATAGACGTGGATATGAAAAGGACTTGTCACACTTACAGACACTCATTCACCATGATTTCAAAAAAGGAGAAATGTAGCATGCAGATTACATTGACAAAAGAACAGGTCAGAGAAGCGTTCGGGGAACTCCGTTACATGGGAGCAGACTACTGCTACAAGTATGATAAGGAAACCCGGAAGAAAACCGAGGAAGTGGAAGCATTGAAACTTCACCTCGGAAGCATGAAACTTGGAAACAGCGTAGATATCCGTCTGGAAGCAACAGAACTTCCAAAGGTAGAGCCTTACACAGTGGTAGAACTAGAAGAAGCGGTATATGCCCCTTATGTGCAGAGAGGAAACTTCCCGGTATTGGTGGACAGAATCTCCTGCAAGGGTATCCGTGTTGTTACCGGAAAAGGAAACGTGTAGAGACTGTTCCCGGAAATTCTCTGCGGACTGCTCCGTACAGCGTGAAAGGAGCAAAGGGAGTAGAGAAGTTCCGGGAACGTGGCGAAAGCCACGGCATACTACGAAAGGCAGGGATGATGATAACAGAGGTAATGAAAATTTCAGAACCCCCCTATACTAACAGGGGGGTAACTCGTCAGAAAGAAGATTTGACAGCACTGATTGACTGGTGTCAGATTACTGTCAAAGGTGTAGACGTGTTCATAATCATAGAAGATATCTTGCGGATTCCACTGAGTTTTATGGAACTGCATGGTAAGGAAAAAGGAATTGCTGGACACGAACTGATAGCAAGATTTGACAATATCAAGATTCTGAAACCGACAGGAAATGCACAGTATGAGGGATTTCAGATTCTTATGAGTGGTTCGGGGTGCAGGAATTATGAAAATTTCCTTATGATGAATAAGGAAACATGGTTTGATTTTCTGGAAAGAGTTTGCAGATACCCGGTGAATTTTCCGAGGATAGACTTGGCAATCGACGATACAAAGCCTTATCTGTCTATCCCGGAATTGATTCGTCTGAAAAACGAGGGGCTGATATCTAGTCAGTTGCGTGATACAGCAGAGAATCGTTCTGATAGACTGAAAGAGGATGAAATAGAAGCGCAGGGAAAAACACTATATCTCGGCAGTAAACACAGTGATTTTCGGATTACATTCTATGAAAAGGGATATGAACAGGCAGAAAAGTTCGGAAAAGAACTCAACCCGGACTGGAACAGATATGAACTTCGATTCCGGCACAAAAAAGCGGTCAGATTAGTAGAAGAACTTCTGAAAGACAGGGATGTGGCACGGATTGCGTTGTCTGTATTAAACGAGAAAGTGCGGTTTTTACAGAAGCCGGAAAACAGCACGGTTACAAGAAAACGGCTTTATCCTACTTATCCCCCGTGGGAAGAACTCATGCAGGATGTAGGGAAGATAAAGTTGACCATGAATCCAGAGAAAAAGACACTGGAACGAACATGGCAGTGGCTGAACGTAGCAGTTTCGCCCTCTTTAAAGCTAATGGATAAAATCGGAAAACTGGATAACAGAGATTATATCCGCCAGCTAATAGAACGGGGGCAGATGAACGAAGAACAACAACGCATATATGAGGACTATAAAAAATCTTTCCTTTTGAGGGAAGAAGAAAGGAGAATCTTTGACAGAACATACACAGAAAACGATACAGACAAAGAAAGCCCTTACAGTGAATGAAGCGTCAGAGTATACGGGAATTGGAAGAAATAATCTGCGAAAGCTGATTACATGGCAGAAGATTCCGGTCATAAGGATTGGAAATAAGATTCTTATACGCTCTGAGGTTTTAGACCAGTTTTTGAAGAAAAACGAAGGGCATAATCTGAAAAATAAATATGAAGTAATTGCAGTATAAACACAAATAAGCATATAATACTGTCAGACCAGTTCTGATAGTCCTTGCACGGAAAGGAGCGTGCAGATTGGGCAAGGACTTAAAAGGAAATCCATTACCGCCGGGAATTATGCAGAGAAAAAGCGGAATTTACAGAGGGCGGTTTTATTACAAAGGAGAAACGTATACAAAAGATAATGCGGACTTAAAAAAGTTAGTTCAAGAAATGGAAGATTTACGCTATGAAGTCAAGCATGGGTTGAAAGGAAAGGGCGATAATATCACTCTGGATACATGGTTTGATATCTGGCTGAATACCCATAAGAAGCGGACTATCAAGGAGAGTACACAAGTACGTTATGATGATTTTTACAGACGTTACATAAAGAAGCAGATAGGAAAACAACGTGTGGCAGATTTTAATCCGATTATTTTGGAACGTCTGCTTCAGAATATGGCAGATGATGATTACAGCACAAAGACTATACGGGATGTGTATAATATTCTCAATGCTATGTTCAAATATGCAGTGCATAACAGGATTCTTACATTCAACCCATGTGCAGGAGTGGAAGTTCCCAAAACAAAGACAAAACAGATACGGGTACTGACTGTGAAAGAACAACGGGAAGTATTGGAACACGCAAAGGAGAGAATACACGAGAATCTCATACAGGTAGCACTCGGAACGGGAATGCGTGGCGGAGAACTGCTTGGGCTTACATGGGATGATGTAGATTTTCGGAAACGGGAAATTTCTGTAAATAAAACGTTGGTGTATATCAAAGATAAGGAAACAAAGAAGTATGTATTCAAGTACCAGACACCAAAGACAAAGAACAGTATACGGACGATTCCCATGCAGGACAGTGTGTATAAGGCTTTAAAACGTCAGTGGATTCAGTTGAAAGAAATGCAGTTGTCAGCTAGTGAATGGCAACCATTAGAGGGATTTGAAAATCTTGTGTTTGTTGGAAAGAACGGAAAACCGATTACAGAACACACCTTTCAAGTGACGTTAGACTGGATAGAAAAATCTATCAATAAGGAACGAAAAAAGCAGGCAGAGAAAAACAAGACAGTGTTTATACCGATTCCGCATTTTTATCCACATGCACTTCGTCATACTTTTGCAACGCGTTGTTTTGAAGCCGGGATTGACGCAAAGGTAGTACAAGGATTCCTCGGACATTATTCCATAGCAATCACACTGGATTTGTATACGCACGTCACAGATGATAAAGCAAAATCGGAAATGGATAAATTACAGAATTTGTATAAGGAAATCATATAATCAGAACAAGAATAAGAAAGAGAATAGAAAAGGTGCAACATTTCTTTAGAAAATTATTTGACCGAGATTTGACCGAAGCGGATTTTGCAACAAGTACAGAACAGCGAAAACCCGCTAACCACAAGGGCTAACGGGCTTCGTTGTTTTATAGTTATCTAAAGGAATGAGTTGAAAAATAGTATATTCGTTGAATAACTGGATTCAATGAATGAAAAATAGGAGTCAATGAAGTGTAATGCCGGAAGTTAGATTAGGTAGAACAGTTCAATGGCTCTTATTTTTTGGAAATTTTTTAGGAGTGTTGTATTTTATACTTTTTTCTTTTGGATAAGTAGGAGTATAAATATTTAATATCTTAAAACAGGCAACGCAGAGGAATCACAGATTCCCCGTCAAAAAAAACGGGTGGATCTGGGAATTTTTTGTGTTGTCTGTTTTATACAGACTGCCCGTGGCTGAAAAGCGGAAAGGCGGTTTGTATGTTGACATTAAAAGAAGTGAGAAGCATGGTAAGTGAAAATTATAAAGGAAGAGTGTTGACAAGAAAACAGTTACAGGAGAAAGAAATTGTTGTAAAAGAAAAGATTGATAAGGATACGGAAGTAAGTGTTTATGAGAACGGGTTGGTGTTATATCAGTCAGGGGCACGTTATAGTGTATTTCCTTTGGCAGACTGTGGAGATTACATTTATGAATTTAACAGAAGTAAACCTATTTCAGCAGAATTTTTTGAAAATGAAAACTGGTATATGCGTTTGATTCTGGAAGGAGAAGATCTACTTGTAAGAAATCAGGAAAGGTTGGATTCCGTGCATAAAAAAATTTCCTATTGTACTGAGACTTTTTCGCAAGAGGAATTAAAAGATAAGACGCAGGATTTACTATCAAAGATAATTGAAAGAGAAATGTGTGAAGAAATTTTATCAAGAATGAATGCCCGGCAAAAGTTTGCAGTGCTTTCTTACTATGTGGAAGGAAATTCACAAAAAGAGATTGCAGAGAGGATGAGAACGACACAGCAAGCGGTTGCGGGACTTATCATTCGGACAGTAGATCGGATCAGAAACGTAATGAAAAATACGGATGGTGAGATGGAGGCTGAAAATAATAAAAAGTGTACATTTGGTGTTGTATTTTAGGGCAAAAACTTTTGGTTATAGTGAAAGATAAAACTTTCATGCACCTTGAAAATTAAATAACCTGCCCAGAATGATACTTAATCTGAATGTGCATTTGCGCATCTGATTAAAGAAAACGTGATTTTGATTAAGAGAAAATAACAGGAACGGGTCTGGGAAAGAGTACAGGAAAGCTCAAAGTATAAAAGAATTACAGTAGATGCTGTATGGCGGTGTTTTACAAGAAAATTGGACACCGCCATATTCATGTGCTGTTATCCATGTTAAGAGTACAAATAAAGTGGGAAAGGGGAGAAAACATTTTAAGTTTATAACAAATTTGCGGAAAGGAAAGGGACTATGAAAAAAAGGCGAAAGATTGCGTGTTTGCTGTCTATGTTATTAATCTGTGTCATGGTGATAACATCGATATCTTCGGTCTATGCAAAAGATAAAGAGGATACAAAGGCTGTTTATCCGCTGACTATTGCAGAGTGTGAAGGGGGAAAAATCCAAGTTAAAGGACAAAAGGAGCAAACAGAGTATTATTTTTCTGCAGGAGATCAGATAGAATTGGAAATTCAGGCAGAAAATGGATATGTGATAAAAGAAATCCAAACAGATGATATAAAAGAAAAAATTGACGTTTCTAACGCATCAGAAATAAAAATTTTCATGGCATCGCATTCGGTTCATCTTATTCCAATTTTTGAAAAAATCAGTAACGAGGAAAGTAAAGAAAATAGTCAGGAAACAGGTGATATGGATCAGGAGCCGCCTAAAGATTTAGAAGCGGATGAAAAAAGAGAACAGCAGATGAAGCAAATCTTAAAAGAAATCGGTGTAGGGTTTGCAGAGCAGTCAGATACAGCAACGTTTCAGTTATCAAGAGTTGCAGGGGAAAGAATCAATACAGGTGCAATAAAAACAAATATAGGAAAGATCGATGTTGTTGATTATAATGGCTCTCAATGGAAGTTTCTTCTGACGTGGCAAGAAGGGAAACTTGGAAATATAAATACAGGCGAGGGACTTTATTGTACGAATCCAACGATCAGTTTTCAGCCGGGGATAAAGACCGGAGTAGATGCATCCACGATTTATAATAAAGCAACCATTCAGGCAATTGTAGGAATGATGTATTATTATGATCATTTTATGTGCAAGTCCATTTCAGATGATTACGCATATTTATTTAAACAGTGTGCAGTATGGTGGGTACTAAACGAGGTTAATGGATGGTATGCAAGCGGAGTTCGCGTTGAAACAGGAAATAATGTGAAATGTGCTTGTGGTACGTGGTTGTCAGGGCATATGCAGGACTATCAGGTAGCCGCTTTTGCGTGGGTAAAGGATAATTATAAATACTTTACGAATGCAGCTGGAACAGTATATCAGGGGAATGGACAACCGCTTAGTAAATGGTCAGGAGATTATACACCATTAGGTTATGTAAAATTGAAGAAATCCAGTGCAAATTCGGTAGTTACAACTGGAAATAGCTGCTATTCCATAGAGAGGGCAGAATTTGGTGTTTACAATAATGCTTCTGCTTCAGATAACTCGAAAGTAGGAACGTTAAAGACGAATGCAAATGGTGAGTCAAATATACTGACACTGAATGCGGGGACTTATTATGTAAAAGAATTAAAGGCACCAAAAGGGTATGCACTTGATGCACAGATAAAGAAGATTACGGTAGCTTCAGGGACAACTACTACTGTGAGTTTTGCAGACCAACCGCAGATGGATACGATTGATGTGTTAGTAAGAAAAGTAGATGCAGATACAGATAAAAGCAAGCCACAGGGGAATGCCACACTTAAAGGGGCAGAATTTACAGTTAAATTTTACGATGGAAATTATAAAGCCGATCCAGCAGAAGCAGGAAAAAATCCGTTACGAACTTGGGTGTTTAAAACTGATCAGGATGGAATGTGTAAATATGATACGAAGTATCAAGTGTCAGGAGATGATCTGTATATGACTTCAAAAGGAAATGCAGCAATGCCTCTTGGTACGATCACTATACAGGAGACAAAAGCACCGGAAGGCTATTTGATTAATTCTAAGATTTATGTAGAGCAGATTACATCAAAAGGAACACCGGAATCCGTTGACACTTATAATCAACCCAATGTGCCAGATAATGTTTTAAAACTTGAATTAGTAAAAAGACAGGAAGGAGCAGAAATTACAATTCCCGAGGCTGTATTTGAGCATACGGAACCAAATGGAAATACGGAAAAACTGACAACGGATCAGAATGGAAAATTAACAATCAAGGGATTAACTTATGGTGTTCATAAGTTAAAAGAGATCTCAGTCATGGATGGATATGTTGTAAATGGAAACAGCGTGGAGTTTCGTGTAGAAACAGATAACAAGATTACTCTGATATCAAAAACAGATGAAACATTAGGAAAAATTACGTTTACTGTTACTGAACAGGGAACGGTTTCTATGATTGTAGAAGATAAACTTGCTCCATTTCAGATACAGGTACATAAGGAAAATGAGAAAGGTCTTGTTTTAGAAAATGCAGAATTTACATTATATTCGGATAAAGAATGTACAAAGGAAGTAGCAAAGTTAAAGACGGATGAAAAAGGTGTTGTAACATTTGCAGATTTGAAAGTAGGACAAAAGTATTACTTGAAAGAAACCAAGGCACCTCAAGGGTATCGGATACCGGTTGATGGTAATGGAAATCCATATTTTTATGAAGTGGAGGTTACAAGTAATCCGGTAAATGATGAGTTCAAAATTTTTATAAATGGAAGAGAAGTTGATTCGTCAGATGGAATCTTTACTTTGACAGGGACAAAAGCAGATCGGATTGTTTCTATGAAAGTAATCAATATGACGGGGAAAAAATTACCAGAAACGGGGTCGAATCAAATGCTGTTTTTTATTTTTGCAGCGTTTGTGGCAGGAATAATAACGGTAATGATGAAAAAGAGAAAACTTTAAAGGAGAATGAACTTATGAAGAAAAGAAGAATGAAGATTTTCTATATGATGGCAATGTCTACAGTTATTGCAACAACAGGAGTTACAGGAACTATGGGAACTTTACGGGTTTCAGCAGCAGAAATACAGATGAAATCGTCCGTAACAACGCCAAAGGGAGTTGCAGATTTTGGAAGGGGAAACGCATCTATTACGATTCAGGGAAATGAAGGACAGTCTTTGACTGGGAAAAAATTCAATGTATATAAAATTTTTGATGCTGAAAATTCTGTAGGAGGGGAATCCATTAATTATACCTTGAACAGCATGTATGCGGATTCTGTAAAAACAGTGGTTGGGAAAAAACTGAATAAAGCGGGCAATCAGGTTACAGAGTATGAAGTAATTGATTATATTCAGTCACTCAATAAAAATCAGGTAGAAGGAGCAAAAACAGATCAGAAACTGGAAGGTTCCTACAGTGATTATCGATATTTTGTGGAAGAATTACGAAATCAGTTGGCGAAAGATAAAAAAGATGCTGATCAGGTTACGGTTTCAGCAACCAAAAGTGATAATTCCTGTATAATTGGAGGACTGGAATATGGTTACTATATTGTTGATGAAGTATCAGAAGTTGGAGGAACGCATTCGGCAGCATCCCTGTGCATAGTTAATACAGCAAATCCGGAAGCAGAGGTTAATATTAAATCAGATTATCCAACTGTAATAAAGAAAATTCAGGAAGATGATGATCAGGCTAAGGTAGGAAATGAAGGATGGAATGATATTGCTGATTATGAGATCGGGCAGAATGTTCCATACAAATATGAATCCACAATGCCAAATGCCAATGGGTATGATACATATTATTATGCATGGCATGACAAAATGGATGAAGCACTTACGTTTGATAAGAATTCTGTTTCTATTAAAATTTATGCAGATGGAAGTGAAAGTTCCAAAAGTTATACACTGAAAGCAAATGAGTTTACGGTAAATACAAATCCGGGAAATGGAGAATCATTTATAATTGCAGTAAATGATATGAAAGCGATTATCGATCGGGAATTTGATAATTTCAATGCATTGAAGGAAAATACATATGGTCAGAAAATTGTCTTAACCTATCAGGCAAAATTAAATGATCGTGCAGCAGCAGATACCGGACGCCCAGGGTTTGAGAATGATGTACGCCTTGAATTCAGTAATAATCCGGATCATGACAGTGAAGGAAGTACAGGATATACGCCATGGGATACGGTTGTATGTTTTACATATAAGCTGAATGTATATAAAACAAATAACCATGATTTTAAATTAGAGGGAGCAAAGTTTAGAATGTATTCAGATGAAAGCTGTAAAAATGAAGTGTATGTAAAGAAAACAGAGAGCGGATACAATGTCATTAACAGAGATAGTACAGGGGGAACAGATCATACAGGAGGGACAGCACCAGCAGAAGCAGTAGAAATGGTTTCGGATAAAGATGGGAATTTTATAATTTATGGATTAGATGGCGGAACCTATTATCTGAAGGAAACGGAAGCACCAGCAGGATATCGAAAATTATTAGATCCGATTGTTCTTAAAGTTGTGCCGACTTTTACAACAGAAAGGAATTCTTATGTGAAAGGAGATGGTGCAACTGATAAGAGTTTGAAGAAACTGGATGTTTCAGCACATGTGAAAGAATTTTTCAATGGAGCGTACAATGAAGCAGATACAGAATTGGTGACGGATGTAGAAACTGGATCTGCAAATTTGACCGTTATTAACACGGTTGGGAAAAAACTTCCGGTAACTGGATCTTCGGTTATGCTTCTTATGCTGGGAGCAGGAACGGTATTGGTAGGATTTTCTTATGCAAGATTAAAAAAGAACAAAAAGGACAGTGAACAGAAACAGGGTGAATAGATCATGAAAAAGAGATTGCTGACCATTGTTCCATTTCTGCTTGGATTATTTTTGTGTGGATATCCATTGATCAGTAGCCTAGTAGAGCGACAGCATCAGCAGAATGCTGTCGCAACATATAAGGGGATGATAAATAAAGAGAGTCTGGAGACTTTGAAAGAATCAACAGAAAGAGCAAAAAGATATAATAATCTTCTATGGCAGGTAAATGATGCGATTGTGGGAGATATTGGAAATAGAGAACTGAGTGATGAATCATATCAAGAGTTGTTGAATTTATCAGAAAATGGAATTATGGGTACATTGCAGATTCCTAAAATAAATGTTAATTTGCCAATTTATCATGGAACAGATGAGGAAGTATTAAAAAATGGGATCGGACATCTGCAGGGGAGCAGTCTTCCGGTTGGCGACGCAAATACACACTGTGTTTTAACCGGACATAGAGGGTTACCGAATTCAAAACTGTTTCAGGCATTTTTGATTATGGTATGTGTGGCAATTTATGCCGTATTAGTTTCTGGTATTCAAAAGTCAGATAATATCAGCACTGCATTATTTGGAATTATGGCGTACACAGTTGTATTGTGTTTCAGTTTGTTTAAAACGGGAAGTCTTGCAAAATCAATTTTTGGAGCGCACTAGGAGGAGAAATAAATGGCTTATGTAAATGTGCCAAAAGATCTGACAAGAGTAAAGAATAAGATTGCGTTTAATATGACAAAGAGACAGCTGATCTGTCTTGGTATTGCAGTTATTATGGGGATTCCTTTTTATTTTTTAACCAGAAATGTTTTGGGGACAAGTAATGCTGCGACAGGGATGGTATTTCTGATGCTTCCCGCATTTTTATTTGCCTGGTATGAAAAGGATGGAATGCATCTGGAACAGATTTTGAGAAACATTATTCGAGTCAGATTTTTAAGACCGGCAATTCGGACGTATGAAACGGTAAATCGGTATGCGAAGAAAGAAGATGTGGAAAAGAAAGGGGAAACAATTGTTGAGAAAACGCAAGAGCAGAAGAGAAAAAGAGTTAAGGGAAAGAGAATTGCAAAAAAGAAAGATGAGAAGGAAAATTCCGGTCCAAGAAAAGAAAAGACCAAAGCAAAAAAAGGAACTAGGGCTGCGAAACAAAAAGAGGCGAATTACCAAAAAACAGTTACAGATGAAAAAATTCGTAAGGAAAAAAGAAGAAAAGCAGGAGCAGAAAAAAAGATTAAGTGTTCAAAAAAGTATCGCGTATAAGGAAATGGGACGTGATGGAATTTGCCGGGTAAAGGATGGAACTTATTCAAAAACAATTCGGTTCAATGATATCAATTATCAGCTTGCGCAAAATGAAGATAAAAATGCGATTTTTGAAGGCTGGTGTGATTTCTTGAATTACTTTGATAGCTCTATTCATGTACAGCTGTCTTTTATCAATCAAAAAAGTAACATGAAGGAATATGAGCAGATTATTCAAATTCGACCACAATATGATGCATTTGATGAGATCCGGATGGAATATGCACAGATGTTAAAAAATCAGTTGGCAAAGGGAAATAATGGACTTATAAAAACAAAATATATTACTTTTTCAATTGAAGCTGAGAATATTCAAAAGGCAAGACCAAAATTAGAAAGAATTGAAGCAGATATCCTGAATAATTTTAAAGCATTGGGAGTTGCTGCGTATCCGTTAAATGGTAAAGAACGACTGGAAATTTTGTATGAGACATTTAATCCAGTTATTTATGGGAGGAGAATCTTTGTATTACGGATTAAATGCTATGTCAAACAACATGATTATGGTGGATCGGAAAAGATTAAAAAATCCGAATGGATTAATTCTTGGTACACCAGGATCAGGGAAATCCTTTGCGGCAAAGAGGGAGATTACCAACGCTTTTTTTGCAACAAAAGATGACATTATTATCAGTGATCCAGAAGGGGAGTATTATCCATTAGTTCAGGCACTTGGGGGACAGGTGATTCATATTTCGGCAACCAGTAAAGATTATGTAAATCCAATGGATATCAATATGGACTATTCAGATGATGATGAACCACTGGGAGTAAAGAGTGAATTTATTTTGTCTTTATGTGAACTTGTCATGGGAAGTAAAAATGGAATTGAGCCGGAAGAAAAATCAGTGATTGATAGATGTCTGCCACTGGTATATCAGAAATATTTCTTAGATCCGATTCCATTAAATATGCCAGTTCTGGGAGATTTATATCAATGCTTGAGAAAACAAAATGAGCCCAAGGCACAAAGAATTGCAACGGCACTTGAAATTTATGTAAATGGTTCCTTAAAGGTATTCAATCATCGGACAAATGTAGAACTTGATAATCGGATAATCTGTTTTGATATTAAAGATCTGGGTAAGCAGCTGAAAAAATTAGGAATGCTGATTATTCAGGACCAGGTGTGGAACCGAGTAACTATCAACCGTTCAAAATATAAAACAACCAGATATTATATTGATGAATTTCATCTTCTTTTAAAAGAAGAACAGACAGCGGCATTTTCTGTGGAAATATTCAAGAGGTTTCGGAAATGGCGTGGAATTGTGAGCGGAATTACGCAGAACATTAAAGATTTATTGGCGAGCCGTGAGATTGAAAATATTTTTGAAGACAGTGATTTTATTCTTATGCTGAATCAGGCAGCTGGAGATCGACAGATTCTTGCAAAATATCTGAACATTTCTCCACATCAGTTATCTTATGTAACGAATAGTGGGGAAGGAGAGGGATTACTTTTTTATGGAAATACAATTATTCCATTCAAAGATAAATTTGATAAGAGCACAAGATTGTATTCATTGATGTCAACAAAACCAGAAGATGTAGAAGCAAGGAAACGGCAGAAGTATTAAGAAACGGATATCTCTTAATAAAGAAGAGGCAGGGGAACTGAGTGGATGAAAAAAAGAATAGAAATGGAAATGAGTCCGGGCAGCCAGTAAGAGCTGCCCCTTTTCATGGAAAGAAAAAGTATACAGCTCGGCTATACAGAAAGAAAAGTAAAGATTTGAGTGGACTCGGAAAAAGCGTAACGGATTCTGTAGTGCAAAAGCAAGTTGTGCAGAATGAAGAACAGGAAACAAAAGCTGAAAATGAAAAGCTTAGCAGTGAATTATTAGATGCAGGAAAGTTATCAGCTGATAGAGGCAGAAATTTAGTCCGAAGAACAGTGATAAGAAGGAAAAAGTATTCAGACAGAAGTAAGAAGTTAAAAAAACGAGAGAATGATGCCGATGGTTTACAGAGGCTAAAGTTTGAAAATGAAACAGTAAAAAATGGAAAGTCAAATCAAAAAGAACAAGTAAAGCATTTCTGGAAGAAGAAACGTCAAATCAGAGCATTTAAAGAAAGCGGGAACACAATATATGAAACGGGAACTGCCGGGAATGTGACGTTATCTAATACTAAAAAATTAAAAGGAATGTTAAAAAGAGTTTTTAGTGGAAGTAAAAGAACAAAGATGGCAGTTTTTTCTATTGGTCTTATTTTTTTCTTGCTTATTACTTCATTGGGAAGTTGTAGCTCTGTGATTCAGGGAGTAGGAGCGTTAGTTATATCAACGACTTATCCTAGTTCA
>OFLY01000455.1_pt1 | contig 33781 bp, 24 predicted proteins | sample 1541161 | NCBI WGS metagenome assembly OFLY01 (sample SAMN04209247, study PRJEB22552) | human gut metagenome | biome: gut; material: feces | host: Homo sapiens | place: USA: Oklahoma | reverse complement strand
CTGTCCGAGATGCTCGACGGTGCCTCTGCCGTGGCGAGCGATGCCACCGATCGTGCTGCTTCGGCAACCAAGGTCGTAACGCTTGTGACCTGTCGTTCGTTATCGCTGAGCAACACGCGTGCTGTCATGGTGCTCACGCCGGTCGAGGAATAAGTTGTTCGAGAGTAGCTAAAAAAGCCCCGTTCCAAATTGGCTACTCGACGACGGTAAGGGAGAAATGATGCTCGAGAACGGCAAATCGATGCCTTCGGTTGATGCTTGGCTGCGCGAAGCCAAGGCCGATGTTTCGGCGGCTGATTGTGGGATGTACCTGACACACAACGGTGTGGTGCGCGCGACGCCCAAGGCCGAAGTGCGCGGAGTCGAGACCGATGGCGTGGCGCCAGGCCACAAGGTGGGCGGCATGGTGTTTGGCTTCGATGCCGAAAAGGTGCAGGCCGCTATCGAGGCGACGCGCACGATGCCGGGTATCGGCTATGTGCGCATGTGGCTGGCGAGCGGCGAGCTTACCGTGGGCGACGACATCATGCTCGTGCTCATTGGCGGAGACATTCGCCCGCATGTGGTCGATGCGCTGCAGTCGCTCGTCGGCACCATCAAGAACGAGTGCGTGAGCGAGGTCGAGCGCGAGGCGTAAGGCCTCGTCGGCAATCCGAGTCTGTCTATAGCGAAAGCCCGCCGGCAGTTCATGTAGATCTGCCAGCGGGCTTTGATGTGTTGGAGCTATTTTGCTCTGGCGTTTGCTACACGCGTGTGGCGTCCTTGGGGCTCATGGTCATACTCTGAAAACGGTTCTCCATATATTCGTTATCGAAATGCTTGTCATAGAACTGTGCGACGGGAATATTTCGAACGGTTCCGTTGACGCGCTGATACCAATAGTCGAGCGATTGCAACGTCATGACGCCGTCGATCAACATGACGGCGGTCAGGATGACGGTAGCAGAGTAGCGGCGTTTCCATGGAATCATATTGATGAGCTTAAGCAGGTGCGGCAGCAAGACCTTGATCCAGATGAGGCCACCCAGGCCCCACATGCAGGCAAACGGCGTGCATGTGCGTCCCCCGGTCAATACCGCGATGGGATCGGGCATGCCGAATAGCCTAATGTGTGAATAGCTCCACGACACCACGCCAAATGAGGTCTGCATAAACCAGCCTACAAACACCTCGAAAGCGCCGCCGATCAGGGCACTTACCAGGAAAATGATCAGAGGATTCTTTTTATAGAAGCGGTTGAGCGCCATGGTCATGAGCACCGCGCCAAATCCGTAGATGGGGCTAAAGGGGCCAAATAGCATACCGGCACGGTCCTGATAGACGCCGGGATCGACGACGACCATATGCCAGACTTCCTCGAGAATGAGACCTAACACGCTGCAGACGAAGAATACCCAGAACAGGTTGAAGTAGTTGAGCTTGATGTAGCCCTCGCCGGTTTCGTCGCGGCCGAGCATCCCCTCGGCGGCGGCATCGCGGTCGAGCATCTCTTGCAGACGGCGCTGCAGTTCGCGCTCCTGGCGTAGCGTGGGGTCGACGGTGGCCGACAGCGCAATGAGGATGACAAGCTGGACGGCGGGGCGCAGCAGGAAGGGTCCGATGCCCTGGAGCATCACGTCAACTAAAAGCTCGACGACGGTAAACGCGATAAGGATGTAGGAAAGACGGGCGGCGTTGCGGCGCTGGTTCTTGATGAGGTCCAGGCCAAAGATGATCAAGATGACGGCACTGGCAGCCGAGAGCATGATGCCGGCGACGATAAGGCCGACTGCGACGAGCGTGTTGTCGCCGAGGTTGGCGGCGGCGTTGCCGTTGATGAGCGCGGTGATGACCTGCCACATAAAGGCGCCGACCGACGGGAGCGTACCAACACCGGACAGGATGCACAGGACGGCATACACCTTAATGATGAGGGGGATCTTCTTGACCTCCGTGACGCTGGGGACGCTGGGGTCGAGTTCGTTTCGATCCATACATAACCTTTCTCGTTTTGCTGTAGGTACAAGGATACGCCGCCGACCTGCTAAAAGACAGGACAAACGACCCAATTGCAGCAATGTAAGCCCTAGCGGTGGACGAGACGCGTCGCGACGGAAGCATGCGGGATCGTCGGCCCCGAGGCGGTTGCCCAATAAAATGTTTGGCTGCAAAACGGATTATAAGCTCGGTGGGCTTTTAAAAAGCGCTGTTCATGCGCGGGAGTGCTTGTCTTGCCGTGCGTATAATAGGGCAGGTAACGCCAAATAACGAGGCTCTGAGGGGATGCCATGTCTCAAGAAACCATCCGCGCGGCCGAGCGTGCCGCGGGACAGGTGAAGACCATGTCGACGTATGATCCGGACTCCGACCAGCTGCATGAGGAATGCGGCATTTTTGGTGTGTGGGCACCCGATCGCGATGTGGCTCGACTGACGTACTTTGGTCTGCGCGCGCTACAGCATCGCGGCCAGGAATCGGCGGGAATCGCCGTGGGTGATGGCGGCACGGTTATGGTTCGCAAGGACCTGGGCCTGCTCGACCGCGTGTTCTCCAACGCCGACCTGTCGACACTCTCCGGCCAGCTGGCCGTGGGCCACGTGCGCTATGGCACTGCCGGTGCCAAGAGCTGGGAGGCCTCTCAGCCGCACCTCTCTACCATCAATAGCGTCATTATCGCGCTCGCGCACAACGGTACCCTCGTCAACACCGACGAGCTGCGCCGCCAGCTGATCGAGCTGGGCGTGCCGTTCCTTTCCAATTCGGATTCCGAGGTCGCGACTAAGCTTATCGGTTACTTTACTCAGCGTACAGGCCATCTACGCGAGGGCATTCGCAAGACCATGGAGCTCGTGCGCGGCGGCTATGCCATGACGCTCATCAACGAGCAGGCGCTCTACGCATTCCGCGATCCGCACGGCATTCGCCCGCTCGTGCTGGGCAAGCTGGTGGACGAGGGTCTGGACCAAGCCGATGCCGCATCCGTTTCGCAGCTGCCGTCGCAGGACGGCGCCGCGACGGTCGACGCCACCACCCATGTCACCCGCGCCGGCGGCTGGGTCGTTGCTTCCGAGACGTGCGCGCTCGACATTGTGGGCGCCGAGTATGTTCGTGACGTCCGTCCCGGCGAGATCTTGCGCATCAGCGCCGAGGGCCTTGTGTCCGAGCAGGGCGTGCCTGCCGCCGAAGAGCCTGCTAACTGCATCTTTGAGCAGGTCTACTTCGCTCGCCCCGACTCCATCATGAACGGCAAGAGCGTCTACGCCTGCCGTTATGACATGGGTCGTCAGCTGGCACACGAGGAGCCCGTCGAGGCCGACCTGGTCATCGGCGTGCCCGATTCCGGCCTGCCGCCCGCGGAGGGTTATTCGCACGAGAGCGGTATTCCCTTTGGCGAGGGCCTTATCAAGAACCGCTACGTGGGCCGTACGTTTATCGAACCCACGCAGGAGCTGCGCGCCATGGGCGTGCGTATGAAACTCAACCCGCTGCGCGACAACATCGAGGGCAAGCGCCTGGTCGTCATCGACGACTCCATCGTGCGCGGCACCACCATGGTGCAGCTCGTCAAGATGCTACGCAACGCCGGCGCCAAGGAGATTCATATCCGCATCAACTCACCCGAGGTTATCTGGCCGTGCTTCTACGGTATCGATACCGACGTGCAGTCGCAGCTTATCAGCGCCAACAAGACGGTCGACGAGATTTGCGAGTATATCGGCGCCGATTCGCTGGCCTTCCTTTCGGTCGAGGGCCTGCTTAAGGTCATGCCCAAGGGCGGTTACTGCGATGCGTGCTTTACCGGCCGCTACCCCGTGGCGATTCCCGAGAGTTTTGGCCGCGACAAGTTCATGGAGGGCTTTAAGCCCCGCAACCTGGACAAGCCGCTGCACTTTGATGACGACGCCGTGGTCGAGAAATACGACGACCGCAGCTGGGAAGAGGAGCACGGCGAGGCCTAAAGCCTGCCATGTAGGGACAGGTTTATTTTGGTAGGTTTTACCTGCTGTTTTGTTGATATGACGGCGCGCGTTGTTATGGCGCGCGCCGAAATGAACGCAACTATGAGCACCGTTTGGCGCCCGGGCGGCGGACGGTAGTGGGAGAGGAAGGCTCAGATGAGCGACAGCAAGCATGTGACGTATGAGGATGCCGGCGTCGATACCGCCGAGGGCGGCCGCGCCGTCGACGCGATTAAGCAGATGGTCAAGGACACCAATCGCCCCGAGGTTATCGGCGGCATCGGCGGCTTCGGTGGCCTGTTCTCGGCTGCCGCGCTTAAGGATATGGAAGACCCGATTCTGATTAGCGGTACCGACGGCGTGGGCACCAAGCTCGTGCTCGCCCAGATCATGGATCGCCACGAGACGGTGGGCCAGGACCTGGTCGCTATGTGCGTCAACGACATTCTGGCTTCGGGCGCCGAGCCGCTGTTCTTCCTGGACTACGTTGCCATCGGCCACATCGAGGCCGAGCACATGGCAAAGATCATCAAGGGCGTGGCCGATGGCTGTAAGCTCGCGGGCTGCGCGCTCGTGGGCGGTGAGATGGCCGAGCACCCCGGCGTCATGGCTCCGGCCGACTACGACCTTGCCGGCTTTACCGTGGGCGTCGTCGACCGTCCCAAGATGCTCGACCCCGCAAACGTCCGCCCGGGCGATGTGATCCTGGGCCTGCCTTCCACCGGCGTGCACTCCAACGGCTACTCGCTCGTGCGCAAGGTCATCGGCGTCGACGGCATTAAGCCGGGCACGCCCGAGGCCGCCGCTAAGGCGGAGGAGCTGAGCCGTCCGCTCGAGGAGCTCGGCGGTGCTTCGCTGGCAGACGCCCTGCTGGCTCCCACGCGCATCTACGTCAAGCCGATTCTGGAGCTGCTGCGCGGCGGCGCTCCGGTGCACGCCATTGCCCACATCACTGGCGGCGGTATTACCGAGAACCTCAACCGCGCGCTCGCCGACGACGTCGACGCCGTGGTCACCCGCAACGGTGCCGAGATGGGCTGGGACGTTCCTCCCGTCATCACCTACGTGTCGCGCCAGGCCGAGCTCGCGCCCAACGAGGCATGCAAGACCTTCAACATGGGCGTCGGCCTGTGCCTGATCGTCGCTCCCGAGGACGAGGCCGCGGTGACCGAGGCCCTGGTCGCGCTGGGCGAGAAGCCGTTCCGCGTGGGCGAGTGCGTCGAGGGCTCCGGTAAGGTCGTGTACTCCGATGAGCGCTAACGAGCAGATGGCTGCTGCCGAGGGCCTGGGCTTTGTGCCCTACACCCGTCCGACCGGCACCGATACGGCCGAGCCGCTCAAGATCGGTGTGCTCATCAGCGGTTCGGGTACCAACCTGCAGGCGCTGATCGATCTGATCGCCGCCGGCAAGCTCAACGCTTCGATTGAGCTTGTGGTGTCGAGCCGTCCTTCGGCTAAGGGTTTGCAGCGCGCTGAGCGCGCGGGCATCCAGACGCTCACGCTGTCCAAGGATGTCTATGCCGACCCCATCGCCGCCGACGAGATCATCGCGCACGAGCTGCTCGAGCGCGGCTGCGAATATGTGGTCATGGCCGGTTACATGCGCATGGTGCACACGCCGCTGCTGGCGGCGTTTCCCAACCGCGTGGTCAACTTGCATCCGGCACTGCTGCCGAGCTTTACCGGCGCGCATGCGATCGACGATGCCTTTGCGCGCGGCGTCAAGGTAACCGGTGTGACCGTGCACTTTGCCAACGAGATCTACGACAACGGCCCCATCATCGCCCAGCGCGCGCTGGCTGTCGAGGAAGGTTGGGATGTCGACACGCTCGAGGAGCACATCCACGCGATTGAGCACGTGCTGTATCCCGAGGTCGTGCAGATGCTCGCCGACGGCCGCGTCCACGTGCTGGAGAGCGGCAAGGTCGCAATTGACGCGCCTCGCGGCTAGCGGCGCACAGTACAATTTAGCCGAGTAGTCAGGGTGGTCATTGGCGCCAAGGCGCGCGTGGCCACCTTTTGTTTTGGGTAGTCATCGGGAACGGGCTTTAACGACTGGTCATTCAAGAACGTCGCAGGTGACTAGGTGAGAGAGGTGAGCGCATGGCGGATAACGAAGCGCTGTTTACGCCTGAGCTGGTGTTTTTTGATTGGGAGTGTGCGACGCCGGATGAGGTGTTCGCGCGGCTCGAGGGCGAGCTTGCACCACGTGGCTACATTGCATCCGGTTGGCTCGACGCCGTTCGCACGCGCGAGGATGCCTATCCCACGGGTCTTGCCATGCCGGCGGCAAACATTGCCATTCCGCATACCGATCCGGGGTTTGTGGCCAAGCCCTATATCGCGGTGGTGAAGCCCGCCGCGCCCGTGACATTTAACGCTATGGCTGGCATGGGCGCTCCGGTGTCGGCGCAGATCGTCATTAATCTGGGCATCGCCGAGCCGGGAGGCCAGGTCGAAGCCCTGCAGGCGCTCATGAACATCTTTATGGACGCCGATGCCGCAGCCGACGTGCTCGGCCAGACCACGTCCCAGGGCATGGTCGACGCCATCCGCCGCCACTTCTAAGGTGGGGCTGAGTCGGCACTTGGGGACTGTCCCTAACTGCCGGCTGCCAGAGCTGTCCCCTTTGCACCAAAATGGTGCAGATTAATCTGTCCCCAATGCACCAAGCGTGCCGCGGGGGCCGCGTTGTGACACAATGGCGTTTGTTCGATTCGTTATGCGAAAGGCCAACTATGGCAAATAAGAAAAAGAACTCCGAGGCCGCGCCGACGCCCGAGCAGCAGGCCCGCGCTGCCTCCAGCTCTCGCAAGAAGCAGCGCAAGACGTACGTGTCTAAGACCGTCAAGATCGTTCTGGTGGTCATCGGCGTGCTGGCGATGCTGCTTTCCGTCTCGGCGATGGCGTGCTCCGGCCTTATGTCGCAGGCTGAGGACACCTCGGGCTACAAGCTGACCGGCGGTGTTGCTGCAACTATCAACGGCACCAACCTCACCGAGGACACCGTGACCAAGCAGATCATGAGCATGCGCACGTCCTACGGCTACACCAAGGATAAGGATTGGGCGCAGTATCTGGTTGACAACGACCTCACGCCCAAGAAGTACCGCAAGCAACTCATCGACTCCTACACGCAGCAGATTCTGCTTCAACAGGCACAGAAGGAGAACGGCGTGACGGTGTCGGACGAGGAGGTCGAGAAGGCTTGGAAGGACGCGTGCAAGAGCGCGGGCGGTGCCAAGGCCTTTAAGAAGACCCTCAAGACCTACGGCTATACCGAGGACACCTACAAGGACTCGCTCAAGGAGAGTCTGGCACAGCAAAAGCTCAAGGACGCCGTGGCGCCCACCAGCAAGCCCAAGGACAGCGAGATTGTCGATTACATCAACGAAAACCTGTCCAGCTACAACGACGCCCGCCGCTCGTCGAACATCCTGATCAAGGTTGATTCCGACGCTTCCGACGAGGACAAGGCTGCCGCCAAGGCCAAGGCGCAGGAGTGCCTGGACAAGATCAACTCCGGTGAGCTGAGCTTTGAGGACGCCGTTGAGCAGTACTCCGAGGACACCGGTTCCAAGGAGAAGAAGGGCGATGTGGGCTGGGATAAGCTCACCACCTTTGTCGACAGCTACCAGACGGCGCTCGAGGGGCTCAACAAGGGCGACGTGAGCGACGTGGTCGAGTCGACGTACGGTTACCATGTCATCAAGTGCACCGACTACTTCCATGTCGATAATCAGGTCGATGATATCAACCAGGTGCCCAAGGCCATCAAGAAGTATGTCTCCAACGTGGTGAAGACGCAGGCGGCCAGCACCGCGTACAGCGAGTGGCTAGAGCAGTACAAGAAGGATGCCGACATCACCGTCAACCCCATGCCCAAGGACGTACCCTATAACGTAAGTCTGAAGGGCGTCACCAAGAGTTCGACCGACGATTCGTCGACGACTGAGTAATCATGGGGCGGTGCTCGCACGAGTGCCGCCCACGCTATTAGAGAGGATTTGCAGATGACCAACGAAGAGCTGCAGAAAGAAATGATCGCGGCCATGAAGGCCAAGGACAAGGTTCGCCTGTCCATCATTCGCCAGGTCAAGGCCGAGGTGAAGAATATCGAGGTTAACGAGCGCCGCGATGTGACCGAGGAAGACGTCAACAGCATGATCAAGCGCCTGATCAAGCAGACGAGCGAGACGCTGGAGATGTCCATCAAGGCCGGCACCGACCAGGAGCGTACCGACAACCTGACCGAGCAGGTCAAGATCCTGGAGAGCCTGCTGCCCGCGCAGGTTTCGGGCGAGGAGCTCGAGGCCCTGATCGAGCAGGTTATCGCCGAGCTGGGCGCCACGTCCAAGAAGCAGATGGGCCAGGTCATGGGTGCCCTGGGCAAGGCCACCGGCGGCAACTTCGATAAGCCGGCCGCAGCAAAGATCGTCGGAGCCCGCCTCGCGTAGGGGCCGAGTGGCACACAGTTGAGGCTGAGGGGGCGTGGCCGTCATGGTCGCGCCCCTTTTTGCTGGGCTGGGCACTCATTGGGGACAGGCTTAAATGAGTGCCCAATGAGCAGGTACTCATTTAAGTCTGTCCCCAATGAGTGGGTGGAAGGTTGCGGGTTCTTTACGGGAATGTAGTGTGGGCTGCGGAAACGTGGTTCTTTCCGTACAATAGTTCAACTCATGTAAACGCAGGGAAGGGACATTCATGGCAGACATGATCGAGATCAAGCATCTCAACAAGTACTTTGGCGACCTGCATGTGCTCAAAGATATCAACCTCACCGTCAAACGTGGCGAGAAGCTCGTAATGATCGGGCCTTCCGGCTCGGGTAAATCGACGCTCATCCGTTGCGTCGATTATCTGGAGGAGCCCACGTCGGGCGAGGTTGTCATCGACGGTACGCCGCTCACCAAAAAGAATCACCTGGAGATGGCTCGCAAGTATAGTTCCATGGTGTTTCAGCAGTTCAACCTGTATCCCAACATGACGGTGCTGGGCAACCTGACGCTCGCGCCCATCAAACTGCAAAAGAAGAGCAAGGAGGAGGCGACCGAGATCGCCATCGCTGCGCTCAAGCGCGTCGGCATGGCACATAAGGCCGGCGAGTATCCGCAGAATCTCTCGGGTGGTCAGCAGCAGCGCATCGCCATCGCCCGTGCCCTGTGCACCAAGCAGCCCATCATCCTGTTTGACGAGCCGACCTCGGCGCTCGACCCCGAGATGGTCCAGGAGGTTCTGGACGTTATGATTGAGCTCGCGCAGGAGGACATCACCATGATCTGCGTGACGCACGAGATGGGTTTTGCGCGTCAGGTGGCCGACCGCGTCATCTTTATGGAGGACGGCCGCATTCTGGAGGAGGGCACGCCCGAGCATTTCTTCGATAACCCCGAGAACCCGCGCTGCCGCGAGTTCCTGTCCAAGATTCTGCACTAGGCGCGGTGATGGACATGACGGATATGACGAGGGCGGCCGTGTCGCGCCGTCACTTTTTGCAGCTGGCTGGCGCCGGCATGCTTGCGCTGACGGGGACCGCGCTTACCGGTTGCGGCAACTCCACCAGCGGCGAGGGCTCCGACAAGGGCTCTAAGCTTGCGGCCATCAAGTCGCGTGGACATCTGAATGCCGGCGTTAAGAAGGATGTTCCCGGCTACGGCTATTACGACACCGCCAAGGGTCGCTTTGAGGGCATGGAAGTCGATTTGTGCTACCAGATCGCCGCTGCCGTCTTTGGCGTGAGCTACAAGGAGGCCCGTGCCCAGGAGCTTGTCGAGTTTAACGACGTAACACCCAAGACGCGCGGCCCGCTGATCGATAACGGCCAGCTTGACGTGGTCGCGGCGACCTACACCATCACCGACGAGCGCAAGAAGAGCTGGGATTTCTCGACGCCGTACCGCACCGACTACGTGGGGCTCATGGTCAAGAAGCGTTCGGGCTTTACCTCGATTGAGGATCTGGACGGCAAGGTCATCGGCGTGAGCCAGGGTGCTACCACGCAGGGCCTGATCGAGCAGATGATCAAGGACAACGGCTTTAGCTGCAAGCCAGAGTTTAGGGCCTTTAGCGGCTATCCCATCATCAAGAGCTCGCTCGACGCCGGCAATATCGACGTCTTTGCCATGGACCGCTCCACGCTGGCCGGTTACATGAACGAGACCGTTGAGCTGCTGCAGCCCGAGGTCAAGTTTGGCGAGCAGGGCTACGGCGTGGCGACCAAGAAGGGCTGCGACCTTTCGGCCGTGGTCGATCAGGTGATTTGCGATCGCCTGGCCGACGGCTGGCTCGACCAAGAGGTCAAGACCTGGGGTCTTGTATAGGCGCATCGTCCAAGGAAGGAATCAAATGCTCGAAGGATTATTTGACGCCGACCGTTGGTCGACGACATTTCAAAATATGGGGCCCTTCTGGGAGGGCTTTGGCGTGACGCTGCAAGTGGTCGTTGCCGGCCTGCTGTTGTCGCTGGTGCTGGGCACGCTGCTGGGCGTGTTCTCTACCACTCGCTCGCGCGTGCTGCGCGCCATAAGCCGCGTGTACGTGGAGTTTTACCAGAACACCCCGTTGCCCGTGCAGGTGCTCTTTATGTACATGGCCGGTCCGCAGTTTTTGCAGGCCATAACCGGTGCCGACCAGCCGGTGCGCATCGCGCCGTTCGTGCTGGGCTTCTTGGGCGTGGGTCTGTATCACGCGGCCTACATTTCGGAGGTCATCCGCACTGGTATCGAGGCGGTTCCGCGCGGTCAGATGGAGGCGGCCCAGAGCCAGGGCTTCACCCGTGCGCAGGCGTACTGGTACATCGTACTGCCCCAGACATTCAAGATCATTCTGCCGCCGCTGTGCAACCAGGCGCTCAACCTGGTCAAGAATACGTCGGTGCTGGCGCTCGTGGCCGGCGGCGACCTTATGTACCGTTCCGACAACTTTGTGAGTCTGTACGGTTACCTGCAGGGATACATCGTCTGCTGCCTTATGTACTTCATCATCTGCTTTCCGCTCGCCATACTGGTGCAGTGGCTCGAGCGCCGCTCCAAGGAGCGTCCGCGCGGTGTGAGCCTGGCCGAGCTGGGGCTCGACAACGTAGAGGAGGCCTAGCGCATGGAAATCTTCAACGCGACCAACCTGCTCTACATTTGGGGCGGCTTTGTTAAGACGATCGAGATCTCGGCGCTGTCGATCTTTTTCTCGCTCATCTTTGGCACGGTGCTGGCGCTCGTTAAAAGTTATGCGCCCCGTCCATTCCGTATTTTGGTGAGCGCCTATATCGAGCTGTTCCGTTGCACGCCAAACCTGCTGTGGATCCTGTTTATCTACTTTACGGTGCAGGGTTTGGACATTGTGATTTCGACCATCGCCTTTACGCTGTTTACCAGCGCTGTTATGGCCGAGATTGTGCGCGGAGGCCTCAACTCGATTCCGCGCGGCCAGTTTGAGGCAGCGCAGAGCCAGGGTTTTGGCTTCTTTGCCACCATGCGCTACATCATTCTGCCCCAGACGTTTAAGACGATCATTCCGGCGCTGTTTAGCCAGTGCACGACCGTCATCAAGGACAGCTCGTATCTTTCGGGCATTAACGTGGCCGAGCTCATATACACGGCCAACGTCGTGATGGCCCACGCGATCGATCTGTCGCAGGTGCTTATGCTCTACGGCCTGGTGTTTGCGATGTACTTTGTGCTCAACTTTGGTATCTCGCTGCTGGTCCGAGCGTATCAACGTCGTATTGTGGCAGCGTAGAATGTGACAAAGGGACTGTCCCTTTGTCACATAGAGAAAGGAATCGCGATGAGCGATCTGGAGAATAAGAAGAATCCTGTGGTCATTACCATCGCGCGCGACTTTGGCGCCGAGGGCCACGAGATTGGTCGTATCCTCGCCGATGAGCTGGGGATTCCGCTGTACGATAACGAGCTGCTGGTGCGTGCTTCGCTGCGCGCGGGCGAGTCGCTCGACAAGATGGCCGCCTACGACGAGCGCCTGGCCGTGGAGAACATGGCGTTTCTGCCCGACCGCTACGATGCGCGTTCGTACTCGGACAAGTTGTTCCAAAAGATGAGCCAGGTGATTTTGGATCTGGGTGAGACCGAGAGCTGCATTATCGAAGGCCGTCTGTCCGATTATCTGCTGCGCAACAACCCCAACCACATCGCCGTGCTGGTGACTGCGCCCTTTGAGGACCGCGTCGAGATCGTGCGCAAGAAGCGCGGTCTCAACAAAAAGAAGGGCGCCAAGCTGGTCAAGCAGCAGCAGAAGGCGCGCGAGGCGTTCTATAAGCGCTACAGTGCCGGAAAGTGGAAGATGACGAGCGGTAAAGACATCGTCGTCAACCGCGCCAAGCTGGGCCGCGAGGGTTGCAAAGACGTTATTGCCGCCGCCTACCGCTACAAAGTAGCGCAGCTCGAAGGCTAACCGACCAAAAACCACCACGAAGGGGACACAGGCACCTTTGTGGTGGTTTTTGTTTTAGGCAGAGAAAGTCAACTGGTTCTGCCGGGGCCAATCGCTCAAAGAACTCAAGGATGCTCAAAAAAATCAAAGATACTCAAAATACTTAAAGATTGTAGGGGCATAATTAAGTTGTATGAGTTCAAGGATGAGTTCAAGGGAGGCTTTATGGCGGCACCGACGGCGTACAGGCAGGCAAATCCATTCACTCCGATGTTCGGACGTGTACCGGCGTATATGGCCGGCCGTGAGCAAATCATCGATGATATGGTGCTGGCGTTTGAAAATGACGATTCCGATCCCAATCTTTGCTCGGTTTTCTATGGTGCGCGTGGTACAGGTAAAACGGCGCTTTTGGCATATCTGTCGTACCGCGCCCAGCAAGAGGGCTGGATTACAGCGAATGTGACGGCTTCGGAGGGGATGCTCGAAGACATTTTGCAGCGCCTCAACGAATCAGCTGCCCATCTGATCGAAAAGCCCGCTTCTAGGCGTGTGAACAGTGTCGGCATTGCCCCCGTAGGAAGCATGAGCTGGGAAAACATCGATATTGAATTTGAGGGCGCTAACTGGCGCACTAAGATGAACGCTTTGTTTGCTCAGCTTGAAGCGACTGACACTGGGGTGCTTATCGCCGTTGACGAAGTGGATGCATCGTTTGCGCAAATGACGGAGCTTGTTACTACCTACCAGCACTTTGTAAGCGAGAATAAAAAGGTAGCTTTGCTTATGGCGGGGCTGCCGTTTCGCGTGCTGGCGTTGCTGACGGGGAAATCGACATCGTTTCTTCGTCGTGCGGCCCAACATTCACTGGGATCAATTTCACCGACTGAGGTAAAAGAAGCGTTTCGACTAACGATTGAGGACGGCGGCAAGACGATTTCCGATGAGGCGATCGACCTCGCTGCCAAGGCGATCGATGGCTTTCCGTTTATGTTCCAGTTGGTGGGGTATCGGGCATGGAATGCTTCGCGCCAAGCCTCCGAGGTTTCTATTGAGGATGTCGAACGAGGCGCGAAACTTGCGCAAGAGGAGCTAGAATCGCGAGTTTTCGCTTCAACAGCGGCGGAACTTTCACGAGGGGACCTGTATTTTCTTCGTGCAATGAATCCGGTTGGGACGACGACCAGGCAAGAGCTGGCAGCGAGGCTTAAGAAGAGTTCTGGTTCGATTTCAACGTATAAAAAGCGTCTGGTAGAGGCTGGGGTAATTGAAGAGCCTCTGCAAGGGCGTTTTGAGTTTGCATTGCCAGGCTTCGGCCGATATGTGGCATCGCTTTACTAGAGGGTTGTTGCTGCGAAAGATCGCTTCGTGTTCCTTTACTGTCTCGATCTGTAAAAATAAGCCTGCTTATAGGGGCCTATCTGTTACAGACTGAGACAAGCTGGCAGAGTGACCTTCTGCTCCGCTCAAACCACCGCAAAGGGGGCCTTTGTGGTGGTTTTTGTTTTAGGCCGAGGGGAAGACCTTGGTGAGACCGGCGCGCGTCTGCGTGTCGGTCTTTTGGTAGATAGAGCTCAGGTGGCGCTGTACCATGCGCATCGAGATGCCGAGCTCCTCGGCGATCTGCTTGAGCGGGCGCTCGTCTTGGGTTACAGCTATGAGCACGTCGACTTCGCGCGGGGTGAGAGCGTGGTTGGCGATGAAGGCCTGGCGTTGCTCCTCGATGGTGGGGGCGGCGAGTGCTTCTTCTGCCAGCTGCTCGCGCTCGCGCTCCTGCTCGGTTTGGGGTAGGCGGAACAGGCCGGCTGCCACGAATGCCGCGCAGGCGGCGACGAGCAGTACGAGCGCGCCGATCATAATGAGGGCAACGTTGCCCGAGGTCACGAGGGCAAGCGAGATGCCCGATGTAGTGAATGCACATACATTGTTGGCGGCGCGCCCCATGCCGGCCCAGAGGGCGGGTGCATGCATGCGCGGTGCCAGCTGTGTAAAGGTGGCGGTAAAGAACGTGACAAAAAAGCCCGAGCTCAGGTAAAAGACGACAAGGCCTAGGTTGGGATCGGCGCCGGCCTCCACGGCCAGGATGGAAATGGTCGAGAGCACGGCGATGCCGAGCATGACAAGTCCCATGTAGCGGCGCTCGGCAAGGTCAAAGATAAGACCGGCGGCAAGGCCGCTTGCCGCCAAAAAGAGGCGCGGCCAGGTTTGCACGGCAATGGTGCCGTGGGCGTTGGAGAGTGTGACCACGTTGTCGAGGGTCGAGAACAAGCAGGCGAGAATCATGACGAGCGCGATGCTCCAGCATGCCTGTTTGGCGAGGGCATGAGAGGGCTCAATAAAGGGATTGATGGCGGAGTTGGAGCTCTCGGCGGCCTTTTGGGGAACGACGCTGAGGGCAGAGATGGCGATAGTCGCTGCGCCAAGGACGATGAGCTCTGCGATACCGCCGCAATTGAGCAGGTTGATGGCGAACTGTATCAGGATGCCCGCGGCATAGGCCGCTCCTGCGCCAGTGGCGAGCTTGGGATCATCCTGGAATGCCAACGAAAAGGCGTGGTGCGCTGCGGCACCCAACAGGCCGAGTCCAAAGAACCCCACGCAGCCCAGAATTTCGAGCACAAGCGGGGCCGTAGGGAACTGAATTTGGGTCAGGCCCACGATGACGATAGGGACGGCGGCGTTGACGGCTGCCAGCGAGTGGCCTTTGCGCTGTGCGAGCCCGAGCAGCGGCGCATATCCGATAAAGCCGATCACGCTGGCGCCGAGGATGAAGCCCTGCGCAATCACAACACGCTCGGCACCGGTGAGCAGCCCGACATTAATGTCGAATCGAAACTCGGCGGCAAGAAAGACAAAGGTAAAGAGCGCAAGTGCCAAAAGCGCGTTGATTTTAGGCTTACTCAGATTCAAGGACAGTCCTTTGGGTGGACGGAATAGTCGTGTTCTCGATTGTAGCGTCCCTGGGACGCGTGTGACGACAACGAAATCATATTGAATTAAACCGCAGGTAGAGGCCTAGGTTCGCATCTATGAACCTAGGCGTACGGAGTCATTTGGCGCATCTTGGTGGTACGGAACCACCGCAAAGGGGACAGGCGCCTTTGCGGTGGTATGCCCCTACGACCAAGGAGGCCGTTATGTACGGAAGCCACTTTGAAAAGCAAACCCAGCGCGAGCGTACCTGCTCGCTGGCTCACGGTACCTGGCGTTGTGTGGGTGCCAAAATCGCTTGCGCTGGCGCGTGCGCGCTTATGGTCGGCCAGTTGCTGCTGCCGAGCGTGGCGCTGGCGACGGAATGCGCCGATTCCGCCGCTGGGACGGACGAGGTTGCCGCGGCTCCGGTGACGCCGGCAGTTGCGGAGGATGCGGCTGCAACGACCGCACCAGCTGCTTCGACCGCGCCTGCAACCGATGCTGCTCCGGCGGCGCAAGTCACCGTTGAGCCTCAGCAGACAATCCCAGCCGATGCCGTCAATGAGTCTAGCGGTGCTGCGCTCGCTGGGCAAAACGCTTCTGGCGACGACGACGCCGCCATGCCAGCGAGCAACGCCATCATGCCCTGCGGTGTGACCGATGTTGTTGGCGGCAGCGACGTTAGGGTCAATACGACCGTGGTTCCCCGCTACACGGACTGCGCGCTTCCGAGCAATGTCACACTCGAAAAGGGCCAGTCGTATACCTATGATTTTCCCGATGTTGAGGGCGGCATGCCGGATGAGCCGCCCTGCGAACTTGTCGAAACCAAGTACTACCGGGCCGATGCTGTTTCGGGCACTCTGGCTGAAGTCCAGGACACATCTATGTCCGATGTGACGGCTCACTTTGAGCCTGTTGGCGATCACATGAGGCTGACGCTGACCTTTACGGGTGGCGCGGCAGGCGGCTCGTATCGACTCGCGCGCAATGAGGCTCTCTATATTGGCACGGCACTGGAGTATACCGGAACTGACTATGAAGGCAGCTCGACTATCCTCAACGAAACCAGGTACGATTATTACCTCCGCTACGCCATCAATAGCGAAATTACGCTCGTTGCGTCAGAAAACGAAGCCCTCCATAACCTGGACGTCAACGACGTGAAGACCGACTACGCGCCCGGCGAGGCGCCGCGCGCGACCGCGACGATCCCCGCTGCCGATGCCGATAAGTATGAGATCGCCTATGAGTGCTGGGAAGAGATGGATGGCAGCGACCCTGCGGAGCTCAAGCCCGTTGCCTTCTGGTATTCCGACCCCGCAAAGTACACGCCGGGCATGAAGAAGATTGACCACTTCGAAGAGGGCAAGTTCTACATGTATTCCGTCGAGCTGAGGCTCAAGGGCGACAATACCGTGGCCGATGACTGCAATATGAACGTCAACGGTCATTGGGCGCACCACATCAAGACCGTCAACGGCGTCTTCGCCCCAAACGCTGACAATATGCTGTGCGAGCAGCCAATCGACGAATGGCGCGCCATCGACGTTATCGAGATTAATGGCGTCACGACCACCTTTAAGGCGGGCGATAAGCCGGTCTTTACGGCGAGTGTTCCGACGGGCTCCAACTCCCTTCCTCAGTGTGAGTACTGGATGGGCAGCGATGGCAGCGAAGTGAACTCTCAGAAGTTCTGGGATCAGAACATCACGAACCACATCGACGTCTTTAAGCCTGGCGTGACCTATCGCTACGGTATCTACCTCAAGCCCGCGCGCGGCTTCTACTTTACGCCCGACACCAAGCTGGTGATCAACGGCCAGGAGTGCGGCTACCAGATGGGCGAAGCGAGTGTAGTTGATCCCGAGAGCGGCTGGATCTACACCCTGTGGCTCAACACCGATCTGACCTTTACGCCTGAAGCCACGCCGACTCCCGATTCGCAGCCTACGCCGGATCCCAAGCCGACACCGCAGCCTGAGGTTAAGCCCGAGACCAAGCCCGAAGTGAAGCCCGAGACCAAACCCGCGGCCAAGCCGGCCACGACAACCGCCACGACCAAGACGGTTGAGAAAACCACGCAGGCCAAGAAGGGCGATGCTGTCCTGGCTACCACGGGGGATACCACCGCATTGACGGTCACCGCCCTTGGTATCGCCGGCGCAACCGTTGCCGCCGCCGGCATCGCCGCGACCAAGCGCCGCAAGCGCTAGGTTTTGATGACGGCGCCCATCCTCGGCTTTTGCAAGATCTCAATCTGTAACACCAAGCGGGGAATTTGACCTCTAGCTGTTACAGATCGAGACAAACCGACCGGCCGAGTCCAAAACCACCACAAAGGCGCCTGTCCCCTTTGTGGTGGTTTGCGCAGGTAGAACGGTAGGTTCGTATATATGAACCTACCGTTCGCTTTGTATTTGGGCAACGATTACGCTGGATGACTTTTGGTTTGTAAGAAAGGAACGACCATGAGGTGGACTACTGTTCGAGCGCTTTGCCGCCGCCTGACCGTTGCCACAGTGACCCTCGCCATGGTGACGGGTTCGTTGCCTGTGGGCGCGTTTGCCGAGGCGCTCACCACCGATAGCACCTTTGTGCAGACGGACAACGGCCATGCGGACGACGCCGCCTCCGCCGATTCGGCTGACGCCCAAACGTCAGACTCTGCTTCCGCCGACCCCACGCCCGATGCCGGCGCTGTCGACCCCACAGCGCTCGATACCGGTGACGCCCCGACACCTCCAGCATCCGAGATTGCATCGGCGGCGGGCCTGACGGGCGCCGGGCAGACTGAGAGCACGCCTGCGGGTACGCTCGCCACCGATCTTGTCGAGGGCAAGGAGCTCGCCGAGCAGCAGAAGCAAGAGGAGGCTTCCGGTGCCGAGGCAACCTGGAACGAGGAGCTTGAGCTCTGGGCAACCTCGAAGGGCGCTACGGGCGTAAAGGGCGAATACGATGATGGCTGCATAGCCGGCGAGCAGACCCCCGCGCAGTACTACTTCTCGATCGATAGCCTCACCAACGAAATTTCTATCGAGTATGGCGACGCGGGCATTACCACGTTGGAGGTGCCCTCGACCATCGACGACAAAAATGTCGTAAGCCTTACGGGTATGGGAAGCGCTGCGCTCACATCGATCACCTTCGCCCCTAATTCGCATGTCCGCTCGGTTGGAGGCTTGGGCGGCAGCAGCATCAAAGAGATCGCACTGCCCGATTCGGTCGAGGAGCTCAAGAGCTATGCATTCTACAAAAGCAAGACGCTCCAAACGGTAACCTGGCCCAACAACGCGGCCTTTACCACGATTCCCGAGCAGGCCTTTAAGGAATGTGAACAACTTGACGACAAGGTGGTGGCAACGCTGCCGCCTTCGGTCAAAACTATTGGCTATCTTGCATTCGCCTATTGCGGCGTGCCACAGTTCTATGTCTCGGACACAACAGTGCTCACCTTTACGCGGATCAATGTGCCGGGCACGGTGGAGCGGATTGAGCGCAATGCCTTTGACGGGTGCTCGCATGTGTCGTCGGTGACGATCGGCGACGGCGTTAAATATATCGGAGCGCACGCGTTCGCCTCTCTTGATCCTGCGATTGCCGGCAAAGAGATTGTGCTACCCAAAAGCGTGGAAATGATAGAGTGGGGAGCTTTTGAGAACACGAGATACGGAAACGAGACGAACCATAATGCCGTTGCCCTGCGCGTGATGAACCCCGATCTTCAGTTTGGTGAGGCGGGCTATCCGGGCGACTATAATGAGCGCGTGACAATCGATGGCGTAACGTATGCGATTCCCTTTAGTGAAGGCCAGACCATCTATGCCTATGCGACCGATTCGGCTGGCAACCCCTCGATGGTCAAAAAGCTTGCCGATGCCGTGGCCGATCGCAAGGACTCCGTCGATTCCTCGAAGCCTGCCTACACGTTTGAGTGGATGGGCGAGGCGGCCCAGGTGACGGGCAAACTTCCCCAGAACGCGACGGCTACACTCGTGCAGGCGGGGCAGTCCACGCCGCTGGCGGTTGGCGATGACGGCAGCTTTACAGCGGACGCTCTCTCCAAGACAGCAGCCACCCTGCGCATTTCGCTCAGCGGTTACTATGACATGGTGCTGGCGCGCCCGGGCGACCAGATGACGGGCACATGGAATATCGGAGAGATTAAGGCGGAGGACTTTACCAAGATTCCGTCCTCGCGTGCGATTGAGCTCAACGTGGGCTATCTTGAACCGATTGTGGGCCAGGATAAGACCGAGCGCATTGAGCTCGATAGTCTCGATAACATCGATCTGACGGTGAAGAGCGGCGGCAAGACGCTTAAGCCTGCCAAGGGTGACAAGGAAAACGACTTCCGTATCCAGGGCACAGCACTCGTGGTGTCGCAGGCCATTGCCGACGCGGACCAGGATCTGGAGATAACGCTCGAGCCCAAAGACAGCCTCAAGCTGGGTGGGGCGACGGCGACGGTGAAGCCCTCGGCTGGTAAGGTCGATATCGACTTGAAGCCTTGGGGTACGGCGACGGTCACGACCAAGGGCGACTACCAGGGAGCCAACCACGTGCTGGTGTTTCGTACGTCCGACGGCAAGCTAGTCGCCGACGGCGTCACCTATCTGATGGGTTACGAAGACGATGGCACCACGCCTATCATGAAGGCCGAGACGCCGCGCCTTAAGGCCGGTTCGTACACCATCGTCGCCTTTAACAAGACGAGCTACGACATTCAAGCGACGAGCTATTCCACGTTTAGCCGGCTAGGGCTGACCGTGGGTAAGCATATCGCGCAAAAGCAGGTGAAGATTGAGGACGGCAAACAGCTCGACGTGACGCTCGACGTGCCGACGTTTGACGTGGAGGCCTATCGTGCCGAGCGCGGGCTGACGGCGGGCTCGGTTATTGCTGATTCGTCCGCGGTCGTTGGCGTGGAGACCGAGCTGCGCATTCATTACGAGCTCAAGGACAGCCAGGCTGCCAAGATTGAGATTCCGCTGGCCAAGGATGCTGTCGAGGATGTGTCCGCAGGCTCTCGCGATCCCGGTGATAGCTCCCGTACATGGTGGACTGACGCGACGTGGGAGGGCGACAACCTCGTTCTCGATATGAAGAAGGGCATGGGCGCCGATGTGTTTGTGCGCTTTAAGCCTAAGGCCGCGGGCATCTTTGCTATCTCGCCGCTTATTACGCTGGGCGAGGTGACATTGCCGCTGGGAAGCACCACGCTCGAGGTTAGCGGATCGCGCATCGAGGTCGACAGCACCGACGTCCACAGCCTGCTGGGCAATGTGGCCTACGTTTATGCGGCGCCCGGCAAAAGCGTGCAGCTTACCGTGGGCGCGGGCGCCTCGGCCGCAAAGTACACTGGCAAGACCAATAAACTCGGCCGTGCCAAGATTGAATACGACCTGCCGCAGGATACGCTTGCCGCCGAGCGCGTGACGCTCGAGGCGCGCGTGGGCTCGACCGACGTCGCCGCTGCTGCCGCAGAGGTGACGGCTCGCAACTATGTGCGCTATGTTCCGGGCGCTTCGGTCTGGAACTTTGATGTGACGTATCGTGGCGGTACGCAAAACCTGGTCAAGGACGGCAAGGACACCGGCAAGAGCCTGTGGACCTTCCATCATCTGCCGCAAAAGAAGAACGCCTACTGGACCTTTGACATCACGCTCGAGGTGGGAAACGAAGAGGCCGCCGACACGCTCGACCTGTACGTGGACTGCGTGGATGGCAAGACGGTGACGATTCCTCTGACTCAAAAGTCGCGCGAGGGCACCCGTGTGCGCTATGTAGCGGAGTATGTGGACGAGGGTTACCTTAAGCTGCTCGACGAGTTTAACAAGGCGAATGACTCGACCTATGTGAACTGCGGAAACTTTGAGCAGATCTTTATGCCGCAGACCTACCGCATCTCCAATGCCCAGCTTATGACCATGCTGAGTTTTGATGCCAACGCTTCGGCCAAAAAGCATTCCGCCGCGGCCGAGGAGCGCCAGCAGGAGTTCTCGAATGCCGTGCAGCAGTGGCACGAGTATATGATGGATAACTCGTTTAATGATGTCGACGAGGCCTTTAACGACGCGATTGACCAGATGGTCGCCGATGCGTTTGCCGAGGAAGAGAAGGGCGGTAAAGAGGACGAAGCCCAAGGTGGAGCTGCCCGCAAGGCTCGTCGCGCCCCCGCCGCCAGCGACGGCGAGGGTGATGATGCTGGCAACGACGAGGCCGCGCAGTTTGCCGCCGAGCTCAAGGCCGCGGTCGGCGGGTCGTCGGCGCTGCTAACCCAGCAGGGCGACAGCTACGGCGTCAATGTGGACAAGATGATCTTTGAGGACGCGTATGGCACCGGCGAGGATTGGTACCAGGAGCTCGCGTCGGCTCAGGGTGCAAATGCGGCGGACGCGGCGGCCATCAAGGAACTTGTCGACCATGCGTCGCGAGCGGAGTTTATTGCCCAGCAGGCCGAGGATCTGGTGGGTCAGTCGATGGGTATCGGCCAGCTCAACCAATACGGAAGCTGGAATGACGCAACCGCTGCGGCGCTCAACAAGTGTGCGGGCATTAAGGCCAGCGAGTACAACGGCCAGTCGACGAGCGGGTTTAACGATTTGGGCCAGGCGCTCGGCAGCTCGCTGAGCTACAAGGCGGCTGACGACGATACCGTCAAGGGCTTTAAGGTCGCCGCGCCCGATGGCGAGCAGACGGCCTATATCGAGTCGGAGTTTATCGAGAACTCCAATAACAACAAGAACCAGGCGCTTCTGTTTAACTCGATCGCCATGCAGTGTGACATCCTGGACAACCTGTACGACAACTGGAATGTGGTCCATAGCCTCAATAACTCTACGATTCGCGGCTGGCTTATGGCTTGGAAGCGCAACGGCGACGTGAGCGCCCATATGAAGCTCATCCGCACGATTCGCTCACTCAAGAGCTATAAGATTGAGTGCGAGATGTTCGGACAGGTCTTTAAGACCGATGCGTGGAAGGCGGCCGGCCAGGCGTTTCCCGCGGCGACCCAGGGCATCGGCATCTTTACCGGCATTTACGGCGTGAACGATGCCAGCAAGAACTGGGAGAACGTGAACGTTCGTATGCAGAAGGTGAAGGGCGAGCGCGAGGGCTATGAGCTTCAGCATACGCGCTTGCTTGCCAAGCCCGAGAAGACCGAGGACGACTGGAAGTGCATTTACGCGCTGCGCGACGCCATGGAGAAGGCGCGTGCGTTTGAGGATCTGCTGTATCGCCAGCTCTGCCACGACAGCACCGATGTGGCGGTGGGCTCCATTATGACAATCGCCGGCGTGCTGACGGCCGGTTCGGCGGGTACTGTGGTGGGCGCTGCCTATGACGCGGCTTCGACCAGCGTAGGTTCGGAGCGCGCGATTAAGCTGACCAATGCCGAATGCGCCTACGATGTTGCCTGCGAGCAGGTGGAGCGCGCATGCCAGAATCGTATTACGGTCAACTGGGGCGAGCTGACCGACGCCGAGGTCTATAACGCCAACAAGGACGGCTTGATCTCGGACGAGAAGATGCAGTCGATCTTTGAGGCGCGTTATCGCAATGTGGCTGCCAAGGCTGCACCCGACCCTGCGGGCGTGGTGTACGAGGGCCTGCTGTCCAATACGGTCGAGGGCGCAACGGTTGAGCTGTGGAGCGCCGACGATGCGGCCGGTACCAATGCAGCGCTTTGGGATGCCGAGGAGTATGAGCAGGACAACCCACTTGCAACGGGTGCGGACGGTGCGTACAACTGGAATACGCCGACCGGCTGGTATCAGGTGCGCGTGACCAAGGACGGGTATGAGGAGGCGCGTTCGGCTTGGCTGCGCGTGCCGCCGATTCAGACTGAGGTGAACATTGGCTTGGTGTCGACGGCGGCGCCCGAGGTGGCTTCGGCCCATGCCTATACCGATTGCGTCGAGGTTGAGTTTACGCAGTATATGGATGCGAGCGACGATGCCCTGGCCGCATTGTGCGCGCAGGGCTTGGGCGACGTGACGTATACGTGGCTCGACAAGCAGGGCGATCCCAATGGCAAGCCGCTGTCGCGCGTGCTGCGTATTCGCTATGCCGATGCGTGTGAGGCGGGCTCGACGGTGGCGTTTGAGCTCGACGGTGCTCGCAACTACGCCGGCACGGCCATGGCGCGCTGGGCAAGTGGCGAGCTTGTCGTGGGCGTTCGTGCCGACAAGCTCAAGCTCAACGTGGAGCAGGCTGTGACCATGCTTGAGGGCAGTGATTTTGAGCTGGTGGCGCATGTGACCGATAAGGCGGGCAAGCCGTTTGCGGGCGCCAAGGTTAGTGTTGGGCTGGAGTCCTCGGCTATCTGCTCTGTCGATGCCACCCAGGCCGTGACGGGCGAGGACGGCGCGGCGACGTTTGTGCTGCATGGTGCTCTGCCCGGTTTGACGACGTTGACGGCGGCGGTGGACGGCACGGCGCTATCCAAGCAAGTCGACGTTCGCGTGTCTGCCGAGGCAGTGCGACCGGCGCGACCGGTGGCGACGATTGGTGCGACGACGTTTGGTGCATGGTCGCCCAAGGAGAACTACATTACGGTGCCCAAGGGCACGAAGCTGGAGCTTTCGGCCGAGGATGGCACGACGATTTGGTACACGACTAACGACACCTGCCCCTGCCGTGACGAAGGCCGCGTAAAGTACACCGAGCCTATTGCGCTCGATAGCAACATGTATGTGCGCATTGCGGCACAGCGCCCTGGCATGTCGTACAGTGAGTATTCCGAGCGTCTGAACATTACGATTACGGTGACCGATGAGGCGACACCCGAGCCCAAGCCGGAGCCCGAGCCCAAGCCGACGCCTGGCGGCGGCGAGCAGGGTGGCGGTGCGGATGGCTCTGGTGGCGCCGGGGTCCCTGCGGGCAGTTTGACTTCGACGACGACCACGGTGACGACGAACAAGTCCAAGGGTAAGGGCAAGAACGGCAAGAAGTCCAGCGGCACGGAGCTCGCCAGCACGGGTGACTTCGCCGCGATGGCGGTCGCCGCCCTGGGCATCGCCGGCGCAACCGTAGCCGCCGCCGGCACCGCCGCGACCAAGCGTCGCAAGCGCTAGGTTTTGGTGACGGTGCCTATCCTCGGCTTATGCAAAATCTCGATCTGTAACACCAAGCTGCCCAAAACGGCTCCAGGTGTTACAGATTGAGATGAACAGGCAGATGTTCGCCAACCTAATGTCTCGATCTGTAACACGTAGCGAGGTATTTGATCTCTAACTGTTACAGATTGAGACAAAGCGGAGGCGGTTGGAGCAATATCTCGATCTGTAACAACTACAAGGCTCAACGGGCTCCAGGTGTTACAGATTGAGACAAAACGACCGGCCAAGTCCCCGACCGCCACAAAGGTGCATATCCCCTTTGTGGCGGTCGGTTGGCTGGCATAGAAAAAGTCCCCGCCGGGCGTGTGCTCGACGGGGACTTTGCCGTTTGGTGGTTAGCGCTGTAGGTGATTACTCGCCCAGCAGGCTCTTGGTGATGGAGGCAGCGGCCTTCTTGCCGGCGCCCATCGCCAGAATGACCGTAGCGGCACCGGTGACGATGTCGCCGCCGGCCCAGATGCGGGGATCGGTGGTCTGGCCGGTCTCCTCGTCGGCGACGATGTAGCCCCACTTGTTGAGCTCCATCTTGCCGCCGATCTTCTTTGCGAAGGGGTTGGCGTTGGTGCCGATAGCCGAGATTGCGACGTCGCAGGGAATCTCCTCGATGGCGCCCTCGATGGGCACCGGGCGACGACGGCCGGACTCGTCGGGCTCTCCGAGCTCCATCTTCTGGACCTTGACGGCGCACACGGAGCCGTCCTCGCCAGCGACAAACTCGAGCGGGGAGACGAGCGGCAGAACCTCGACGCCCTCGGCCTTAGCATGGTGCAGCTCGGCGCGACGGCAGGGCATCTCGTCCTCGGTACGACGGTAGGCGATGATGGCGTGCTCGGCGCCCAGACGCTTGGCGGTACGGACGGCGTCCATAGCCACGTTGCCGCCACCAAAGACGACGACGTTCTTGCCGTGCTTGGTGGGGGTGTCGTACTCGGGGAACTTGTTGGCCTTCATCAGGTTCACGCGGGTGAGGTACTCGTTCGCGAAGAAGACGTTGGGCAGGTTCTCGCCGGGGACGTTGAGGAACTTGGGCAGGCCAGCGCCGGTCGCCACGTAGATGGCGTCGAAGCCCTGCTCGAACAGCTCCTCGGCCGTGGCCATGTTGCCCACGACGGAGTTGTACTCAAACTTGACGCCCATGTCCTCCAGGCCGTCAATCTCGCGCTTGACGACTGCCTTGGGCAGACGGAACTCGGGGATGCCGTAGACCAGCACGCCGCCGCCGGTGAAGAAGGCCTCAAAGACGGTGACGTCAAAGCCGTTGCGGGCGAGCTCGCCGGCGCAGGTGATGCCGGACGGGCCGGAGCCAACGACGGCGACCTTCTTGCCGTTCTTGGGGGCCATCTTGGGCGTGGAGGCGAGCTCGGGGCGGTCACCCAGGAAGCGCTCGAGCTGGCCGATGGCCACGGGCTCGGACTTCTTACCACGGATGCACTTGCCCTCGCACTGGTTCTCCTGCGGGCAGACGCGGCCGCAGATGGCGGGAAGCATGGAGTCCTCGCGGATGGTATCGAGAGCGCCGCCGAAGTCCTTCGCGCGGATCTGCTCGATAAAGCGGGGAATGTTGATGTTGACAGGGCAGCCCTCAACACAGAACGGCTTCTTGCAGTTGAGGCAGCGCTCAGCCTCGGCCAGCGCCATCTCCTCGGTGAAGCCCTTGTCGACGGGGCGGAAGTCGCAGGCGCGCTCGGCAGCCGGCTCCTCGTTATCGGGGGTGCGGGGCGACTTCATATCGGCAACGAAACGACCGTTAACTAGTGGCATGCGCAGCTCTTTTCCTCATAGGCCTTGAGGGACTCGCCCTCTTCGGAACGGTAAGCGGCCTGGCGGGCACGAAGGTCATCCCAGTCGACCAGGGTGGCATCGAAGTCGGGGCCGTCGACGCAAGCGAACTTGGTCACGCCGCCCACCTCGACGCGGCAGCAGCCGCACATACCGGTGCCGTCAACCATGATGGGGTTGAGGGACGCGGTGATGGGGGTGTCGTATTTCTGGGCGGTGAGGGTCGAGAACTTCATCATCGGAACGGGGCCGACGCAGAAGACCTGGCTCACGGCCTTGTCCTGCAGCAGGCGCTCCAGCGGAGCGGTGACAACGCCCTGCTCGCCGTAGGAGCCGTCGTCAGTGGTGATGTGGATGTGGTCCTCGTCGAGGAGCTCGCGGAACTGGTCCTCCATAAGCAGGAGGTCCTTGGTGCGGGCGCCCATGATGGCGTGCACCTCGTGGCCGGTCTCGACCAGGTGCTTGGCGACCGGGAAGGCAATTGCCAGGCCGACGCCGCCGCCAATGACGGCGCAGGGGCCCTCGGCCATCTCGGTGGGAACGCCCAGCGGGCCCACGACGTCGCGCAGCGACTCGCCGGCCTCGTAGGTGGAAAGCATCTCGGTGGTCTTGCCGATCACCATGAAGATGAACTCGACCCAGCCCTCGTCACCGTTCCAGCCGGCCAGGGTAAACGGGACACGCTCGCCCGTCTCGTTGGCGCGAACCATGAGGAACTGTCCAGCGTGCGCATGCTTGGCGATTGCAGGCGCCTCGATGCGGAACTTGAACACCTTCTCCGAGAACTGCGTCTTCTCCAGGATCTTATACATAGAACCCCTCTCTTGTTAGGGCCGCCGAACCGTGCCTCCACGGAAATGGACGGTAGCCCGAATAAAACCGTACGCGCACAGGCGTTGTGCAGACATACGGTGCAAATTATACCCTCATGGCAATGTCGCTTACGTGTTTCTTTGGCAGGTGGGAAAAGGGTTTATCCACTTCGGCCTACCAAAAAGGGACAGGTTTATTTTGGTCGGTTTTATCAGGCAAAACGGCAAAGGGGGCCGGCCTCGGGTTGTGATGAGGCCGGCCCCATTTGGGGTGCTATGCATGTATGTCGGCGCGCGGTTGATTGCGATGCCGCAACTGGGGCGTTTCCGCAGGTAAAACCTGCCAAAATAAACCTGTTCCTGAATGATAGGTTTTAGTGCTTGCCGTTGGCGGAGGCGGCGCCGTTGACATGGTCGCGGGCATAGACCACGCCGCGCACGATCGCCAGGCCGGCGGCGTCGGCCGCGCGGGCGCAGGTGTCCTGGAAATCCTCGGCCTCGCGGGCGCGCAGCTGCTTAAGCACGTAGTCGGCGACGGCCATCTTGCCGGGAGGGTTGCCGATGCCGGTGCGGATGCGGTTGAAGTCGCGGCTGCCCATCTTGTCGATGATGGAACGCAGGCCGTTGTGACCGGCATGGCCGCCGCCCACCTTAACACGCACGTCGCCGGCGGGAATGTCGAGCTCGTCGTGGATTACGAGCAGCTCCTCGGCCTTGATTTTGTACTCGCGGCAAAGCTTGGAGATGGGGCCGCCTGAGGTGTTCATGTACGACTGCGGCTTGACCAGCACAATCTGGCGCTTGCCACCCTCTTCCTCGGGATCGTTGATGTTGATGAGCGCGACCTCGGCGCCGGCCTGGTTTTTCCAGTACGTGACGCCGGCCTGACGGGCCAACTCGTCGATCGCTTTGAAGCCAGCGTTGTGGCGGGTCTCGGCATACTCATCACCAGGGTTGCCAAGTCCGGCAACCATGCGAATCTTAAGCGGCTGTGCAGCTGCCATGTTCATCCTTTCGTTGATTTGTCGCCTGCTATGGTGAGCGACCCTGTTGCCGCTGTCAAATGGAGGGCAATTGAGGTTATTTGAGGGCGTTTGGACGGCCGTCGAAATCGAGGTGGACAGTTAGTTCAGATACGTATAAGTTCTGAGGACTCGAAGTGCTCAATTCAATGCCGATACGTTGTTTTTGGAGCTTTAGTTAGTCCATATGACGCTGTTTTGAAGTCTACCCTGCCTTCAAATCGGGCGAATGGTATAGAGATAACTGCAAAACAGCCTAATTCAATGTGTCCATTTATACGTATTTGAACTAACTGTCCAGCCCTGCTCGACGGTGCACGGGTGATTCGCCGTTTAGACCGGCGCAAGGCCGATTCCGGCCCGCAGGGCGTTGAGCCAAGCGGCCTGACGCTTGCGATAGCCCTTGATACGGTATCGGAATCGGACTCCCGCGAGTCGATGCATCGTTTGGGCGAAGGCTTCGAGTGCAACAAGGTCTTTCATTTGGTCGCGATTGATAACCAGGACGTGGATGCCCATTGCCTTGAGGCCATTATTTCGATTGCCATCGTGGATGCGAGCGTTTTGAAGCTCATGCCCAATTCCGTTGTATTCGTTGTCGACTCCGGCGGCCGGGCAATATAGGTCGCAGATGGCGTAAGGGATGCCGGAGGACATGTTGACCGCAAGAGTGTCGAAGTCGATTCGATAGTTGAGTAGCAGGCCTCCCATGGGCAGGCTGCAACATCCGAATCCGCCAAAGCGCATGGGCGCTCCGAGAACGGCAAACATTAGGGATTCGGCTGGGGATGCAGATCCGGGTCGGGCGAGCTTGACTGCCGTGCGAAACGAGGTGTATGAGCTGCTTTTGGCAAGCTGTGCAACAGTCTCGAGATCTTCGATGGTCGTGGCGGGCTCGCATTTGTAGTGTGCCTGTTCGTAGCGGGTTTCGTTCTGCTGTTCGGTCGCCGACTGGTCGCCCCGGCAATCGAGGTCGTCCATCGCTTCGTAGTCATCGCCCTTGGGCCAGATGTCGTCATAGGCAATGGGGTATGTTGCCCCGGGAGGAAGGGAGTAGGTTCCGAGCAGCTCCATAAGGAGCATCAAGGTTTTGGCGACTGATTCATTTTTGGAACAAAGCATGGCTGTCATGGCAGGAGACGTTGCGTAGATGTCGGCCTCGACGTGCATAATTGCACCTTCAGGAAGAGGAGTGGAGAGAATATGCTGAAGAAGTCGCTTGTCGCGGCGCCTGTTGTCTTCGTTTGAAACGAGAAGATCGAGCAGTTCGGAATCATCTTCATTCCAGGCGTCGAGTATCGAAAGTGCGCCAAAGTCTATCGCGTCATTGTTGGGAATGCAGCCAGCCAAGGCCTGTGCTTGCTGTTCGCTATCAACGGAGTCCCAGGGTAGGGCAGAGTACGCCCGTCGTGCGCGACGAATTGCGCGGAGGGCGGAGAGATGTGAAATCACGGTCGTCATAGCTATAACGTACTAAGTTGGCGGCAGAATGCGACCGCCATACCGTTCTTTTCGCTCAGCGGGGCGCTGCGCGCCATGAACGGCTGGGTGTTATGAAATCGGTGGAATCGGTTGAGGGGATTGCAGGAAATTGAGCTCTGCCGCGAAGGTTGACGATAGCTACTGGACAGTTAGTTCAGATACGTATAAGACGGCGGGCGTTCGAGGCGTTTCTAAGGGCTTTCGAGGGCGATTTGAGGGTAAATATGCGGCGGTCGTACTCGAAAGCGATGAGCTTTGGGCAGTATGGCGTTCGCCGGGGAGCTCAGAAGGCTCAGAACGGCCTTTGGAGCTTTAAAAAAATACGTATCTGAACTAATTGTCCAGGGAAGGTTGTCGAGGGGTAGAAAAAGGGTCGGAAGCGAGCTTCCGACCCTTTAAAAACACCAAAGATGATGAGATGCACGCTGGATTACAGCGCGAAGTCGCCGCCGACGAGCGTGGAGACGGGCTCCTCGTGGTAAACGGCGGAGATGGCCTGAGCGAACTCCTCGGCGACCGAGATGGTCTTGATCTTGCCGCCGACCTCGACGGGAATGGCGTCGGTGACGACGCACTCGACGATCGGGGCGTCGTTCAGACGTTCGATAGCCGGACCGGAGAAGATGCCGTGGGTGGCGCACACGTAGATGTCGCCAGCGCCCATAGCCTTGAGCTCCTTGACGTTGGCGCACAGGGTGCCAGCGGTGTCGATCATGTCGTCATTGATGACGCAGGTCTTGCCCTTGATGTCACCGATGATGCCCATGACCTCGGCGGCGTTGTGGCGCGGACGGCCCTTGTGGGCGATGGCCAGGTCGCAGCCGAGCATGTCGGACAGCTTCTTGGCGGCCTTGGCGCGGCCCACATCGGGGGAGACGACAACCAGGTTGTCGGTGTCGAAGTGCATGTCGTTGTAGTACTGGCCAAACAGCGGCAGCGCGGACAGGTGGTTAACCGGGATATCAAAGAAGCCCTGGATCTGACCCTGGTGCAGGTCGAGGGTGATGATGCGGTTGACGCCGGCGCGCTCGAGCAGGTTGGCGACGAGGCGGGCGGTGATGGGCTCGCGCGGGCCGGCCTTGCGGTCCTGGCGGGCATAGCCGTAGTGGGTGATGACGGCGGTGATGGAGCGGGCGGATGCGCGCTTGGCAGCGTCGGTGGCGATGAGCAGCTCCATGAGCATGTCGTTGACGTTGCCGCCGGCCACGGACTGAATCAGGAAGACGTCGGCGCCGCGGACGGTCTCGTCGTAGCGGGCGTAAATCTCACCGTTGGCGAACTGCTTTAGCGTAAGGCCCGAAAGCTCGACCCCAAGGAACTCAGCGATCTTCTGAGCGAGGGGACGGTTGGAGGAACCGGAATACACGCGGATGGACTTGCGCATATTCTCCGACTTCTCGGGATCATTAATCGGCATTACCCTTCTCCTTTATATCGAATGCCATATAGATGCCTTGTTGCATTGTAACCGCGCGGCGGGGTTTATCGAGTCTTGATAACGTCTTTACCGTCAACGGACACGAACCGACCACTCATCCGGCCGCGCAGGTCAGCATAGAAAAAGGAGCCGTCCCCACGGAAGCGGCTCCTTAGATGCTTGGTAAAACGTTATACCTCGTCGTCCTCGTGCAGGCGGCGGCGATAATCGGCGGCCCAGCCCTCAATATTTACCTGACGGGCGCGGCCCAGACCGAGTGCGTCTGCCGGGACCGGCTCAGTGATGACGGAGCCGGCGGCCACGAGCGCGCCGTCGCCAATCTGGGCGGGCGCGACCATCATGGTATCGGAACCGATGAAGGCATCCTTGCCGATGACGGTTTTGTGCTTGTGTACGCCGTTGTAGTTGCAGGTGATGGAACCGGCGCCCACGTTGACGCCGGAGCCCATGGTCGTGTCGCCGATGTAGGACAGGTGCGGCACCTTGGAGCCCTCGCCGATCGTGGACTTCTTGATCTCCACGTGCGTGCCGGCCTTGGAGCCGTCGAGCATGTGGGTACCCGGGCGCAGGTAGGCGCGCGGGCCGCAGTCGACGCCGTTCTCGATGACGGCTTCGATGGCGATGGTCTCATCGATGATGCAGCCGCTGCCGACGGTGGTGTCGGTGAGACGGCTGTTGGGGCCGAGCTGGCACTCCTCGCCCACGGTGACGTGGCCGATCAGGTGCGTCTGCGGCCACACGACGGTGTCGCGGCCGATGGTGGCGTCGGGGCCGATCCAGGCCTGCGTGGGGTCGATGAAGGTAACGCCCTCGGCCATCCAGTGCTCGTTGATGCGGTCGCGCGCGATGGCGGTGAGCTGCGCGAGCTGGATGCGGCTGTTGACGCCCAGGCCGTCGCGGTAGTCATCGCAGTGGAAGATGGAGACTGCCTGGCCGTGGCCCTTGAGGATCTCGAGCATGTCGGGCAGATAGTACTCGGACTGCGCGTTGTCGTTGCCGATCTCGTCAATGTGCGCGGCGAGCTGCGCGCCGTCGAAGGCGTAGCAGCCGGCGTTGCACTCGAGCAGCGTGGCGGCCTGCTCGGGTGTGCAGTCCTTCTGCTCGATGATGCGTTCGATCTGGCCGTCGGCACCCAGCTTGATGCGGCCGTAGCCGAAGGGGTCGGGCGGGGTCATGGTCATGACGGTGCAGGCGAGCTCGCCGGTGGCGACGGTCTGCGCGAACTTGGCGACGGTGTCGGCGGTGATGAGCGGCAGGTCGCCGTTGAGCACGACGACGGGGCCTTGCGTGATGCCGCAGGCCTCGAGCGCGACCTTCACGGCGTGACCGGTGCCCAGGCGCTCGGTCTGCTCAACGCACTCGACTTTGGTGGCGCTGTTGGCGTAGGCGCCGTCGATCAGGGCGCGCATCTCGTCGGCGTGGCTGCCGATGACGACCACGACGCGGCTGCAGCCGGCCTTGATGGTGGCGTCGACGATCCACTGGACCATGGGCTTGCCCAGGATCTTGTGCGAAACCTTACAGTGGTTCGACTTCATGCGGGTGCCCTCGCCGGCAGCGAGGATAATTGCGGTTGCGTCCATGTGATCTCCTGTTACGTTATAGAGACGTGCGTTTGGAAACGATACACGGCGCAATATGATACCGCAGGCATATGTTGAGCGCGTAGCGATTGGTTTGCGGCGGTTGAGGCTTGCGCCGCCGGCGTGGCGTTTGCACTGCTTGCGTGCGGCGTTGGCGGTGCTGCGGAGCTGTCGTTTGAGCGAGGAGACGGGGGTGCCCGTGGACAACATGCGTGAGGAGTTTGGCGGCGAGCCCGTCGCGGCATTCTCGATGTCGCATCCGGCTGTGCCGGCACTCTATATAGTGCTGACGCTGGGACTCACCATGTCCTCGATGCAGCCGGTGCTGATTGCGCTGTCACTTGCGGGCGGGCTGGCGTATGGATTTGCGACGCGTGGGGCTGCCCACACGCTGGGCGCACTTCGCTGGCAGCTGCCGGTGATTTTGATTATCGCGCTGGTCAATCCGCTGTTTAGCGCCTCGGGCTCGACGGAACTGTTCCGTATTGGCATGCGCGCGGTGTATCTGGAGAGCATGGTATACGGCCTGTGCATGGGCGGGCTGTTTGTGGCGAGCGTGCTGTGGTTTGAGGCCGCGGCGTCGATGCTCGAATACGACAAGGTACTCGCGCTGCTGGGTAACGCCGCGCCGGTGATCGCGCTCATGATCTCGATGTGCATGCGGCTTATTCCACAGTTTTTGCGCCGCGGCCGCACGGTGCTGGCGGTGCAAGATGCGATTGATGTGCCGGGCCGCGCGCCGGCCGACCCCGTGCGCTCGCGCCTGCGGGCATCGAGTGTGTTGATGGGCTGGGGCATGGAAGATTCGCTGGAGCGCGCGGACGCCATGCGCTCCCGTGGGTGGGGCGCCGCGACGCGTCGAACGACGTATGCGCGGTATCGGCTGGGGCGCAGCGACGTTGCCGCGCTGGCTGGGCTTGCGCTGTTTGGCGTGGTCACGGTGACAGTGGCGTGGACCGCGACGACGCAGTATTCGTTTTATCCGCAGCTCTCGGTGCCGGCGCCGTGGCCGGGCTATGTCGTGTACGCTGCCTGGATGGTGCTGCCTTGCGTGTTGCACGCGATTGATGAGAAGAGGTTTGGCTGATGGCTCGGTTGGATAGGGGCCCGGCGGCGGGTGTGGCATATGGCTCGGCCGCGCCGGCGATTGAGGTGCGAGGCCTTAGTTTTGCCTACCCCGATGCTGATGCTGCGGTGCTCGAGGGGCTCGACTGGTCTGTTCCCCAAGGTGCATTTGCGTTGCTTGTTGGCGGTACCGGATCGGGTAAGTCGACGCTGCTGTCGCTGCTCAAGCCCGAGATCGC
>OFLY01000433.1_pt1 | contig 35025 bp, 32 predicted proteins | sample 1541161 | NCBI WGS metagenome assembly OFLY01 (sample SAMN04209247, study PRJEB22552) | human gut metagenome | biome: gut; material: feces | host: Homo sapiens | place: USA: Oklahoma | reverse complement strand
GCAATTTTTAATGGATTTTTGCGCGTGACTGTGAAGGTACTGAACAGTTACGATGATTATAAATTTTCTGCTATCTCCCTACATAACCGGTTCCTGCAGCACGGTTCCCTCCGGGAATGCGGTACGGAACACGCGACGCACCAGCGGACCTGCTACGATGAGCTGGAACGGAAGCGCCATGATGATGTTCTTCGGAATATTGGTCAGCCAGATGATGAGCAACTGGCTCCATGCGCCGGATTTCACGCAGGCTTCCAGACCGCCATATAAGGACATAACAAATACCATCGGAACGACCATGCAGCAGGAGATCGTGATTACTTTACGAAGTGTGCTGCTCTCCGGTGATACAAAGTAACGGAACGCAATTCCCTTCGCCGGACCGGACACGATGAACCAGTCAAACAGAAACGCATACACGAATGCAAACGGGAATCCGATCCATCCTTCGCGGATCGTTTCCAAGGATAAATGTCCCATATGAAGGGTTACATTGTACATACTCATCCAGAGTACCATAGTGAAACACATGATAACGGAATAGATAAAACTTTCTCTCTTATTTCTTGGCATTTTCATTCTCCTCCTATAAAATAATTGCTTCTATCCAGATGCATCGGCAAATCAGTCCGGCACACCCACGCGCAAGATGCTGTCCGTGATAAATTTCACAAAATAAAAAGCAGCAGAAATCGGAAACTCGTTTCGATCTCTACTGCTGTATGCAATCTCACTGCGTTTTTTCAAACTATATTCAACTTGGGCTACGGTTCGCTATTATAACGTCTTTTTTCCATTCGTGTAAGCACTTTTTTTATTTTTTCACAATTTCATCATATTGAACGATCAATTTTTTCTATTTTTTATTCCGCTTATGCAACTTGACAAGAGCTGCTTTTTCAGCTCCCTTTTCATTTTTTCCGAATTTTTCCCTAAAAACAGGCAAATAGATATTGACAATACTGCCTTTATTCGATAGAATGTAATAGTATGTTTACATTGAACTGTCCGTGTCCAGGCTTTAATGCAAACCAAATACAAAATGAATTACGAATCAAAATAAAAGAATTTATGATGGAGGTACACTACATTGGCTAACATTAAATCCGCAAAAAAAAGAATCTTAGTTGCAGAGACAAGAGCTGCAAGAAACAAGGCTATCAGATCCAAAGTTAAAACTGCTGTTAAGAAAGTTGAAGCTGCTGTTGCTGCAAAAGATAAGGCTGCTGCACAGGCTGCATTATTAGCTGCTACCAGCGAGATCGACAAGGCTACTTCCAAGGGCGTATACCACAAGAATACAGCTTCCCGCAAAGTATCCCGTCTTTCCAAGGCTGTAAATACTCTGGCTTAATTATCCAGAGCGGATCTTTCGAATTATATATTAAAAATTAACCCAAATTAAAAAACCATTATTCTGTGGGTGTGACAGAATAATGGTTTTTTGTTGCTTCTTTTCCAGCCGGGTCCGACCGAAGAACCGCTGATTCTGATGCTGGCACTGCCCTTTAGAATCAGCGCACGGAACTTCTGGGCTGACTGATCAGCAGCTCCACCGCCAGCCGGTCGCCCATCCGCCCGGTCTTGACTGCCTCCTCGGCATCCACGCAGGTCTGCACATAGGAAATGAGCTGTTCTTTCGTAAATGCCGCTGCCTGGCTGCTGAGTTTTCCGGCTACGAACGGAGGTACTTTCAATTTCGAGGCAACCGTCCCCCGGTCTGCGCCGGACGCCTGCAATTCTCGCACCAGCAAAAGTTGGTTAAACTGTCTGGCAATCAGGAACAGGATCCGCATCGGCGGCTCCCTGAGTGTCAGCAGGTCTTCGTACAGATCCATCGCCCGCTTCGTCTTTCCCGCCGTGATCGCCGCTACCATGTCGAAGATCTTGTTCGTGATCTGCACGGTCGTGATGACTTTCACATCCTCTGCCGTCACTACCTCACTGCCCATCGTGTAGGAAATGAGTTTTTCCAGCTCCATCCGGATGTTTTCCATATCATCGCCGACGCGCTCCAAAAAGAGATTCATCGTGGAGGGCGTGATCTTCCGCCCATTCTGCGCCAGGATCGTCGCCGCCCATCTGGCGAGCTGCGCGCTGTCCTGCCGCTTCATCTCCGCAATGTGACCCAGATCCTTGACCTTTTTGTAGAGTTTGTTTCGCTTATCGACCGCCTCCTCCACAAATACGATGCAGGTCGTGTCCGGCATCGTCGGCAGATACTCCGCCAGCGCCTCCGAAGAAGTCTTGAAAAATCCGCTGTCCTCGATCAGAATCAGACGCCGCTCGCTGAAAAATGGCATCGTGTCCGCCAGACTGATCAGCTCGTTCACATCCAGCCCTTTTCCCTCGAAATAATTGTAGTTCATCGTATCATCGCCCGAGATCGCCGCCCGCAGCTTCTTTTTATAACTCTGCTTCAAAAACGCCTCTTCGCCGTATAGCAGATAAACCGGCTTAAATGTGCCATTTTTGATGTCTTCATTGATCGTCTGCATTAACTCCGTCCCCGCCTCCTGGTTCTATTCGATAAAAACAGATCCATTTTTTCGAATGACTGTCCATCCGGTTACTTTCCTGTCTATTTTTTCACTTCCTACTATTATAAACATTTTTCTAAAATGTTGTCTACTGTAAACCCATAAAAAGAATAAAACAGCAGCTCCTTTTGTTGCTTGAAATTTTTCCTTGGTTCACTTTCAGTCAAAACCTACATTACCATCCCCAGCAAAAGATAGACCGCATACGCTACAATCCACGCAATCACGCACTGCGCCACCACGACAAAGCAAGCCCATTTTCCGCCCAGTTCGCGTCTGACCGATGAGATCGCTGCCACGCACGGCGTATAGAGCAGGCAGAAAACCAGCAGACTGACCGCTGAAAGAGGGGTCAGAATGTCACGCAGGCTCTGAGTCGTCCCGAACAGAACCGACAGCGTTGATACAACACTCTCTTTTGCCATAAATCCGGTCAGAAGTGCCGTGCAGACACGCCAGTCGCCTAATCCCATCGGCGCAAACAGTGGTGCAATCACACCAGAAATAACTGCCAGAAGACTCTGCTGGGAATTGGACACAACATTCAGGTGCAGATCAAATGTCTGAAGGAACCAGATTAAAATCGTCGCCACAAAAATAACCGTGAATGCTTTCTGCAGGAAATCCCTTGCCTTTTCCCAGAGAAGCTGGGCGACATTGCGCGCCCCCGGCATCCGGTAGTTCGGAAGCTCCATGACGAACGGAACGGCTTCACCCTTAAATAAAGTTGTTTTAAGAAGCATTGCCATCAAAATTCCCATCAGGATTCCCAACAGATAAAGTGCAATCATAACAATCGCCCCATGATGTGGGAAAAAGACGGCGGTAAAAAACGCATAAATCGAAATCTTGGCGGAACAGCTCATAAACGGAGTCAACAGGATCGTCATTTTTCGATCCCGCTCCGAAGAAAGCGTCCGGCTTGCCATGACTCCTGGTACCGTGCAGCCAAAGCCAATCAGCATCGGCACGATACTCCGTCCGGAAAGGCCAATCTTTCGAAGCAGTTTATCCATCACAAACGCCACACGTGCCATATAACCGCTGTCCTCTAAAAGCGACAGGAAGAAAAACAGCGTCACAATGATCGGCAGAAAGCTCAAAACACTTCCGACACCATTGCACACACCATCGATCAGCAGGGAATGGAGCACCGGATTGATACCGGCCGCTGTCAGCGCTGCATCTGCCCGCTCTGTCAGCCATTCAATCACCAGTTCCAGACCATCTGAAAGGACCGCGCCAATCACATTAAATGTCAGCCAGAATACCAGACCCATGATTGCAATAAATGCCGGAATCGCCGTGTAGGTTCCGGTAAGAAGACGGTCAATCTTAACACTTCGCTGGTGTTCCCGGCTTTCCCTCGGTTTGACAACTGTCTGCCTGCAGACTTTTTCGATAAAACCAAACCGCATATCCGCAATCGCAGCTGCCCGATCCAGCCCGCGTTCCTTCTCCATCTGGCAGATAATATGTTCCAGCGTCTCTTTTTCATTCGTGTCCAGATCCAGACGCGCCTCAATCTCCTCATCGCCTTCTGCCAGCTTTGATGCAGCAAAGCGCACCGGAATACCCGCATTCTGCGCGTGATCTTCGATCAGATGCATAATGCCATGCAGGCAGCGGTGCACCGCACCACCGTGATAATCCGCATCACAGAAATCCTGCCGTCCCGGCTTCTCCTGAAAATGCGTTACATGAAGCGCATGATCGATCAGCTCTCCGATTCCTTCATTCTTTGCCGCTGAGATCGGGATAACCGGAATCCCCAGTTCTTCCTCCAGTTCGTTGACACGGACAGAACCGCCGTTCTGGCGCACCTCGTCCATCATATTAAGCGCCAGAACCATCGGAATATCCAGTTCCAGAAGCTGCATGGTCAGATACAGGTTGCGCTCAATGTTCGTCGCATCCACGATATTGATGATTCCCTTCGGGTGCTCCTGCAAAATAAACTGACGCGTCACCAGCTCCTCATTCGAATATGGCGATAAGGAATAGATTCCTGGCAGGTCGGTCACTTTCGTATTTTCATGTCCGCGGATCGTGCCATCCTTCCGGTCCACCGTCACGCCCGGGAAATTTCCCACATGCTGATTGGAGCCGGTCAGCTGGTTAAAAAGCGTCGTTTTGCCACAGTTCTGATTACCTGCCAGGGCAAACGTCAGGACGGTGCCATCCGGCAATGGGTGTTCCTCCGCCTTTGTATGGTATTTTCCACCTTCTCCGAGTCCAGGGTGATCGATCGCGCGCGCCATCGGAATCCCATGTTCCTTTTTATCCGCTGCTTCAGTTCCTGCCTCGCGTACATTCTCAATCTCTATCTTCTCTGCATCCGCCAGGCGCAACGTCAGTTCATAGCTATGAATCCGCACCTCAACCGGATCGCCCATCGGCGCATATTTTACCATCGTAACCGATGCAGTCGGAATCAATCCCATATCCAGAAAATGATGCCGCAGTGCACCCTCTCCGCCAACTGCCCGAACGGTTGCAGTTTTTCCTATTGGTAAATCCTTTAATGTCATTCTCTGCCTCCATCTCTCTTCATTGGTCAAACTCATTGTATGTCATCAGGCTTCTACATCCGCCTGATTTTGAAGCAAAGCATAGAGAGAAAAATACTATTGAAACTTTTTCTCAATTATGTTTCCAGATAAGTCTATTGTACTTTAGGGAATTTGTCAATCGTTGAAATCTTTAAGAATCTACCAATCAGAAAAAAGCACAGAAAAGACAAAAGAAAAACAGCAAGGATGAATCATCCTCACTGTCTCAAAATAGCTGGGCTACAAGGATTCGAACCTTGAAAATGACGGAGTCAGAGTCCGTTGCCTTACCATTTGGCGATAGCCCAATCTTTTATTTCATAGCTGTCCCAGCTACATTTATTATTATATCATAAATTTTTGTTTCGTCAAGTATTTTTTTCAAACACTTATGTTTTTTTGAACAATTATAATTATTTACCAGTTCGAAACATTTTACAGTCTCGTAATGCCCCGGATATTTTTCCGTCACAAGGCTTCCTGCAAATAATTCTAATGCTTCTTAAAATTCCTGCTGCCCGAATCCAACTTCTGATAACTCCAGACATATCATGGTTCAGGCAGCAGGAATCATATATCCTCATACACTCCGCTTTAATTAGCTGACTCCGCATCTGTCTTCGTTTCTTTTTCCGTCTGCTTTGTCTCCATCTGACTATACTCTGTCTCCGAGTGCGTGCTCTCTTTTACTGCTTCTGTCAGTGTCTCCGGCGCACGGGATGTCTCGGACGGCTTTGTCTCCACTGTCTCATCATCCGCATCGTCGTCATCCTCATCAATCAGATCATCCGCAATATCCGGCGTCTCGAAATAGCCTTTTACCGTACCAAAGGAACCGCCGTCCCGCACTGCCACTCCGCCGAGCGTAAACGTGCACTCCGTATTGGCTGGAAGCCCTTTGATGTGAATCTCACAGGAGGTTCCGCCTGTGTCTGTGATTCTCGCCGAATAGCTCTGACCGTCCGGATCTACCACCGACACGGTCGGATTTTTCCATTTAACCTTTTCCTTAAAAACGATGTTCAGCGAACCGCTCTCGTAATCTACATAGTCAATCTTCGCTTTCTTGCCTCCCGAATCGACTTCTTCCTCGTCCTCATCTGCTGCGGCGGTTGTCTCCACCGGGCGTACTGCAGTCGATGGCTGTTCTGCCGGCGTCGGTTCATTTTCCGGCTGACCGGTGCTTTCCACGGTCGTCTCCGCTAAGGTTTCTTCCTCGGTCTGCGGCAATGTCACCTCACGAACCAGAGCCGCATCCGTCTCAATGGTGCTGTCCGTCTTCGAATAACCTACCGTATAAGCACGATCCGCGATCTCCCGCGCAATCTCTTCCATCGTCATACCGGCAAATTTTTTCATATCATTTTCGGTCAAGTCATTATCCCGGATCAGCTCCCGCAGAAAATATGCTTTTCCATAAGAAATATTGTATTTCTCCGCCAGATCCTGAATCTCCCCGGTTACCTTCATCCGCTGGTCATAGACAACCGCCTGTACCGCGTGTTCCTGCAGGGAAGACTCTACATCCCCTACGACATCCTGACGCAATGATGATGCCTTTTTTTCATTCTCATTGGACACGGTAACCAGAATCGCATTGTCCAGTTCATCCAGATAACCGTTCCGGACCATCGAACCGATCAATGCGTTGACCGCAATATCAAGGTCTACATTTTTCAAATTCATATCATCCAGGATCGTCTCCGCATCCTCATTAAGCGGATTCGCCTGCAATACTTTCTCGTTCCGGTTGACGGAAAGCTCAATACTCGGATTGACATCGATGCCAATCACCGAATCGACACGGTGATTCTGGTAAAATGAAACACCGCCTCCTAACACAGCCACACACAAGCAGGCGGCTGCTGCCATCGCCACGGTCCGCATCCGGCGGTACATCCGTACACGGCGGGATGGTTTTACATAGATCTCCTGTGGCGTCGAGAGATCGATTTTATCGAATACGTTGGGAGTCAGGGCGTCCATCGCCGACCGCAGATGTGACTCAATCTCATCCTGTTCCCACGCTGTTTCAGAGTGATCGGTCAATGTACTCCCTCCTCTCTCAGGTGTTTTTTCAGTTTTTTCATAGCACGGTTGTACTTGGAAAGCACCGTTGCCAGCGGCATCTCCAAATCTGCCGCGATCTCACGATGTTTTAACCCCGCTGATGTCCGCAGAAGTACAATCTGCCGTTCTTCTTCATTTAATATTTTGAGTGCCGCGTGTAATACCATCTTATCCGCAGCATCCTCTATCTGGGGACAGAATTCCCCTGTCTCCATCTCAGAAAGATCCGAAAGCCCGATATCCGCTTCATGCTTCTGGTCACGGAAGCGCATATAGCAAAGATTTCTAGCGATCGTAAACATCCACGCCAGCGGTTTGCCCTGCGACTGATAGCTTCCCGCCGAAGTCCAGACCTTTAAATAAAGCTCCTGCATGACCTCCTCAGAGTCCTGCGGATTCCGCAAAATCGATAGAATAAAACCGTATATAGTTTTATCCGTATTCTGATAAAGCTGCTGAAACGCCGCCTTATCTCCCTCTGCCACTCGCAGAAGCAGCTTTTCATCGCTCATCTTATCATAGGCGACCGGCTCTTCCATGGTCGTTAAAAGCCCCGTCAAAAACATGGACGAAATTTCCTTTCTATATAACTTAATGCAGAGAAACCAGTTCTTATTGCATTTGTTATGAATTTTTTCTGATTTCTGTCCAGCTCCTCACGGCAGCTGACAAAAATCAATGCAGCTTTATTCATACTCGACCCGTTCCAGAAAAAGCCCCTCCGGCGGCGCCGTAAAGCCTGCCAGCGCTCGGTCACAGGAAAAAAGCGCCTCCGCCACTGATTCTGGTGTCCGCTTATGAAGTCCTACCTCGATCAGTGTACCGGTAAGGATTCTTACCATATTATATAGGAAGCCATTACCACGAAAATGCAGTTCGCACACACTTTCCTGCATGGTCAGCTCAATAGCAGTGAGATTCCGCACCGTCGATTTTTTCATCCGTTTCAACGAACAGAATGCTTTAAAATCGTGCTCACCCGTCAGATATGCAGCCGCCCGTCTCATGGACGCTATGTCCAGCGGTTCCCCCAGACCGTACACATATCGGCGCTCAAATACATTTTTCTTCGCTGCCGTCTCAATCCGGTAGCAGTACGTCTTGGAAACAGCATTTAAACGGCTGTGAAAACGCGTTCCCGCCTCCTGTGCCGATAAAACAGCGATATCATCCGGGAGATAGCGGTTCAGGTACGCTTTCAACTCCTCCGCGCTCACCCCGGCACAGGACGCCGGAAGATGGAAATTCGCCACCTGTCCCCATGCGTGGACGCCTGCATCTGTCCGTCCGGAACCGTGCACCTCTACCGTCTGCCCCGCCATTTTCTCCAGAATCTGCTCTAATTTTCCCTGTATCGTCTTGTCCGTGTTTCCCTGCTTCTGCCAGCCGTCATAACGGCTTCCGTCATATTGCAGGGTAATTTTTATATTTCGATCTGGCATTTTTTCTCCATCTCTTATTTATTTCAGAATCCCGCTCTCATCGATCCGGCGTACCGCCAGGTTGATTGCGTCCTCATCCTGCACCAGCGCCATCCGCACATGACCTTCGCCCGACGGTCCAAATGCGCTGCCCGGTGTCACCAAAACACCTGCTTTTTCAAATAAAGCCTTTACAAACTCCAGTGAATCCGTAAATCCTGCCGGGATCGGCGCCCACACAAACATCGTGCCTTCCGGTTTTTCCATCTTCCAGCCGATGGATGCAAGTCCATCGCACAAACAGTCGCGCCGTCTCTCATATGCCGCCCTCGTCGAAGCCACACAGCTCTGGTCACCGCTGATCGCCGCGATCGCCGCTTTCTGAATCGGCAGGAACATACCATAATCCATGTTGGATTTCAATGTTTTCAGATGACTGACCACCTCCTCATTTCCCACACAGAAGCCGACACGTGCCCCCGCCAATCCATACGTTTTTGACAGGGAATTAAACTCCACGCCGACCTCTCTCGCGCCTGGGAAACGCAGGAAGCTTCCGCAGGTTCTTCCATCAAACACCAGCTCACTGTACGCATTGTCGTGAAGAACGATAATATCATATTTCTTTGCAAATGCAATCAATTCCTCATAGAAACTGTCTGGAGCCAGCACCGCCGTCGGATTGTTCGGGTAGGAAACAATCATAAATTTCGCTTTCTGAGCGACTTCCTCCGGAATTTCCTTCAAATCAATGATGTAGTGATTTTCCTCGCGCTGCGGCATATAGTAAAGTTCCGCCCCCGCCAGCGACGGACCATCCGCAAAGACAGGATAACACGGATCCGGCACCAGAACCACATCGCCCTCGTCCACGATCGAAAGCGCAATGTGTGCCAGTCCCTCCTGGGAACCGAGCAAAGAGCAAATCTCTGTCTCCGGGTTCAGCTCCACTCCATAGCGGCGCGCATACCAGTCGGACACTGCCTCCAGAAGTGCCTGCTGATCCTGAATTGCATACAGGTAATTTTCCGGTACCAGACAGGCTTCGCTGAGCACCTTTAAAATATGCGGTGCGGGGGCAATATTCGGTGCGCCGATGCTCAGATCAACGATCATCTCCCCCTCTTCCAGTTTTTTCTTCTTCATCTGCGCCAGCATGGAGAACACGCCCTCGCCAAACCGGTCCATTCTATTTGCAAATTTCATCTTGTGTTGTCCTTTCTTGAAAGAAATCTCCAATTTTCTTTCCTTTTCTATTTCTATTTTTATCTCTATGAATCCTCTTTAAAACTCTAATAATTCCCATCCGCCCGATCACTCTGTCAAATGACTTATTCAACCAGTTCCACCAAATCACATCGAACTGCCCTCGCTGAATCTTATCAATCCAGCTTTGCATCATCAGGCTATATAAGTATTAATTATAGTACATGGATATGGGAAAGTAAAGGGAGGATAACAGCTCTCGACAGCTACCCGATAGGCATTCAGGTTACTGTTCACGCATACGTGCCCAGTAATACATTCGGCAGACGTCCAGCAAGCATTCAAGCGTCTATAACTTTTCAAAAATGTTGTAAAAACAACGGACTTTTCTATGCCGGACGATTATACTTATCATGTACTTAAGAAAACAAAAAAATCAAAATAGATATTCTGACATATCTCATCCTTTCATGTATGAAGATCGGTCAGATGCACACGAATAAGAAAGACGAGGAATTTATATGGTACGAAGAATTGTAGAAATTGATCAGAAAAAATGCAACGGCTGCGGTCTCTGCGCTTCCGCCTGTCATGAGGGCGCGATCGGCATGGTGGACGGTAAAGCAACCCTTTTAAAAGATGATTACTGTGACGGTCTGGGCGACTGCCTGCCAGCCTGTCCGACCGGCGCGATCTCCTTTGTCGAGCGCGAGGCGGCGGCTTACGATGAGGCGGCAGTCCAGGTTCACATGGCAGCACGCAAAGCAAAGCAGGTATTAGAGGCAAACGCAGCGGCAAATGCATCCGCACGTTCCGAAGCAAAACCGGCGACACCGACATTTGGCGGATGTCCTGGATCCATGAGCCGTTTCCTGAAACGTCCTGACACAGCTGCTTCCCATGCATCCTCAGCAGCCACATCCACAGGCTGTCCTGGCAGTGCTGCTTCCGCTATCACACATGACAATTTTTCTGAATCCGCTGCTTGTGACCATTCAGAAAACATCCCAATAAGCGCTCTGTCCAACTGGCCAGTTCAGATCAAATTAGCCCCGATTCGCGCCCCGTATTTCGACGGTGCCAAACTTTTGATCGCTGCCGACTGTACCGCTTACGCATACAGCCGCTTCCATCAGGACTTTATCCATGGTAAAATAACTTTGATCGGATGTCCAAAGCTTGACAGCATCGACTACTCCGAAAAGTTGACCGAAATCATCCGCAGCAACGACATCAAGAGCGTGACCGTTGTCCGCATGGAGGTTCCGTGCTGCGGCGGTATCGAGCACGCCGTAAAAAATGCCCTGCAGGCAAGTGGAAAATTCATTCCGTGGCAGGTGACGACGATTTCGATTGATGGAAGGATCTTAGATTAACCCTTTTTCTGAGAATCTGCACATTATAAACAACTATAATTTTTTATTATGGAGGAGCACCATGGAATACCCATATATCAAAAACATCACCCATGAAAAAGTTCAGACTTTAACCAGTCTGGTAAATGCCGAGGACGGTCAGATCGTCAGCAAGACACTGGCGCAGAATGAGGCGGTCAGCGTTACCCTGTTCGCATTCGCAAAGGGCGAGGAGATCTCCACCCACGATTCCACCGGCGATGCGATGGTAACGGTTCTGGAAGGCACCGGACGTTTTACCGTTGACGGCGTTGAGCATCTCGTTCATGCCGGTGAAGTGCTCGTCATGCCGGCGAAAAAGCCGCACGCGGTGTTTGCACCAGAGGCATTTAAGTGGATGCTGACGGTTATTTTCCCATTTGACTAAACGTAAATTTTTTTCTTAAGAGACAGAATGCTTGATAAGTGTCATTCTATAAACACAAGCCTTGTCATCCATTCAAAACAGGCATACCGCAAGATTCTTGAATCATTTCAAGCAAAGACTCTGCGATATGCCTGTTTTTATTCTTTTCTAATTGTCTTTAATTCTCTTCTCTACTCCACATACTCATGCGTCTCCACCCACTGCAGCAGCTTTTCAATCGCCGGATTCGGGTTGCTCTGACGCCATGCGATCTCAAAATCAAGTTCTTCCGGGCTGCCGTCCGCGCGGAGAAGCGGAACCACTACCAGATTCCGCGCATTCCGATAATGGCGGACGGCGTATTCCGGAAGAATCGCCACGCCAAATCCCGCTGACACCTCCAGAAGCACCGTCTGTACCTCCCGTTCACGCGCCACGATATTCGGTATAAAACCGCCCTTATTGTAACAAATCAATACTTCTTCCGCCTCATCGTTGGAACGTCCCTGCGGCTGCATGATGATAAAGTCTTCCCGCGCCAGATCACGGTACATCAGATGGCTCTCTCCCGCCAGCGTGTGTCCCGGATAAAGAACCGCCATCATCGGAAACCGTTTGAGGAACCGATGCTTTAAATCCTCGTAATTCTGCGTGTACAGAGACAGATTAAACGCAAGATCGCAGGTTCCATTATCTAACAGCTCATAGAGCGCGCTCATATTTTCCCGCAGCAGATGAATCGAAATATTCGGGTACGCCTCATGAAAACTTCTGAGCGTCTCCGAAAAACGGCTCTGCTCATATCCCCGGATAAATCCGATCGTCAGCTCCCCAGCTACGCCTTCCGCTGCTGTCCGCGCGAGCTTCGCCGCCTCCTCGGCGCGGACCAGAATCGCCCGCGCCTCGTTCAGATATACCTTTCCCGCCGCCGTCAGCTCGACATGGTGCTTGTCCCGCACAAAAAGCGGCACCCCGATCTTCTCCTCCAACGACTGAATCTGCAGCGTCATCGCTGTCTGAGAAATAAAACATTTTTTCGCCGCCCGCGTAAAATTCAGCTGCTCCGCCGCCGCCACAAAATATTCCATCTGTTTTAAATTCATCTCATTTCCCCATTTCTATATCCTATATGTAATCGTTTCTTTTCGATCGAGCAGAAAAATGAATCACGCCGCCCAATTTACGGGCTTTCGATCTGGCTTTTCCTGTTTCGTTATAAGTTTCCCTTATTATAATATCTGTTCTTTCTATTGGCAAGTTTTTCATTCATCCTTTATAATTTTTAATAGTCAACAAAAGAAAGTGAGTGAAAGGTATGAAACAATTCAAAAATTTCTACGAAGGCACATACGCCAAGTACATTCTGCCGGGTGTCCTGCTGCAATCGGTTCTGATTGGCGGCGGCTATGCAACCGGACGTGAGATTTATTCTTACGGTGCGAAATTCGGAGCGATGGGCTGGATCTCCGGACTGACGATCGGCATCGGTTTTGCCCTGTTTGCCTTCCTGACCTTTGAGATCTGCCGGATCTACAAGGTTTACGATTATAAAAACTATATCAAGCAGGTCATTGGACCGCTCTGGCCGATGATGGATATTTTAACTGTCCTCATCGCGATTCTGCTGATCGCCGTTATGGCAGCCGCAACTGGAAGTATTTTCGAGCAGGTCGGACTTCCGAATATTCTCGGCTCCGTTGTGATCGTTCTGATTTGCGGACTCCTGAACTTTAAGGGTTCCAAGATGATCGAGAAATTTGAATCGATCGGTACTATTTTACTGTACGGCGGCTATATTCTGTTTACAATTCTGGTACTCGTCAACAAGGGCGGCAACATTTCCCATGTATTCAGCACGATGGACACCAGCACCTACGACGGCTCTGTCACTGTTCCGCTGTGCATTTACACCGGTATCCTGTATGTTGCCTACAACATCAATTCCATCCCGATGGGCATGTTCTCCCTGACACGCCAGACCAAACGGAAAGAAACCTTTATTTCCGGTCTGATCGCCGGTCTTCTGATGGTTATTCCGTGGTTTTTGTCTTACTTTGCGATGATGTGCTTCTACGGTGACACCTCCATCGTCGGCGCGGATGTCACAACCCCGTGGATGGAAATGATCAAGGCAGTCAACGGCGGACCGGCACTGATGGCACTGTTCAGTCTCGTTATGGGCTGGACGCTGGTTGAGACGGCAACTGGCTGCATCCACATGATCATCGACCGTTTCGACGTTGCCATGGAGGAAAAGGGCGCTGCCAAGCTGTCCGATACAAACCGCGGTCTGATTACGGTCATCACGCTGATCGCTGCACTCGTATTATCCCGTGTCGGCGTTGTCACCTTGATCGAGCAGGGCTATTCGTACCTGTCTTACGGATTTATCCTCTTCTACCTGCTGCCGACGCTGCTGGTAGGCGGATATAAGATTATTAAACATAAAGACAAATAAATATGTAATGATAAGAACACATCCGCCTGGGGGAGATTTCATCTTATAGGCGGATGTGGTATAATGTAAACACTTGACGAGGTATTTTCGAATCAACATAGAAAGGAAGTATATGCAATGAAATATGTCGGATATTACAATGGAGAAATCGGACCCCTCGAGGAAATGAAAATCCCGATGTTGGACCGCGCCGTTTATTTTGGAGATGGCTGCTACGATGCCACCACCTTTGCAAACAACAACATTTTTGCCGCAGACGACCACCTCGACCGTTTCTACAACAGCTGCAAGCTGCTGGAAATCCCGTTTGAAATGTCGCGCGAAGAACTGCGTGCCGAGCTGCAGAAATGCATCGATGCCAATGAGATTGACCACGGTATGCTGTACTGGCAGTGTTCCCGCGGAACTACCTATCGTGGACATCAGTTTCCACCTGCTTCCGTAAAACCAAATCTGATGATTTTTACTGTTCCGTGCGACCTGATTCCATTTGATAAGACTTTCCGCCTGATCTCGATGGAGGACACCCGTTTCCTGCACTGCAACATCAAGACGCTGAACCTGATTCCAAGTGTCATCGCTTACCAGCGCTGCATCGAACAGGGCTGCCAGGAAACGGTCTTCCACCGCGGCGAACGCGTCACCGAATGCGCCCACAGCAATATCTTAATCATCAAGGACGGCGTTCTCTGCACCCCACCGAGAGACAATCTGATTCTTCCGGGCATCACGTTAAAACATCTGCTGATGTTAGCTGAGAAAAACGGCATCCCGACCAGCGAGGCACCATTTACCATGCAGGAACTGGCAGACGCCGACGAAATCATCGTCAGCAGCTCCGGCGGGCTCTGCATCCAGGCCGTTGAACTCGATGGAAAACCAATCGGAGGAAAAGATCCGAAGACGCTGAAGACTTTGCAGGATGCTTATGCGGAGTTTTATGCGGAAGATACGAAGGTACGGTAAAAATCCATAAATTTTCCAATCAAGGGCTGTCACTCAAAACGTGGCAGCTCTTTTTCGCTTGCGACATGTTTCTGCTTCGCGCAAGTACGCATCCTAGCGGAGCATTTTTGGTTTCATAGGACGCAATTTCCTATGAAATAAAATAAGGGATCCCTGTATTTACAAGGATCCCCAGGACGCGGAGACGGAGGGATTCGAACCCTACTTTCTTTCCTTATTTATAAGGGAAAATCCGCCCCCGTGTGATATTTCGTGTGATATTTTCAAAAAAATGGTTATAAAACCAGCAGTAATACGCTTTATATTATGGAGGGGATGTCCACCTCCTATATGTCAAGTTATCGGATGGTGTTACATTCCGCCATCCGATACGGTTTCTTCAAGCCGCCGGAATTTTACATTCTTTGTCCCGGCGGCTCTCTCTTTTTTTACTGAATGTGTCCGTCATTTGCTATCCGATCTGCAGTAATCATCCAGCCATCCGAATCAAACGCATACGCCTGCCCGTCAATCAAGTAGACCGTATCATGGTGGTAGGTGTAACCGCTCAGTAGATACCACCAGCTCCCATCCTGTAAAAGCCAGCCCTCAAGGTATTTGCCGGATATCCAGCCGTCTGCAGTCTGGATCCACGGATCGCCGTCGGCAAAGCATTTATTAATTGGCTGCACACGCTGATCCTTGGTGTAGCGCTTGCCTGTGTCTGTACCTTTTGGAGTTGTTCGGATGATAAGTGAGGACGCAGTGACTCTCAACCCGCGTATGCCGCTCTTAATGTCTTTAAGATCGGTGATCACCGTTTTTGACTGTTCTGGTACCGTGCTGTTCTCCGGCGCCCAGGTCTTTTTGAACGCCTCAAATGTCCCATATTTCTGTTTCAAAATCCCAGTACCGCTGCCCCAATCCGGCAAATATACGTGTGGCTTGTCTACGATGCTTTTCCAATCGCCGCCCCATCCAAGCCCCAGATTTTTGGCAAGCTCTCCGACTTTCTTAAAATAATCTCCAGACTCATTATAGGCGCCTTTTCCATCTGCCCGGTAGAAATCCGCTGCAATGCCCCATTGGTGCTGGCTGCTATAGCTGCTGCCCCTAGCATTCGTGACAATACTGCCCGGCTGAGTCCGCCCCTGTGCATACAAAGCATCCTGTTCGGCGACGCTCCGGAAAGATTCCCCGATTTTAATCGGAAAACCTGCACCGACACACTTATCAACGAGCTGCGCAGTCAGCGCCTGGAGACGCGGATGACATAATGTGATATCTCTCATAGATTTGTCCTCTTTTCTTTATGATATGAAAAATATGACATTTTGTTTTCCGGGGTATCTTGCAAAGAATTTTCGCATATGCTATAATGCCGATAGGCTAAGAGATAGTAGTTGTCCATCACAGGCAACGACAAAACCCCCAAGGATCGCGACTCCTTGGGGGTTTTTATTCCTACTATCGGCTTTCGTCGATTTTCCCCTATTGTTGCGATGCCGCAACGGCAGCCATGCCCCGAACTGCCGCGGGAGATAGTCGGATCACCTCCTTCTACTCTTCTTTTCCTGACTGCTTAAAAATCTGGTTTACATACGTAGACAATCCCGCCACAAGGACGCCCTGTGTAAGTGCCGTGAAAACTGCCAGCGCGATATCCTGACCACTGCCGCAGGCACAGGTGGCAAACACATAGATGGCACAAATCGCAACGCCAATCAGCCCATTAATGAGTGGGATGTATTTGTCTTTCACCGTCTCGCTCTGCTTCAGCCACATCCCAATAAAGTACAGCACTACTGCTACTACAAGTAATTCCGGCTTTACATAATCTTTAATCTGCATGCCTTATCCCTCCATCTGCTTTTCCAAATCTGCGATCCGATGGTTTGCCACCCGGATCTGTTCCTGCATCACTGCCTCGGTCTCCTCTAATTTATATGTACGCTCAATTACTGTATGAAAGCAATTATGAATGATGAAGTCATGAAACGACTGATTGATACGCTGATGGAGTTGCAGAAGAAAGAAAGCACCGATCTGCCTCTTTTGAAAAAGCAGCTTGCAGAAACGGAAAAAGGTATTAACAATATGCTCAACGCCATTCAAACAGGGATTTTTACTCCGTCCACCAAGCAAAGACTGGACGAGTTGGAGAAAACCAAAAGCCAGCTTGAAGTCAGCATTTTGCAGGAGGAAATGCACAAGCTAATCCTTACTTTCAACTATAAGGACGGTTCTAAGACCATCACACTGGCGGAGGTTGAGGGTTCGGATTTATCCGTACTCGGTGCTGGTTTGAAAACCTCCGTAAAGAATGAATTTGACATTGTTTACGGAGGTTTTTGTTTTATCCCTTCGCTTTCACTTTATCAAACTCTGGGTTAAACGTATAGAAATTACGACTGCTCAGGTGATCCTGTACATTTCTTAAAGCTTCACCAAACCGCTGAAAATGTACAATCTCCCGCTCGCGCAGAAAACGGATCGGATCGCATACTTCCGGATCTTTGACCACGCGGAGAATATTGTCGTAGGTTGTGCGGGCTTTCTGCTCTGCTGCCATATCCTCATATAAATCCGTGATCGCATCGCCCTTCGACTGGAACTCGCACGCATTGAACGGGATTCCGCCTGCTGCCTGCGGCCAGATTGCCGTGGTGTGGTCGATATAGTATGGTCCGAACCCGGATGACTCGATCTGTGCCGGAGTAAGGTTGCGCGTGAGCTGCTGGACAATGGCGGCAATCATCTCCATATGGGCGAGTTCCTCGGTTCCGATGTCGGTCAGAAGTCCTTTCTGCATCTTATAAGGCATCGTATACCGCTGGGACAGGTAGCGCATAGAGGCTCCGATTTCGCCGTCAGGACCGCCATAGCGCAGTAACCTATGATATTATTTTTTCTTCGCGTTCTTTCTCCATCTGGCAAAATCTTCGCTTGAGAAAATCCTTTTTCCGCCTACCCTGAGACATTCCAGGTCAATCTCAATCTTCGCCCGTTCATCCGCTCCGGCGGCAATGTACCGCTTTCTGTATTTGTTACTAAACGAACTCTTTACCGAGGAAATCGCCTCCTTTTTCGTTTTCCCGTCTGCCACTTTTGATTCTACCACCTTATCGAGGATCTTGTTCGCCTTATCATATTCACCCGCGTTCAGGGCGTCATTTGCATCTGATGTCTCATAAAGCGGTGTTTCTTTTTTCTCCTCCTTATCTTTTGGCTCTGAGGTATCCTTTTCTGTATTCTCTTCCTCCTCTCCTGCATCTTTCTTTTTCTTATTAATGACCATATCAACCGCTTTTACAATCAGTTCCTTGTCGATTCCTCTGTCCGCTACTTCCTCGACCTTTTCTTCGTATGTTTCAAGATCCCAGTTCATCATCGCCTCGGCCGCTTCCTGAATTACTGGATCGTTTTTCAGCCCCCGTTTGACACCGGAATTTACTGTCTTATCACTCTGTCCCGCTTCAATCAAATCAGACAGGATTCTGTCTCCCAGTTCTTTTTTACCTTCTCGATATGCTTTCAATGCCTTTTTAGTATACATTGTTACGTTGTCCGAACTGGACATATCATAGATTCTCTTAGTCTTCCAGTAATCTCCTGCATTTACACCCGTAATATCCAGGACAGTATCAACTACGCTACCCGCGTCTCGAAGAAGATTGGCGACCGGAATGCCCGTCATTCTTGCGAGCGGGCTAATCCATTTATACATGATTCCGGTTGTTGTGTATTTACTATCGCCTTCCACGAATTTTTTCATTTCATTGCAGGCGTAGACAAGGTACTGGAGTCCCTGCATATCCATACGCGCCGCGGAATTTCCACCAAACATCGATACGACATCTTTTGCTATCGGAATGAGATTCACGACGTTGAGGTTATCCACGATATTGGCGCCAAGTGCTGACACGTACTTTTCCTTGATCCCCTTATCATCGTCATCATCACGGACTGCATCCATGACCGACGCTGCTAACGCCGTGATCACTCCTGTAACCGCATATGATGCCGCCACTCTGGCAAACTTCGTTTTCTCTGCCTTTCCGGCTTTTCCATTGATTTCCTTTGAGTCCGCAATGTTCATCGCCGCTCGGTAAAGCATGTTGTAACTCTTGATAGGCTCTGACATGAATGCTGTATAAAATTTCGTCCACTGTTCACGCATCGCCCAGCTTCTATGGAAAACACTGTCTACTACCTGGGTTTTGTCAATAATCTCTGAGAATCGCGCTCCGCTTTTCTGCAGAAATTCTTCTGATCCGACTGTCAGTTCCGGATGCAACGCTGCCGTCTCTGCTTTGGTTGCTAACCATAGGCGTTTCCATGCCAGTTCATCGCCCTTTCCTGCTAAATCCATTGATTTATTTATCATCTTTTCCCTGGTCGTGTCTGCACCGATGAGCATACTTTTCATGCTCCGGCCAGTGTTGATGTCGAAAAATCCTTGATCTTTCCACCAGGCGATCGGAGAATATTTTTGCACCTGCGTCCATTCTTCCTTCGAAACCACCAGCTTCAATCCCTGCGCCAGGTATTTCGGATCAATCTCCGCAGCTGCTCTGAAATATGCCGTCGGCTGCTGAATCGCCGTTCTCAGGTTCCATCCGACTGCCGCCGACTTTGCATTTCTCAGTAAATTAGAGGTCAATTCCCGTTCGCCGCTGCCGACACCGTTCAGATCTTTCAAGAACGCATCTACCCAAGCGCCCATTTCCTTGCCGTAAACACGTTCCATCTGCTCCCGGAGATTTCCTTTTTCAACGTCATTGAAATTGTAATACTTTTGAAAATCTGACAGCGGCACCACGAAGGAATGATAGCTTCCCATCTGATCCGCCTGGCGCGTGTAGACATCGAAGATATCTTCAATAATCAGGCTGTTCTTTGCGTGTTTTGTAGTGTTTTTCGTGATTCCCAGATTTTTCAGTGTCTGGATATCACGCCCGACATCCGCGTTCGTCTTGGCAATCTCGTTTTTGTCAACCACGATCGGAAAATAATTCTGTGCGTTGAACTTTTTGTATCCGTAGAGCGTCATGCTGACGTCGTTTCCCCACTGAGCCGTCTGGTCTGTGAAGAACTTTACAATTCCATCTGCAAGAGCTTTCTGCTTCGGTGTCAGCGTTTTCGTGATAGAATGCACGTCGCTTGGTGTCACCGTTACCGGAACATTTGCCTCTACCACTTTGAAGAGCTTCCTTCCTTTTATTTTGACTTCCCGTTCTACGCCCTGCGTTCGGATGCCCCGAAGCTGATTATAGAGGTGCTCCCGCGCCTGCGGACGCTTATCCAGGCAGTAAAGGCTCATCACCTGCGCCGGTGTCAACGAGATTTCTCCTCCGGAGACCTTGAACGTCTGACGTTTTGCCTTGTTGCCGGTCCATTCCTGGATCTCTTTATCTTCGATTTCCAGCTCACCCTTTAAATTTTCCATATATTCCTGAGCCGTTCGTGTATCTCTCATTTTGGTATCGAATCCGTCTCTCAGGCTCTGGTATACACTTGTGGCAGTGTCTCCCAGGCGATCGAACGCCGTGAGGCTATCCAGCATATGAACCTGCAGAAACTTATCCGCCGCACTCAGCGCCTTGATAGTCTTCTTATTTTTCCGTCCCTGCCATTCTTTCAGCGTGCTCTCCGCTGCCTCAGATGCTTTATCATAGCGTTTGTTCGTATACATCTTGTTGGCGTCTTCGATGCTGTGTTTCATCGCTGATACAGTTTCTTTTAAGGTTCGGAGTTCTTTTGCTGATAAATCCTCCAGCTTCCGACCCTCATCTGCCATGCTCTGGAGTTCATCCAGTTTCGAAACGAGATCCGGATCGACCTCGATGTACATGTCACTCTTTTCGCCTTTCAAGAGACCATCACTCTTTAAGATGGAATCATACACCTTTTTCGCATCATTCCAATCCCTTGTGCGCTGCGTTTCATTTCCATCTGCATTCAGTCTGGATGAGCTGTAATCGATGCAGGACAAGAACTTTGTAACTGCCGATCTCATGCTTTCCGGGACATGGTCGCGATCCGTAGGAGATAAGAGCCATTTCTGCATCTTGGTAACATCACGAACGATCTGTTTCTTATCTTTCCGCCCCCGCTCTCGTTCCTCCACTTTTCCGCGGTATTCTTTCAGCTTCTGTTCATATTCTTTCCGCTTCAAAATATACTCAGCCTCACGCTCATCCGCGCGGGCAAAGAGCTTATCCGCCAGTGTTGGCGGGATATTCCGTATATTGGCTTTATTATCCAGAATCTCCTGTCCCAGCATAACAGACATTTCATCTATATCCGCTCCATAGGGATTTTCAATTTTCGGGCGGGACTCATCCAGGACGTCCGCAATCTGTAAAAGCTGGTCGGTCGGATTGATAATGTCCGCCGGGAAGAGATCCGGATGCAGTCCCGAAAGTTCATTGTATGCCACATCCACACTCACACCGGCATTTCGGAAGGTAATCTTTCCAAAATATTTTTTTCGGAATGCACTGTAACCTCCCTCCGAATCCAGATTGTTCCTTACCTCTTCCGGAACATAGATAGGTGTTCCTTTGATATCATTCAGAATATTCCGGTATACCTGCGTCTGTTCTGTATCTACCTGCTGTGATTTTTCTAGGATAGAACGTCCTATCTGAGAAGCTATGCTCATCGTCTCCTGTGCATCCAGGCGTTTCGCTTTATGGATGTAATCATAGAACCGGCTTAAATTCTCTTCCAGTTTCTTCTGCGGATAGGTGGAATTATAGTCTTTCAGAAGCTTTCCGGCATATTTCCGGATATCTTCCTGACGCGGGACGTAGTCTTTCGTGAGGACCAGCTGATTCTTTAATTCCTCATTGATTTTCCTCAACTCACTATTCTCCCGAACAACCTCATCATAATCAATGTCCATATCGGAATCATCCAACTGGAAACGTACGTCCTTCAAATCGCTAATTGCCTGCTTTCTGGCATCTGGAAGATTCGGATCATACATTACCATATTCACTCCTTCCCGGTTTAAGCGGGCTTTCAGGTTATCGCTGGCATCCGTCGGCAGAATGACGGCAGCAATCTCGTCCAACGTCACCCCACGCATCGGCTTGGCTTCAAAATATTTTACAGGGATTCCTGCCAGTTCCTGACGTAGCTCCATGACATCTGACATTGTAGCATCTGAAACATCATAATAAGTCCTCAATTTAGAGCGAATACCTCTTTCAGTTTTTCTGTCTCTAAACGCCTCTACGAGATTTGTGAGCACATTATCTCTGGCTGAAAATTCATTTTCTCCTTTCGCCAGGGCATTTGTTATTTTAGATATCAACTCTTCCGATTTCTGGAATGTTTGTTCAACCTCTGCTTCCGAAAGATCTTGTATTCGACTGCTGTCTTTCTTAATAGCTTCGATGCTCGTATATTCCTGCGAAACAGCCGCACGAAGCTGACCAAGTCCACCTGCAAGCCCCATGAATCCATCTTCTGCATTTTTAATTCCTGCTTCCTTCATCGTTTCTGTAATGTTATTCAATGTATATGGACGATGTGTTTCTGAAAAACTCTTCCTGCTGCCATCTGACCTATAATTATCCGTATTTCTTCGAATGAATTTATCACCCAGAAGAGGTGACAGCATCTTTTCTGCATAAGAATCAAATTTTTTCGAATGCTCCCCAGCCGTTCTCACTACGCTTTCTTCGTAGCTTTCCTTTTCAATCTCCGGTTCCGCTTTTCCTCTGGCTACCAGCTGATCCTTTTCAAATTCTGCTTTCTTCTTCACATACTCCTCCGGATCTGCTTTCCATTCATCCAACCACGTATTTACTTTTTCTTTTCTTTTGGCAGCTACGCTTTTTAGTTTCGTATCACTTACCGCATCAAGATACTGTTCACGGTAATCTGAATCATTTAATACCTTATCGAAAGTTACATCTTCCCGTTTCAAAAATGCTTTTACCGCTGCCGTTTCATGGCGGCTCACTGACATTCTCGGCGGCATTTCTTTAGATTTCGTTTCCAGCTTTATGTTTTGGTCTTTTATAAATGCCTCTTTGACCTGATACATGTTTTTAAGCGCCTGAACCATGGCTTTGGATGAACCCTTGTCTGATAAATTCGCTTCCAAAAAGCTTTCCGAAGTTTCCAATTTGTCAGCAAGGCTTTTAACTGCTTTTTCATTCAGCTGATATTCCACCTGAGGAAAGCGCGGAGTATATGCATCTGCGCCGAACACATGGTTATCTTTGTTTATTTTGGGATCTAGGGTATCTTTTCTAAACACGACTGATATGTCCCCATATCCATCGTGACCTACATTCGTTTTAGTGACTGCAATACTCGGAGCCGGGAAACCGCCAAGATTTAAGTCTTCCAGCAACTTTTCTTCTGACAGGTTATGGATAGCTACCAGCTCCTTGTTATCTGTCTCTTCCAGTTCATTATCTCCAAGCTGATATTTAACATTTTCATTCTTGACATTGCGCAGTCTGTCAAATATACTGGAGATAGGCAGATAGTTGTAGCCGCTATGTTTTTTTGCAGGTTCGGCCTGGGCGTAGTTGAACGGGACACTATCTGCCTTTTCTATATCCACTTCATGTAGATACATTCGATTTGTCCTGTCTACTTTTATAACGCATACCTCATAATACTGACCTGCATTTTCCCCATCTGTAATATTTATCTTTGCTCCTATTGAAACAGAATCATATCCTCTTCCTTTCCAGTCTTTCGAATATCTTAAAACCTTTCCATTTTCAATTACATCTTTTACCGTTGCAAAAGCGGCAGCTTTTTTGTCTCCATAACCATGCGCCAGATCATTTCGAACTGAACGCATACTTAAAGCAACATCCCCTACCACATCATTATGAACCACATTTCCGTAAGAATTATACAGTTCTATGATTTTGCTACGCATTTCCTTTGGATCTCCCTTAAACTCATCCCCGCGAATCGATGCGACACTGTCCATCTTCCGGACATAGTCATAGTTTTCTTCGATGTGCTTGTCTGTCACCTGATCCGGTTTTGCCAGCTGGAAGCGCACAGCGCTCTCTGCATTTGCATCACCCGTCTTATAATTTTCGCTTGCCTGATCCAGTGCATCCATCCAGAGGTTTCTTGCTTTTTCAAACGAATCCTTCTGTTCTGCCAGCGTTTCGGCCGCTTTTCCTGTGTGCTCGTTTTTGATGAGACTCTTAATAGCATCCAGCATATCACTCAGGAAATCTACAATTTTCTGTGCGACCGTTTTATCCTTACGGGCGATTTTCTGAACAAATTCCTCGTCATTCCAGAATTTTCCCGTAGCATCCGCGGCGATCTCCTCCATGATTTCATCCCTGGAGAGCTTCTGACCATGTTTCTCGTAGGCTTTTTCATAGCTTTCCGTCATCTGTTCCAGTGTCTGTCCCTCTGCGGATAAATAAGCGCTGATAACTGTATCGCGGTAGGATGTGAAATATTCTGGGGCATTCTCTTTGATAAAATGAGTCAATTCGTGGCTGTTTGTTCGAAGGAAGTTTTCTGAATTAGTGGAGATCCGGATCGTGCCCTTCTTTCCCTCATACTCTCCCACTGCTCCGGATTCCAATGAATCCTCCAGGATGAATTTAAGTCCTGTACGCTTTCCGAGGCTTTCTGCAAGGTTCTGCTGCGCCTGTGTCGCATTCTGGGACAGGTTCTCCAGTCCGCCCTGGTGCGCCGGTCCCTGCTGCCGCCGTCTTGACATGCGATCCAGTTCCAATTTTCTGTCCTGTGCTCCTGCTTTGTATGCCGCAAGCTGCTGATCTCCTGTCAGATATAAGGATAGGGCTGATTTTTCCGCCATTCCGATATCGGATGCATAGCGCCCGGAGTCATAATACCGGTTAAATGCGCGGCGATACTGCGATACCGGAACCTCCGGATCGTAAGATTCGACTGCTGCCGTTCTTCCATTTTCTCCCAGGTCTAAGAAGATATCATTCAAATCTTCTCTATGGCTTTCGATGTATTCCTTTCTCCGGGTTTCCTCTGTCATATTCTCAGCGTATTCTCTGGCATAACTTTCCTGTACAGAATCCGGATGGGCGCGTTCTGCTGTTTTCTCGCTCTGCTGATTTTCTGCCGGCCGACTTGTTTCCGCTTGCTGACTTGTTTCTGCCTGCCGGTTGGTTTCGGTCTGTGTGTTCATCTGATCTGGAACGTTGCTGATGGAATTTTGCACATTTTCAGAAGTGTTATCAACGTTTTCGTTGATATTGGTAACGTTTTCGTTGATATCATCAACGTTTTCGTTGATACCAGTAACGTTTTTGTTGATATTAGAAACATTTTCTTTTGCATTTGGAACGATTTTCGAAGCAGCTGGCATATTTTCATCCGAAACAGGAATATCAGAGATGGCTGTACTCCCCGTTTCTACGTTATTCTGTGTATTTTGAACCATGTTCGAAACACCTTCAGAAGCCACCGGCGCACGCTGCTCTTTGGCCTGCTGCTGTGCCGTCTGTTCCTCCGGTGTGATCGCTCTCTGTTCCGCGTATTCCTGCGCCATTGTTCCGCGCTGTAAGAGGGTTCCAAGCGCCTGGGCGCCGGCACCCATGATTGCGCCCGAGGTTGCGCCGCCAAGAGCCGCCATTCCGACATTCTGGGCGATCTCTTCATAGGCCCGCATCTGCGCCTGCTCTTTGCTCATTCCCTGGCTCATGTAATAGTTCACTGCTATGTCATAGTTTGATTTATTTCCCATGATCATCTTGTCGGTAATGGTATTCATGATTTCCGTCGCGCCCTCTTCGGAACCTTCCGCAATTGCCTGCTTCACCAGGTTTTTAATGACAGCCTTTGCACCTTTCCCCGGTACTTCTTTCATTCCCTTTAATTTTCCAAGACTGAAGTTTTCTCCGACACCTTCCGCTGTTCCCTGAGCAGCCCCCTGGAGCAACGCCTGATCGCCGGTTGCTCCCCTGTTTGCTGCATCCACATACGCATCGGTCGCCGCACTTCCGCCAGCCATTACAACATTCAGCGCGCCCAGCGGCATACGGGAAACAGATTGAGCCATCGACAAGCCTGTATCGATAGCGAAATCTCTTACCGGGGTTCCGCCAATCGCCTGTTTGATTCCCTCGTTAGAGGCATTCATGATTGCATTTCCTGAGAATGCCGGATTATTCAGATCAACCGGGGTATTCCGTTTCTTATATTCTTCCAGGATTGACTTATATTCATCGGTTGAATCTGCATTCATCAGATCCTTGATTTCTTTTATCTTGTCAATTCCTGTTTTGGTAGCTGCGTAGACATATCCCTTCGGGCTTTCCATTGCTCCATAGACGTTATAACCGACACCAGCAAGCACATTTCTCCTTGAGGCATCTCTAACTATCTTGGTCTCGTCGTCTCTCAATCTGGCGCCCAGTGTGTCCTCGAGACCTTTTTCGAACTCGTCCGCCGTGTCTGTGCCGTATTTTCCGAGGAGATAGTTGTACATCTCTTTTTCGTCGTTATCCATGTACTCCGAACGAAGATCCGGTACTGCTGATGTATCTCTTACTTTCGCCGCCGCTTTCAGATCCCCGATGAATCCATCTGAATAGCCTTTCAGGTTTCGGCTTCCTTTTTGGACATATTCTTTATATTTCGGATCTGCCTGAGCCTGGGCGAAGGTGATTGTTCCCTGCTTTCCGGAATAAGTCAGGCCGGTAGAGGAACGGAAGCTCTGGTTTCCTCTGTTCGGAGTGCGTTTGGCATAGTCCAGTACCATCTGCGTGAATTCCTGGTCGCTATACGGGCGCGTGCCATTGGCACTCACCCGCGAGGTTGTGGCTGCTCGCGGGGTGAGGGTTGATTTTTGAGGGGTTGATTTCTGGGAAGCATATTCCTGAGCAAGCTGGTTTTCTGCTATTTTCTTTTGCATATGCTGATACAGCTGTTCACGGTTGAACGTCTTGGGACCGCCATATTTTTCAAACAGTCTTTTTCCCTCTTCTAGCCGCCGATCTTCCATTGTAACTTTCTTTTTTTTCGAAGTACTTGTTGATTTTGAGCTTGAGGTTGACGTACTTGTTGATACTTCTGCCGTATCATTCACTTTCCCGTAATATTTTTCAAACGTTTCTTTTCCTTTTTTCAAATTATCTACTTTGTACCGCTCCATTTTTTCCTCCACTTGTCTGCTGCTGCATTCCACGCAGCGTTAGATTCCAGATAATTTTTGTTAGCCTGTACCACATTCGAAGCGCTTGGTATATCCATCTTACTAAGCAGGGTCTGCGGATTTGATTTTGCATCCGCTTTATCTTTATACATATCTACGATTCCCGATTTCTGCAGATAATTCATCATGGTATTCGCTGCGTCTGCTCCCTCTTTCTTATACACATCCGTGTAAGTATTCTTTGCATCCGCCCATGATATCGTCGGAGTTTCCGATGATGAAGAGGAACTTGATTTCTTCTTCGACGAAGACGATCTTCTTCCACCCGAGCCGCCCGAGCTTGCCTCTTTCTGTCTGGCAAGTGCCATCTCAGCCTCCCAGTTCGCCTGCTCCTGCGCTGCCTGCTGCTTCTGGAATGCAAATTCCTGCGCCCACTGGTCCGCCGCTACCTGGTCCTGATACTGGCCATAGTCATACCCGTATTCCTGGTTATATCTGCCGTTATAATAATTGAGGTCATTATAGTAATCGCTGACCGTATCTCTATGTCGCTGATAGTCCGTGTTATCAAGACCGGTTACTACATTCATCTGATTATAGAGGTTTTGTCCCTCGTCATTGTATCGCTGGTATGCACGGTCGTAGAAGTCCAGGGCTTTATCGTTCAGCATAGAGACATAATTATCATAAGCCTGCTGCCCGGCGGCCGATGCGTAGGTATTGCCATAACCACCCGTCAATGACGCTGCGTTCCCCATCGTATCGCGCATAGCAAGGTTTCCCTGGCGCATATACTGATCGCGGTACATTTTATAGAGATCGTCATTCGTCATATCTTCGGAAGTATAGGAGAACTTCGGTCGGTTCAGGATATTGTCCAGGATATCCGAAATCTGACCTTCGTATTTGCTTTCAAACTCGTCCGGTTTGTTCCGTTCCAGTTTTCTCGTCTTTTCATAATATTCATTCACCCGGTCAGAGCGCTGGTAGACCGGTTTTGCTTCTGTTCCTCCGGACGTTGAGCCGGATGCGGTTGTCACTCCGGCTGTGACGTTGTTCGATGGTGCTGCATTAGCCAATTCCTGTGCTTTGGCCGCTGTGCTATTGGGGGTACCACCCTGCAGCATTCTAAGGAGTTTCGTGTTCTGGCTTGCTGAACCCGAATATCCAGACATCCCATACTCCTCGGCAAGCTTCCGTCTGGCTACATAGCTGGAATCTCTTCCTGAGCTATTTAGGTAATCTACGATACTTCCTACTGCCATTATTTATCCCCCTCCCTTTCTTCAATTTCTCCTGCACTCAAGATAGCTGCCATCTTAACCAGGTTCTGTGCCTGGTTGATTCCTTCTACCTTTAAACTGTTCAAGATATTCATGACTGCTTTGATCGCAATTTCATCATAGATATATTTCTTCATAACTGCCTCCTAACTTCTGCTTTCCAAATCATCCAGGCGATCATAGATATCCTGGATCGTTTCCGCTACGCCCCAGTAGTGGGTCTTCCCGGAAAAAACGGGGTGATTGAGATATAATTCCTGTGCATAGGCATTGGACGGAGACAAGACACATCCATAGTGATCCAGGATCCTCTGCGGCTTTGTATCGCTGATGTTTCCCGTTCCGTCCCAGCCGGTCCAGAAACAATACAGGTCGTTATCTCCCATTCCAGTGCTCTGATTGCCGGTTCCCAGATACTGGCCTCGGCTGGTGTCGAACGTATAGAACCCGCCGATATACACCGCATCCTCATCCGCTTCAAATGCCCCGCCCTTGCACCGGATATGTGAACCGGTGATCGTCGCACCTTTGACCGTTCCCGAAAATGTTGCATTTCCGGATGCATCGAGTTTGAAATTCGTGGAGTTTACCACTAAACGGTTACCGGATATAGTAACCTGTCCGGATTCCAGGGAAATCTCAGACGATACCGTTCCCTTTGAAACTTTCATGTCAATCTTGCTATCTGTCACTTCGAATTTTGCATTCGTGTTCTTTTCGAAATCAGATACCTCCAGCTTGAGTCCATCCAGGTCGAACTCGAGAGAAGCTACCCGTTCCTCATCTTCCAGATACTTCATCAACGCCTGGTTGGAGTAATTATCTTCTGGCGTCAAGTTATCGAACATATATCGAAGCTGTTCATTAAGCTGATAGAGGTAGCCTGTGAGTTCTTTTTGGTCCATCTTGTCAAAGCCTTCCATTGCTTTATACTGTGCCATCAGATTTCACTCCCTTCTTCGATGTATTTTCCGACTGCAATCAGGCGGGCCTTTCCCTTTCCTTCCAGTCTCCAGCGATAGTGAAAGCACCGCATTGGTTTGATTGGAATGGTATAGGTGCGCTTCCTCGTGGCGTATACGGTGAGCATCCGGCGGAATGCAGCGTCCGAATCATGTTTCAGGAAGATTTCTACCTGGCTCCCGCGTTCCAATTCCAGGAGAAACTGAATCTTTCCGATATATTTCCGATTCAAAAGGCTTTCTTCCAGGTCTCCCGTTTCCAGATACCACTCTATCTGTTCTTCTCCTCCTTCAATCTGGCGAAGCTCCTGGTTTCGATCGATAAAATACAGTTTTCCATCTCCCGATGCAGTCAGAAGCAGCTGGGTGTCATCTTCTTTATGCCAAAGTCTTTTTGATGTGTCATAAACCAGCAGTGTTTTACCGTTTCCCGTTTCAGCTGAGAGATAATATTTCTCTTTATATTTTCCGGCTACTCCCTCCGACAGATTGAATTTTTCCAGTACCTCCGACAGGGCGAACGGGACGCCTCCGGTATATCCATACACGCCCGTTCCAGAAAGGTATATCAGTGTAGTTCCCACCAGTCTTACACTTTCACTGCATCCCTTCATCACGCCCGGAGCTTCCTGGGTATGAATCTGGATGTTTGACGGCTTATTTCCGTACACCTTGTGGATCGTATGCTCCTTAAAAAACAGAGCATATCCGGAATAGGTGGCTGCTGCCGTGAAATCCCCGTCTGAGCCTATCGTTGCCGCATAGGAGTCCGTTGAAATGCCCTCGAACACATTCCAATTCAACGGATCTCCAAGTTTGCTTGCATAGACCTCATGGTTCCTACTGCTGCAGCCCCACAGTCTGTTTTCGCATTCCGTCAGAAAGTCCATATCCGGAACTTTCCGTTTTAGCGTCAATCCAGAATCCTGTGTGAAGCTTTTCTCCAGAGCTCCTATCACTGTGATGCTGTCATCTGTTTTTGCCTGGATGGTGGCTGTCTTATTGTAGTCCGCATTCGTGCATCCGGAGATTTCCACGCCATCATACTGATTGAACTGCTTTCCAATTCCTGTACACGATATTTTTGTATAGGTGGAACCAGTGTAAGACGGGGAGAAGGTGGCGGTCGATGCCTGGGTGAATGTCTTTTCCATCGAACCAAATTCTCCGGAATCCGTGTTTAAGTACACCTTATCCGGAAGAATGATGATGTAGGCACCCATTCCAACCATGATTTTTTTACTATCTGTTACCTCGCCCTTTTCCTGGTCGTTGTAATACAGTTTTGTTCCATCCACATAAGCCAGACCGTTCTTCCAATAGAGTCCGTTCGGCTTTTCTAGGATTTTTATGACCGCCCCGCGCGCTTCCCTCGGACCGGCGGCCGGATAATAATCGGAGGACATATTTTTCATGTCCGCGAAATATCCATCCTGCACGATCTCTCTGGTATCGAGCCCGCCGAAGACCCCTTCCTGTTTTCTGGTCCTGCTGACCGTATTAATAAGCGGCAGTCTCATCATTACCACCCCCTGAACTGTGCTGTGTCTTTTGGAATATGACTTCTTCGGTAATATGCTGCAAATGCCTGGAAGGATGATTCAAACGCTGCCACGCTGTTGTTGTATCGTTCTATCTCTCCGTTTTTATAGTCAATCTTGGCAGCTAAGTAGTTTGAATAGACATCTCCGAAGCGATCCGGAACCATAAGAGTCTTTTCAGAGTCACGGTCGTAATCGTATCCGTCAAATTCTATTTCATTACCTTCTGCCGCATTGAGAATATCATCCACGACCATTCCTTCAACTTCTGACAGCCACGCCGTTTTTACCCTGGCATCATACTGATTTAATTTTTCATCATCCACCCTCGCCAGCACTTCCACTATTTTCATCACATCGCCTCCTTGGGTTTTATTGTGCCAGATTCCTATATACTTTTCTCCCACGCAAAAAATGCCCCGCCAGGCATGTGGCAGGGCATCTCGTGAATATCTCTTGAAATATGCAGTTTTTCACGTGGACTCGACTGGAAAAATTCTTTCTTCGTCTCTGCTTCGTTTTGTCACAGGATATGTCCATCTTCCGCGATTCTATCCGCCGTCAGCATCCAGCCGTCAGAATCGAACGCATACAACTGTCCATCAATCCGGCAGACTGTATCATGCAGATATTTGTAACCTTTTAGGACATACCACCAACGTCCATCCTGCCAAATCCAGCCTCCGACATACTCCCCGGAAATCCATCCGAGCGAGGTCTCGATCCAAGGTTTTCCATTTACAAAACACTTCCGGAGCGGCTGCACGTGTTCTCCGTTATTATAACGTCTTCCGGAATCTGCCCCACCCGGGGTTGTTCGGATAATCAATGTCGGCGATGCCAGAATGCACAGACCGCGCACGCCGCTCTTTACCTCTTTCAGATCGGTGATCGATACCTGCGGGGCGCTCGGCTGTGAAGCTGCAGCTCCATCCTCCGCCGCCCAAGTCTTTTTGAAATTCTCAAATGTCCCATATTTCTGCTTCAAAATTCCCGTGCCGCTGCCCCAGTCCGGCAGATAAAGATGCGGTTTGTCTTCCAGGCTCTTCCAATCTCCTCCCCAGGCAAGTCCCAGCCCCTTGGCAATCTCAGCCGCTTTTTTAAACATTCCTGTTCTGTCATTAAATGCATCATCTGACGTGCTGCCATCTCCATCAATGTCCATTATTAAATAAAAATCAAAAGCGATTCCCCACTGATGCTGTGAACTGTAGCTGCTGCCCGGTGCATTGGTTACCTTTTTTCCCGGTTTTGTACGTCCCTGAGCATAGAGGGCATCCTGCTCTGCTACTGTCCGGAATGTTTCCCCAATCGTCACTGCAATCCCTTGTGTCACACAGGCTTTCATCCACGCACCCGCAAGACGCTGGAGACGCGGATGGCACAATGTAATATCTCTCATATTTGTCCTTTCTACGAACACAGGGCGGAAAATATCCGCCCTAAATCATTATTTGCACTCATCTGCCGGTCCCGGCTTTTTTGTTTCTGCTCCCGGTCCTACCGGCGTGTTCCCTTTTCCTTCTTTTGCCGGTCCTGTACAGCCTACATCACAGGTGCATTCCGGATCTACCGTCATTTCCGGATGCCCTAATTTCTGCGCTTTCTTAGCGCTATAGTTATGTACTTCGTTTGCATTCTTGTTTCCATGTACGTTACAACTCATCTTTTCTTTCCTCTCTTTCTATTTTCTTGCTTTCTCTGCCTGGGTTCCGAAATAAAACCCCACAATCATAGTGAAAATGCTCATGTATTCCTGTCCGGATACTTCTCCGGAACACGTCAGCCCAATGAATCCCGCTGTCAATGCTAATGTCATAAGGCTTTTTACATCAATCAGTTTCGCAAGTTTTTCTTTCAAGCTCTTCCCTCCTCCAAATCCTGGATACGATGATTCGCCACTCGGATTTGTTCCTGCATGACAGCCTGTATTTCTTCCAGCTTATACGTGCGTTCGATTACTGTATTATGCTTTTCAACTTTCTTTTCAAGCTGCCCCATCCGGTATGTCATGAGCTTCGCCGATGCAATCACACCTGCAAAAGCCCCCAGGACACCTCCGCCGGACGCGATCAAGGCTACTGCAATTTCTGTATCGATCATTCTATCCCTCCGGATGCTCCTCCAACCATTTCTCGGTTACCTTACGCCAATATAACGGCACCTTTTCAAGTGTCATTTTCCCGTCTCTGATTTTCTTTCCATAAAAAGCCCCCATTACTTAGCACCTCCTTTCTCCGCAAGCTCACTCGCCGCAGCACCGAGATCTATGATCGCCTCATCCTGGATCTCCTGACTTTCCTCCAGAGCATCCAGGCGCTTCTCTTCCTCCGTCTTCTCACGCAGACAGAAAGAAGTCTCTACGATACCCTTGTTAATGACAGAAGTTTCAGAAACCAGAAGAACATCCGAATATTTTCCAATCGTTAAACCTTCCGCCGTTTCAATCTGAATCTCTTTCAGATTTTCCTCTGTGAGCTTGTTCCATACCTGCAGCATCGTCTCACGGCTTGCACTTTCAATCTGAATTGCACTCAGAGAAGCTCCTGCTACCATCTCAATCTTCGTTCCGTCCTTTAAAATAAGCTTATCCATGATATCCCTCCTTATTCTTCATAAAGCACTGTAAGACCATAGGCAACCGCAGCGTCATGTTCGATCCGGCATCCTCTTGCCTTTTCCCATCCTTTGCAGAAATATGCAGCATGACATAAAGACATATTTTCAAGGCTCTTTGCCAGGAAGCACAGCGGAATCTGTTCCACTCCACGTTCTTTCATTTTCTCGCTGCTATACCATTCATCTGTGAATAAGGTATTTACAATCTCATACCCTTTTTCCTTCAGTGCTTTTATTGCCTTTTCTCTTGTTTCTACAATTTCTTCGTCCGTTTTGCCAGCCATCGGCTGTGATAACATTGCTTTCATTTCTTCCCTCCTACTGAATTCCCTTCCATGCCGTCTGTAACAGGAAGCCTAACAGCTCCCAAATCTTATCTTTAATTTTACCCATGCAGATTTCATATCCGATCTTCTCCGAATAATTTTTCTCGTCCACGCATCCGGTTGATTCTACAATTTCAAATCCGTTTCTGAGCACACAGCGAACTACCGTTGTCTTCGTTCCCATCGTCTTCGTTTCCGTGTATGCAATGAACTCATCTACCATCTTCTGGCCGATGCTGACGCCAGACGGAAGTTCTGTATTATCATCTACTTTCATGTAAGCCTTATCAAATACTTCCTTCGGGCTCCATGACTCGTAACCATCCTGGTACTTTACCAGATATCCCGCATCGTTCGGATCCCCTGGAACAGCTCGGCCTCTACTTTCGTTGTAAACTCCCTTCGTCATTGGTTCCGCTTCAATCATTTTTGTTCCGATGTATTTATTCATTGGACTCTCCTCCTTTTTTACGATGTTATTAACTTTGTTGATTAATTCTGTTGGATCACTCATCATACGACATACAAATTCGTTATTGTGATAAACATCATACACATTATCGAATTCACTTCTTCCCCAGCAATCGTGTCCATTTTCGATCTTATTTTTCTTTACTGTGAACATTTCGCCCCTCTATTACTCAGTTAAATTGTTATTTCAGGCATACTTCTCATCGTTAAAGGATACATAGTTTGCCATAAGTCCAGAACTTGTTCTATCGCTATTTCGATTTATAAAGCCGCCCGTTGTATCGCACCAATTTGGAATTATAAAAGCAAAACAAAGCCGTTCTCCTTCTTTTACTCGTAAAACTCTGTCAACATAAACAAAAGCATTATCTTGCTTTAAAGGGCATGTAATACTTACCCCTACAACAGGCACTGGAGTACCTTTTGAGTCGTCACTCTCTCTACAAACTGAAACCTGCAAATAAAAGTCATTATTCCAGTAGATAGACAAACATCCATTAAATCTGACCCTCCCATTCCGTTTAAATGTAATCCATTTTTTATCATCTGATAGCTCAATCAAATTGCCTAAACTATTATCAGACGCTTCAAGCGGGATTATATTTCGGGTATCTTTGGGGGAGTCGGATAATTTTAAATCGGATGCTACATATCCATATAAATAATTAAAGGACAGGTCACTATTTAGCACACGAATGTGCTCTTTATATATAAGGCGCTAAGAGTGA
>OFLY01000432.1_pt1 | contig 35087 bp, 33 predicted proteins | sample 1541161 | NCBI WGS metagenome assembly OFLY01 (sample SAMN04209247, study PRJEB22552) | human gut metagenome | biome: gut; material: feces | host: Homo sapiens | place: USA: Oklahoma | reverse complement strand
TTTTTCGCTCTGCATGGGCTTCTTAAATATATATTGATTTATAAACTCGAGTGCGCTACAATATCTATGATAATTCTTCAAAATACTATGATTGTAGGGGTCGAGGTAAAACATGAAAAATCAAATTAAAAACGACTTAAACAACATTAAAAATTCAGGACAAATCGTTATAAATACCGCTATTTCAAATGACAATGGTTCTCGACAATATCGCGCAAGCGATGTAATTGAAAAAGGGAAGTCTACTAACTTTATGAAACGTGAGGAAATTTTTGCTGTTTTGGGAGCAGTAGCTTCTGGTGTCACTATTGTGGATTTTCTTTTTAACCGATTAGGTGAAAACGCAGTTTTAAAACTTGGGGAAATACTATATGAGGCTTTTATTGAGCACAATACAGCTCCCTACTACTTCTTAATCGCAGAACTGATAGCTATAATTTGTTTTGGAGCTGTAAGTTTTTCAGCTTTTCGGAACGTAATTACGTTACATAAAGCACGGCATCTAGGCGCATGTATTTACAATAGGGATCGAAAAAAATCCTATAAAATAAAGGCATTACCATGCCCACATTGCAAAACAACTTTTCGAACTCCACTAAAAATCAAAGACGGCAAAAACTTTGGCATGGAATTTACTTGCCCTCATTGTTCGTTTAGAGCTACTATACCTGTTGCGGATATACTCAATCGCATTGATGAAAATTATGAACCAAAAAAGTGATAAAGAATTCCCATCGCGACTACTATTCCTATTATAAGGAAACTCACATAAAACCCGACATTCTTTTTCGCTGTTACGGCTTTATCAAGTAGGAAAATTAAAAATACAATTACCGAAACCATTGTCAGTATTGCACCGAGTTTAACATCAAAGTAAAACATAGAAAGCAGAGCATATAGCATAATGCTTGGGTAAATATCCATACAGGATAGCTCAAAAGCTACCATCCAAAGAGGTGTATCGCTATCATGCCCTATCACCTGTGATACAATTTTATACTCTCGAAATAAATAGCAAATAAATCGACCAATTATAAAAGTCAGATGAAAAAATGGCAGTAAAACCAGTAGCCATGCAACTACGTTCCCGCAGTGTGACGATATAAATTCAAAGAACTCTTTTGATACCATGGGGTTTCTTCCTTTAAAACTAAATTAGCAGGCCCCGCCGGGGTTGCGACCGGTCTTCCTGCATTAAAAAAACCTGCTATCCGGCGATAGTAGGTTTTTTCGCTCTGCATGGGCTTCTTAAATATATATTGATTTATAAACTCGAGTGCGCTACAATATCTATGATAATTCTTTAAAATACTATGATTGTAGGGGCCGTGGTAAAACGTGAAGAATCAAATTAAAAACGACTTAAACAACATTAAAAATTCAGGACAAATTGTAATCAATACAAGTATTTCGAATAATAGCGAATCTTCTGAATGGCAAACGGAGGACTTGATTGAAAAGACCGAGGCAAGTAATTTCTTAATAAAGGAAACTATAGCTTCTATTTTCAGCTTTTTAGCATCAGCCGCAACTGTTTTTGATTTTTGTTTCAATCGATTAGATGGCAATGTTATTCATGGAATAATACAGGCAACAACTGATATTGCTACGGGAAAATCTATTCTTTTCGCAGTTCTTTGCATTGAATGTGCAGTAACATTCTTTTTTACGTTGATTGGTGTTCAAAAAATCAAGGATGTTGTAACGTTGAAGCACACATTCTGTTTTGGGCCATATGTATACAATGCGAAATCCCACAAGACATATAAGGTCACATCTAAGCCTTGCCCCAAATGCAAAAAGGTCTGTTCCAAACCCCTGAAGATTAGAGTATCAGATACTTCTAAAATGCGATTCTTTTGTCCACATTGTTCATCTTCATTTGATATTTCTGCAATAGACATCTTGGAATCAATAGGCTTAGATAATCAAAAACCTAAAAAGTAAAAAAGTAATTCAATCAATAAAACTGCTCCTATCAAAGTAATAACAGCCATTGGTGTTATACTTACTTGTAATTCTATTGTAAAATCTAAAACAAAGATTAAGAACAGTATGATTGAAACAATAAATAGAATCGCTCCGACCTTTGCGTCAAAGTAAAAAATCGTTAAAAAAGAATAAAGAACTATGTGCGGCAAAATATCTGCACTTGCAAGTTCAAAAGCCATTATCCATATTGGTGAAATATTCTTATAATTCGGTTGTTTTAGCAAATTTTTGTATTCTCGTTGAAGTTCAAAAATAAATTGAAAAATCATAAGCAACAAATGTATAAACGGCCATAAAGTTAGAAGCCATGCAACCACATTTCCGCAGTGTGCCGATATAAATTCAAAAAACTCTTTTGATACCATGGGGTTCCTTCCTTTAAAACTAAATTAGCAGGCCCTGCCGGGGTTGCGACCGGTCTTCCTGCATTAAAAAAACCTGCTATCCGGCGATAGTAGGCTTTTTCGCTCTGCATGGGTAAAATTGAATTGAAGACAAATCAAATCTGGTATAGAGCACTGGGGGTGATTTGTGTATTCTATGTGCATCGTTGTTTGAATTTATTTTAGTAATTCCCGAATCATTAGAATGAAAGTTATGAGTGTTCCGAGCGCGCAGATTATAGCTCCTAATAAATGGATCGTTCTTTTGCAGCCGGTGAATTCTTGATTTTTATAATCTTAATGGCGGATACAACAGCAGCTATTGCGCATATTGCAATTATGGCTGCGCAGACTAATTCAAATTTGAGATGGCGGAGCTGCGATTCCGGGTCAAGCGGAAGCAAAAATTGAGTTTCTTGATTTTCTTCAGAGCAACTGATAGTCGAGTCAATATTTGTGCTTGAGGTAACGGTATCAGCGGCCATAACAGGTGTGCGTAAAGAAATTAGTAAAATTAGTAGCATTATGATAGCTTTTATTTGCTTACTCATAAAGTAGATGTACCTCCTCATTAACATTGCACATAGAGCGCTCGGGATGGTCCGGGCGCTCTTGCTTTTTGCAATGCTATTTAAAACTTATCTGCTCTTTTTGCGGCGAACCAGAAGTACGGTAGTCAAACCTAAAGCAGAACCGGCAAAAGCAATGTAGGGAAGAACACTGCGGCTGCTGCCGGTCTTCGGGCGGTTAGGAACAGGGCTATTGGGGAAGTCCTTGCCCGGGATTGTTTCAAACGTCACGGTCTGGCCGTCTTCTGTGATAGAGAACGGGTAGTAGATCGTATCGCGCACGAAGTTTGCCGGAGCCTGTGCTTCGTAAATCAGGTATTTTCCGTAAACAAGGTCGGAGAGGGAATAGAAGCCGGTTTCTATTTCATCCATACGGCCGATGAGCGTATCTACACCCTCTGTGTAGCGGCCATCACCGTCTGCATCGCGGTAGATTTCAAACACTGCACCGGAAAGCTTGTGCTGCGGGTTGGTAGCATCCACCTTTGTGGTGGTGACAGTGCCTTTGATCGGCTTGTTCGGGAAATCTTTGCCGGGAACAGTCTCAAAGTTTACGATTTGCCCGTCTTCTTTAATCTCAAACGGATAGTAGATGTTGTCCTGTACGAAGCCCTCAGGAGCTTTGTTCTCGTGTAGGAAGAATTTTCCGTAAGGGAGGGAATCCAGCGTATAAACGCCGGTGTCGCCTTCCTGAAGCGTGCCAACGAGCTTATCGGTCTTAGCGTTGAAGATGCCGTCACCGTCTGCATCGGAGTAAACGCCGAACGTCGCGCCGGAGATTTTATCTGTCGGGTCGTCTGCGTTTACCTTGGTGGTTATAATGGAGCCATGCAGCGGCAGAATCTTCACCGTCTGACCCTCATCTTCGATGTCTGCATGTACTGCAATTTCAATACCGTTGCGATAAAGCGTTTCAAAAACTACGACCTCAGTTTCGGCTGTCAGCTCACGCGCGTCGAAAGTAAACGTCATCTCAACTTCGCCGGTAGGAGCTTTCGGCGTAAAGGTAGCTTCTGCCGTGATTTCTTTACCATCGATGAGCAGCTTATCGTTCGTGGCTTTGTTCATCAGCACACCGGTAAGCTTATATTCTTTACCGGGGGTCAAATCCTTATAGCTCACAACATCGGTAATCGTGATCTTATCCGCTGTAATTTCCTTTTTGCCGTCTGCTGTTGCTTTTGTTCCGATTTCAGGATTCTTAATCTTTACCGTCTGCCCTTCGTCGTTGATGTCCGCATGGGTAGCAAGCAGCACGTTCTCACGGTACAAATCCTCGAAAACGACGATCTCTTTGCCATGCAAGCCCGTTGCATCAAAGATAAACGTAACGTCTACGCTGCCGTTTTTGGTTTCCGGCACAAATACGGTTTCAGCTGTAATTTCTTTGCCGTCAACAAGCAACTTCTCACCGGTTTCTTTATCCATGAGAACGCCGGTCGCACGGTACTCTTTACCGGGAACAAGACCGGTGTATGATACCGTATCGGTCAGCGTAACTTTATCGAGCGGATCGACTTCTTTTTCTCCCTCAACGGTGGCCTTCGTACCGATTTCAATCGGCACATTATGGAAGCTTACAGAAGCAATTTCGCCTTCGCTGAGTTCTACGGTCTGCGAGTCGGGAAGCTGATAGCCGAAAGTTTCCTCTGTATCAAGTTCTTCGACCTTGTACTGATGCTTGGTCGCGCCGTCTTTGTCCGCGTAAATCGGGAGTGTTTCCGTAAGGATTTCGCCTGCGGCATTCGTTACATACTCTGCGGAATAGTTATCCTCAAGGCGCGTCACGCGGAACTTGATGCCCTCGATTACGCCATCCTCGGAAGTCTTTACGATTTTGAGCTGTGCATTTTTCTGCGTATTAACGAGATCATAGCTATAAACCTTGCCATCCTCGGAGATTGAAACATCAAAATCGGCTACAAGCTGACGACCGTTGCCGCCCTTTGTTTGATGCACGACGTATGTGCCGTAAGGTAAGTCCTTTGTGGTTGCCATGCCATCCGCGCCGGTGGTGATGTGGTCGCGCTCGGTCTCTTTAGCTGCATTGAAGCTGCCCGCAGATTTGAGGTATACGTCAAACTCCGCGCCCTGCTCATCGGCAGGTTCATCAAGGGTTTCGTACTGCTTGTGCAGCGAAATTCTACCCTTGAAGACATCTTCCGTAAAGTCTTCTGGTTCGAGTTCATATATGTCAGATGTTACCTGATGTGCTTTAATATCATAAACATGTACAGTTGAATCAAGTTTGTATCCAATCGGAGCCGAAATCTCCCAAACTTTCAGTTTTCCTATCGGTAAGTTCGAGAGACGAGCAACTGCGCTTGCATTTATGGTAATATCTTTCGTTACAGTGACACCATTTTCAAGGTAAGCGACACGGTAAATTGCACCTTCTAATTTAGCATCACCAGAGGCAATGCCAGTATTGTTATCGCTATCCTTTTTCTTAATCGTAAGCTGTATGTAACCCGGGTCATCAACAACTGGAATATCTGTGTTCTTACCGTCAACGGAAAATCTATGTACCGATGTATCCAGCGTGTAGCCTAACGGAGCCACCTGCTCGATTGTTACATAGTCGCCGTTTTCGAGCTTCTTGGAAAGTGTTGCGTGGCCGTCTTTTTGAGTCGTAAACGTTGCGACAACGGGGTCATTTGTATAATCGTGGTTGGGATTTACATACGCTTTATAAACGTTGTAAACAGCACCTTCGAGCGAATAATTTGCGTTGCCGTTTGTGATTTTTACATCGGCGCTGGTTTTGGTCAGTGTCACCGTATATTTCGGCTTTTCGCCCTTTATCTTGATATATGCCATGGTCTGCGTTGTGCCCGGGCAAGTTGCCTGATGCTGAATGTTGGCCTGCTGGTCTCTGTCCTCCCAAACGGCGATGCTGTTTTTATCGCCGACGGTATAGCCTGCACCGATAATCGTGGTCTCTTGCTCCGGCAGCGTGCTCGCAGATATTGTCAGCGTATTGCCGTTACGGGAAATATCAAAGCCTGCCTGCTGAAAATCGAACAAATCCAGCACGCCATTGGTATCAGTAACAGTAGCCGTGTACTTACCGTTTACAAGCTGCAAATCGATTTCCTGTGCATCGCTGCCGTCGCTGCTTTTGCCTGCAAAGGACGGGACGATTTCCGACCGCAAAAGACGATCTTTAAGTTCTGCGTAGTAACTGCGTACAACAGAACCGTTATACGCCAGATTGGCCATGCGCTCAACATCGGTATCGATGCCGGAACCCCAAGACCAGTTTGTCCCGTCTACGGTAATATAGCCTTCGGACGCCAACCACACAAGATGCTGTGTGACCATCGTCTTTGCGGTCGCATCGCTGTACCAATCATTTTTACCGAGAGAGTTTGTCGTGTTGTAGCCATAAGCGATAATGCGGCGCATAGCTTCGGTCATACCGAAATTATCCCGCTGCACATAAGCACCGTTATTGACTCTGCCTTTACCATGCTGCAAACAGTAGGCCGGATAACTTACACCGTTTCGGTAGATGTCATACAGTGGAAATTCGCCAAGGTCATAAAGATAATTTGAACTGAAATTACCGTTGATGCCTACCGTGCGGTAACGCGTAACCGCCTCATCGCCGAGCGCTAATAGACTGATTTCATCCTCCGGGTTTGGCGTGGGGGAAGCAGTGGGTTCAGCCGTTGCTTCTGGCTCTGCACTGGTCTCCGGTTCAGCTGGTTCCTCCGTTACTTCCGGTGTAGGCTCTGCTGTCGGTTCGGCCGAGGGTTCTGTGCTCGCCTCCGGCGTCGCTGTCGGTTCTGCCGTGATCTCCTGCGTCGGTTCTGCATCCGGCTCCGTGTCCTGCGCTGCTTTTTCAGCGTTTGTTTCGACCGTAACCGATACGGGTGTATCGGCCTCATCGGCAAAAGCGCTCATCGGCACGGCGCTGAAAATCAGCAGCGCTGCAAGCAGACATGCAAGTGACTTTTTGAGCTTCTTTTTCATTTTTTTGCTTCCTTTCAAAGATTTTTCTATATGAAAAAAGCCGCATATAAAATGACACGGCTTGAATTTGAGCAGTAAAAAAGCACTCGCCGAAAAACGAGTGCTTTAGCCTGATCTATTAATTCTTATCTGTATTCCCAATGTCCGATTTCTTCTTGTGCGGGTGTATCTACAACCCAATATTTCTCTCCTGTATAATGTTTGTACAGTTCTCCACTAACCATGGAGTAACCACCATGGTCGTTTCCTTTGTCAAATTCGCTCCAAGTGTGGTCGTTTATTTCCTCAACAGTTGCAAACTGAGCTCCACATCCATTGCATTGATAAACCCAATCGCTGCCCATCCAGTAGTCATCTTCCCAATGCCCGACTTCTTCTTGAGCAGGTACGTCCACGACCCAGACCTTTTCCTTGGGCTTCGGCGTCGCGGTGGGAACCGCCGTTGGTGCTGCGGTAGGAGCTGCCGTAGGCTTAGCTGTCGGAGCTGCGGTGGGTGCAGCTGTCGGCTTCGCAGTCGGTGCGGGCGTAGGTCTGGCCGCACTGCCGGAAGGCTTGCTGTTAGAAGTATGGGAGCTGCTCGGTTTTGCGGTTGCTGCCGGTTTCGGTGTAGCCGTCGCGCTCGCTTTACCTGCCGTGCTGCTTTCGGTTTTACTCTCCGGTTTCGGCGTTGCGGTAGGCTTGACCGTTGCCGCAGCACCGGCAGAGGGAGTAGCCGTAGGCTTCGCCGATGCACTCGGCTTGGCGCTGCTTGCGGCCGTGGAGCTTGTGTTCGAAACCGGCTTGCTGCTCACTGCACTGGATGCAGAGCTTTCAACGCCGGTATCCGCTGTACTGTTGCCTGCACACGCCGCCATGGTAAGCATCAATGCTGCTGTCATTAAAATAGCTGTGATTTTCTTTTTCATGTAAATCAGCTCCTCAGTTAAATTATAGCGCGAGACTTTCTTCAAGTCAAGTATGCAAAAAGCAGGTGCTGAATTATCGGCACCTGCTTACGCTGCGTATGGGAGATATTTTATTTTACATTGCGGTGCTTACGATAAATAATAACGCTCATAGCCGCTGCGGAGATCATCAAGATCATGATTGCAGCATAAACGACCGTGTTGTCACTGCCGGTTTTCGGCATGGAAGATGTCGGCGTAGGCGTTGCAGTGGGCGCTGCCGTAGGCGTTGCTGTAGGAACCGCTGTGGGCGCTGCCGTAGGCGTTGCTGTAGGAACCGCCGTAGGTGCTGCCGTGGGTGCTGCCGTGGGTGCTGCCGTGGGTGCTGCCGTGGGTGCTGCCGTAGGTGCTGCCGTAGGTGCTGCCGTAGGTGCCGGTGTTGCTGTGCTCTCGGGCTTTTCTTCCAGCTCTCCGTCGGACGTGTATACATAGGTTTTATCTTCGATGATGGAAGCATTGAAGCTATCGGACAGCACTTCGCCGTCTTCGCCGATCTCACGCACGGTATATGTGCCGTAAGGGAGAAGCTTCGTAAGTGCCGTGCCATTCTCATCGACGGTTACGATGTCACGCTCGGTTTCTTTTGCATCGTTGTAGTTTCCGGCGGATGCAAGGTAAACCTCGAATTTGCGATCCTGTGCGTCAAGCGTATCGAGCGACAGCACCGCAATGTCAGACTGCGTTTTTATAGCAATCTGACCTTTGATAACTTCATCTCTGAGACTGAAATTGTCAAGAACAAAAGGTTCTTCATTACCGCCGGATGTGATATTATACGTGTGTACAATCGGGTCCAGCTTGTAGCCGGTCGGCGCTGTGATTTCCTGCACACGGATTTGTCCGAAAGGCATATTTTCCACCATAGCAAAACCGGTTTCGTCGGTCGTAATGTCGCTATAGGTTTCACCGGTGCCCTGCGGATAGTATACACGGTAAACTGCGCCGCCAAGCGTTGCATCACCGGCTGCTGAGCCGTAATCTCTGTCGTTTTTGTAGATGTTCATGGTAATCGAACTGGGCTTTACTGTAGCGGTTAAGAGAACATCCTTATCCGTGATTCCAAAAACGTAATGATTCCGATCGTAGCGATACCCCGTTGCTCTTGTGCGCATAATCGCAACATAATTTCCGCCCGGCAATCCACCAGGAACCTCGCAGTAACCGTTTGCATCTGTAGCTTGCGTTGTTGCGTATGGCTCCTGTTCCCAATACGAATAATTGTCCGGATCGGCTACATCCTTGTAAATGTCGTACACAGAGCCCTCAAGGCTGTAATACGGATTACTGTCCGTGAAATCCGTTTCTGAGTCAGTCAACTGAATAGCCACTTTGTAACGCGGTTCGTCTGTGGTTTCTCCGTCAGAAGTCTCATCCGCAAATACACCTGTCGGCATAATACCGAAGAGCAACAGAACGGCCAGAAGACACGCAAACGTTTTTTTCATCTTCATGATTTTACTTCCTCTCGCTTTGATTTTATTTCAGCTGCATAAAGTGCAACTTTTGTCTGAAATTGAATATATCTTTATCGTTATTTTAATACTATCATAAAATCATTTCGATAACAAGTGATAATTAAATTTTCATTTCTTTTACATGCCGATAAAACGTGCTGCTTGTAAGTCCTGTAAGTTTCTGTGCCTCTACGGCTGTAATTTCGTGAGCACGCCATTTTACACAGACTTGCAGAAACTGTTTCTTGTCGACTTGCACTTTCGGCCGCCCGGTGATCCGACCTTCCTGCATCGCAATGCGGCGCCCTTCTTCAGTACGCTGCCGGATGCAATCGCGCTCAAGCTGCGCCAATGCTCCGAATACGGTCAGCATAAATTGACCTTGCGGGGTAGAGGTGTCGATTGACTCCTTCAGACTTTGGAAAGCAACACCTTTCTTTTGCAGCTCGTCTATAATGGTAAGTAGATCGCGCGTGTTGCGTGCAATTCTGGATATATCCGAACAGATGACTTTATCACCTTCCCGGGCGAAGCTTATCATAGCTTCAAGCTGCGGACGATCTCTGTTTTTGCCGGATGCTTTATCTATGTAGATCTTCTCTGCATGGCAAGCATGTGCATCTCCCAGCTGTCGCGCCTCGTTTTGCTCTGCGGTAGAACACCGGGCATAGAAAATAATCATTGAATACCTCCCTAACCAAAAACGTGCCAAAAGATACCAAATAGTTTTGCTACATTTCAAAACTACAAAAGTATATCTTTTGACACATGAATATACATTGAATCAAAAGGTATAACTTTTGAAACAGTTCATTCTTGACATTCTCTCACAGGTCGTTTATACTTGTAGATAGAAAGAGTGCTGCCGATGAACGGTTAGCCCTCGGGATAGTTATTTAAGAAATAACCGCGATCCGTGGCAGGGGCGGTTATTTCTTTTTATCTATGTATTTAATGATGATCGGAATAATGATGCCGAGGATCATAAGGACAAGAGACAGAATCTCAAAATCGCTCATACATATCGCCCTCCTTTACGAAAGCGTAAAGCGAGGGCTTTTCAAAAAAGAAGTCACCCTCACTTTCATGAGGGCTGAACCGTCCACCGTTATGGCAGCACCCGAACCGCATATTGCAGTCCGCTTTTATTCTACCAGAAATCGCCTTGTATGGCAAGTTTCTATTCACGCAAAAACCGGCAACATTGCCGCTTTTTGCGCTTGACAAAACTTCAAAACAGATTTATACTGAAAATACAAAGAGTGCTGCCGATGAACGGTTAGCCCTCAGTGTTACTCAAAGAAATGAGCCGACGACTTTGGGAAGTATGGGCGGCTCATTTCTTTTTTATGTAGATGAGGATTTGAACAATCAATCCTGCGGTCATGATGACTAAAGATAAGATTTCAAAATCACTCATGGTATCATCCCTCTCTCCGTGTCGGATTGAGGGATTTTTCATATTCAAGAAACGTCCCTCACACGGTGCGGAAAATCCGCATCTGAGGGCCAAACCGTCCACCGTTTTATGGCAGCACCCGAACTGCGTATTGCAGTTCGTTTTTATTCTACCAGAAATCTTCTTTTCTGGCAAGATTTTTATTCGATGCTCACGGCCACCAGTTTGCAGTTGAGCGCGTCTGCTATCCGCAGCAGTGCCCGGAGCTGTACCATGTGCTTTTTCTGCTCCATGAGTGCAACCTCCGTCCACGAAACTCCGGCGGCAGAAGCTAATTCGCGCTGCGATATTTTAAGTGCTTGCCGCTGTAAAATCAGGCTATCAATCAGCTCTATATAAGCGTTTGGCATTCTATCACTTCCTTTCAGAACCGACAATGTTGCCGGTTTTCTTTTTTTGCCTGCGGCGGATCAGAAGAACTATCAGCAGCAACAGCATCGCCGCAAAGGAAGTTATGAGGCCAATTGCAAGCCCTTCCGCATATTTTTCTATCCACGTGCTGCCCTCTGGTTTTGCCTTTTCTTCGACTTCTGCTATCGCTTCTTCGGCCATTTCCACTCTGTGGCCGCGCACAAGCAATCTGTGCGTATTCACGCCATACGGTGTGCAGGTGAGCAATGTGACGTAATCTTGCTGCGTATCGATACGGATCAAATCAATGTCTGTGGGCTCCACCACTGCGATGTTGTCCACTTCGTAAGCTAATTTCTGGTTGCACACCGTGATGAAGAACATATCTCCAAGCTCAAGCTTATCGAGGTCGGTAAAAAGCTTTGCGCTTGCCATGCCGGAGTGTGCGGAAATCACGGCGTGTGTGCCGATACCGCCCACCGGCAGCGACGTGCCTTCCATGTGACCCGCGCCCTTTTCCATCGCCGTACCGGTCGTGCCGTGGTATATAGGCAGGTCTATGTTAATGGCCGGTATCATTATGTAGCCCATGATGCCGTTATTGGCAAGGTTCAGAAGATCTTCGTATGGCGGCAGGTCGGCTTTGATTTTATCGATGTTCTCAATTTGTACGGTGGAGATTGTTTTGTTATATTCCCGTGCTGCCGCCAACGCTGCATCGATTTCCGAAGTGTCAATCTGCTGAAGCTTTTCTTCGTATTCCGTCTGTACGAGCGACTGCGTGTGCTCGTTGTTAATTGATGCAATTAACGGGTACGCAGCTGCACCCGCTCCGAGCAGAATCACAATTATAAAACAGATAATGATGATGGTGTTTTTACGTTTGCTCATTTTTTAATCCCTCCAATCTTTTTTGCGACGACGATCAGCCTGCCGTTATCGTTGCTGTATTCGCATGTCGATAGAGTAACTAATTTATCTCCGTATTCAGCATCCATGCCCGTATCATATAGAGCACGCTGCTTACATTCCTGTACGTATGTATTAAAGGTTAATTCGTTGTTCTCGATGTAGTTGTAGTATTGAAAACTGTCTGCTTGATAGGCCGTTGTGATGATAACCGCCATGACCTCATATAGTCCCAGCTCGTCTAATGTGTCAAAACGCACGTATTTGTGCTGCTGAAAGAATTTTCTCTTTTTATAGAGCTCAAGATCGCTGAACATCCCGCCGTCAAGCATGTGGTGGCCGTAAATTATCAAGTTATCGCATGTGCGTATATCGCAGTTTTCCTGTAAATACGGCGTGCCTAAATTGCTGTACTCTTTCTCAAAATTTCGGCGCAAATAAAAATTCGACTCATCCGGAGACTGCATCACCGGGTAATTGATCTCTGTGCCCGGCACGCGTATCCAGCCTACAAAGTCTGAGTTATAACTGTGCAGCTCGCGGTATACTTCAAGCAACTGCGCCATGCGTTTATCCTCTGCATTGCCGATCTGCTCCAAATCTCCCAACTCACTTTCAGCTGCGTCCACCTTTTCGGCTATGGTTGCAAACATCTCCTTTTGCTCTGCTTTTTGCTGTTGGTTGTGGATGAGCAGATACGCGCAAAATCCCGCGACGCACAGCAGTAAAATCGCGATGATGATGGCTATAATCTGCGCACCTTTGTGCGTTCGCTTTTGGGGCACGTTTTCACCTTCTTAAAGAAAACTTAAATAAACATTCTTTATTCTTACTTGATTTTTGCTTTATGTTTGTATATAATGTAGTTGAAAGGAGGCATGAATAATGTCTGATATGGTTAATGTAAATTTCAAACTTGATGCTGAAACAAAGCGAGGTATGGAACAGGCTTGTAAAGATATGGGACTATCTTTATCGGCAGCATTTACTGTGTTTGCCAAGAAAGTCAGCCGAGAGAAACGTATCCCGTTTGAACTTTCCGTTGATCCTTTTTACTCGGAAAGCAATATGCGCTACTTGGAAGAAAAGATGGCAGCGTATAAAGCTGGAACACTTAAATTTGCAGAACACGAGTTGATAGAGGATTGATTATGCCAATTAAAGTAATACAATGGGATTTAGATGCTTGGGAAGATTATCTTTACTGGCAATCGCAGGACAAGAAAAATCTTAAAAAGATAAATAAACTCTTGAAAGACATAAGTCGCAATCCATTTGAAGGCATTGGAAAACCTGAGCCTTTAAAAGAAAATCTCACAGGTTTTTGGAGTAGGCGAATTGATGAAGAACATCGACTTGTTTACGCTGTCGAAGATGAGAGAGTTATAATCTTTGCTTGTAGAGGACACTATGATGATTGATTAGAGGACGGGAAACCGTCCTCTTTTCCTTTTCACCCAAAGCCTACACACAATTTGCAGGCTTTGGGTGGGGCTCAGTGCTGCCACTGAGCCCTCCCTGCGAGGTAAACCTAATTCAAAATTTGGGTGTATTCTTACTTATCTTCCTGCTCTTTTCTTTTCTTGAACACAAGGAAGAAGATAAACGCGGAAGTGCCGAGGCAGAAGACGAGAACGCCGCCGATAGCAAGCGCCCATGTGCCGTTTTCACCGGTCATAGGAGTCTCAAAGCCACGCGTATTTACAACCTGCAGCGGAGCGATTGCGTTCTTGGAACCCGCATCCATCTCATCGTCGAGCATCGTGACGTCGTTGCCGTCAACCGTTGCAGATGCAGTCTGATAGTTGTGAGCCAACTGCTTCTGCGGGATGTTGGCGAGCTTATAATCTTCATTGTTCGGGAAGTTGTAGCGCGGGTCGTTCTGGATAACACCGAGTGTATCTTTGCTGTAAATGTCGCACGGGCGGTTTGCATCATCGACGGACGTAATCGTTACGTCGATATTATTCTTGAGCAGCGTGTAGCCGTTTGCAGTCTCGAGCTCTGTCCAGATGTACTGGTCGTCCTCAACGCCTTTAAGGATGATCTGGCCCTTTTTGCCATTCCATTCGACGGGGTGCATTGCTGTTGCAGAGGCTTCTTTGTCCGTGTGTCCGGTAACATACCAGATGCCCTCGTCCTCATTAAGCTGTGCAATTACATAGTAGCCATCGGACGCATTCTGCGCTTTAAAGAGGACGTTATCGAACATCGTCTGTTCTTCTTTACCGTCGCTAAAGGTTTTCGTGATGTTCGTCGCATACGTGTAAATATGCGCGTCGTCGATAAGGGTGTCGTAGTAGGTGTCATTGGTACGCTTCCATGTGAGGACGACTTCGTTTTTGTTTCCGTTGTCACCGTAAACCAGAGACTCATCAGAATTGAGTTTTGCGTCGTAACGGATACGAAGTGTGTAATTGCTGTAACCTGCATAGAGCTTGCCGTTATCGTTATCGTAAGCCGTATTGGCTGTGTTGATCTCGGCAAGGCCATCATCGGTCATGGAGATCGTCATCGTATGCGTACCGTCGTTGTTTTCTTCGCGCGTAACTTTGAATTTGCCGTCGGACTGCTTCCACGTGGTAACTTTGTTGGTGCAATTTGCATCGGTAAAGAATTCGAGTGTAACGCTGTTCGTGCCGCCTACATAAGAGAGGCCGCGGGCCAGAACATCTTGGAACGTATACGCGCTGATATTGGTGGCCGCAGACGTGATCGTCGGCAGTGTGGAGATGATCTGATATTCTATGGTGTCGCCTGCGGATGCCGTTGCGTTGTGTGTAAAGCCGTCGGTGATAACATCAGATGCGTTATTTATGCCGGTGTCTTTTGCAGCTTCACGCACGGTTTTTTCCAGTGTGACAATACCCGTTTCGTTTTTGGGGTAGAGGACAACATTGTAGTTCCAATCTTGACCGCCGGTCGTAATCTGGTTGCCGGAACCGTCTGCCATACCACCGTCAACAGTGGTCATCGGGAGACTGACAAAGCACGGATTTGTTGTACCTGTCACCATTTCCGGTGTGCGGGTTTCAACCAGCAGATAGAGACCTACGGGGAGGCCGGTTACGTTGCTGTAGCCGTCCTCGTTCGTTTCGGGCATTGCCGTACCGCCGTTGTTTTTTACGTAGGCTTCGAGCGAATTCTTAACAGTCGTGGAATTGGCTTCAAGAGCAGCTTTAAGTGCTGCACTAAGTACGTCGGACTGGTAATACCAGTTGTTTGCATCAAGTGCATTTGCGTTTTCATAGCTGTTTTTGCCGTCTGCAAGGCCGATAGCAGCGAGCATATCTGCGCCTTTGACTTTATCGATTGCATACAGCACCTCAATGTGGCTGTCGGTACGACCGCCGTCTTTTTCGGACTCCGTGAACTGCGTGATGTCCGCAATTTTGAGGTAAGTATACTCGACACCTTTAATTGCATAGCCGTTGCTTGCCTGTCCATTACCAAGTGCAGAAGATGCGCTGTTCGCACCGGTACGCGTTGTGCCACCAAGCACTTCATTTACTTTTGCGTCATACTGGCCGGTAGAAACGTAGCTGTCCTCATTCCACACGCCATCTTTTTTGGCGTTGGTAAAGTCATACTTATAAATGGACAGCTGTGCCTTTGCGTCCATATCGATGGTAGCTTTATCGATAGTAGCCGCCGAGGCCGAGATCAAAGAGGTGCAGGCCAGAGCTGCTGCCAAAGCCAAAGCACCAATGCGAGAGATTAACTTGGATTTTGCCATTTTTCTACATTCCTTTCATTTTATTTTTTTATGTTCTAAGAGAGTGTAGATGCTCTCTTAAAATAACTTTTTCTTCCACAGCCATGCTGCAAAGCAGGACACGGAAATCAGTGCGAGAGCAATGCCCACCGGCACGCTCACCATGCCATTGCCGCCGGAGGACGGCAATGTGTAGTTTTGATTGTTGACTGCCGTTACAGTCACATCGACGATTTCTGTTCCGTCGTCGAGCACCTGCGGTAAGCTGCCGATAAACATCGGCGCTGCGAGCAGAGTGTTGCCGGACTTAGTGGCGGTTTCTGTCAGTCGGTAAAGGATCGTCACAGTCTGATTATTGATCTGAAGCCCATTAAAGGTAGCGACGCCGGTTTCATCGGTTATAAGTGCGCCGTCAACGACTGCACTTGTGCAACCGCCGATAGAAGGCTTGCTGTCTTCTGCTCTGGCTTCTACCGGGGCCCATGTCGCGCCGTCGTCGGTGCTGTACTCAAGCGTAAACTCTACGCCCGGCATAGCATTGCCATCGGCATCAACCTTTTTAGCTGTAATGGAGCCCACGCTCGGGGTGTTTTCCTGCGTAACTTCTACGATCTGCTCATCGTGCTCGATTGCAAAGTCATGCACGGTATCATCAAGTTCATAACCCTTCGGAGCCATCACCTCTGACCAGTGGTATTGTCCGTAAAGGATCGATTCTACCTTGATTTTTCCGTCCGGCCCGGAAGTTTCGGTTGCAATTACATTGCCGTTATCGTCTGTAATCTCAAACTTCGCACCTTCAAGCGGCGTTACACCGTCATGGTCTACTTTAAGGATTTCAAGCGTGCCGCGTGCAATTTGGTTATAGAAGCTAACCTCTGCCGTCTGCCCATAGGTAAGTGTTACCGTCTGTGCATCCGGCGTGCGATATTTATCCGGTACGTTGATTTCTTCGACCTTGTACTCATACAGCTGCGTTGCATCTGCATCGACGTATACAGGCATCTGATCTGTAATGATCTCACCGGCCGCACTGGTGGTATACGTTTTGCTATACCCATCCGCAAGCCGTGTGACCTTGAATGTAAAACCGGCAACATTGCCGTCTTCGGAGGTCTTCACGATTTTGAGCGGCGCATACTTGAGCTCGTTTGTGAGTGTCACCTCATACGTTTTGCCGTTTTCGTGGACGTCAACATCCATGTCTTTAAATTCGCGCCCCGGCACACCCTTAACCTGATGCAGCGTATATGTGCCGTAAGGCAGGTCTTTGGTGATCGACTTGCCGTCCGCCCCGGTCACAAGATAATCTCGTTCTGTATCCTTTGCTGCATTGTAGCTGCCTGCGCTCTTGAGATACACCTGATATTCAGCGCCTTGCTCAAGCTGTGCATCCGCACCGAGCATTTCAATCTGCTTGGTGATCTGGATGTGTCCTTTAAAGACATCTTCGGTGAAATCTTCGGGTTCGAGGTCATATTCAATTTTCTCTGTTTTGGTTGTTGTAACGTAGGTGTGCACACGGGAATCCAACTTGTATCCTGCTGGGGCTGTAATTTCTTGTACAGTTACAGTCACACCAATGGGCAAGCCACGAAGTGTAGCAGAACCTGCTGCGTTTGTTGTTATGACTTCTTCAATCTTCTTTCCACCGTTTGTATACGAAATTTTGTACTGCGCTCCTTCCAAAGAAGCGTTACCTTGTGCGGTATTTGCGTTTGTTTCCGAGTCTTTTTTTCGCACAGTCAAACGTATCTTTGTCGGGTCATCTACAACATCCATTGTGTTTGAATCATAGGTGAGAAAAAATGTATGAACCTCTTTGTCCAGTACATAACCCTTCGGTGCAGTGCGTTCTTTTATGGCATAGCGCGTATTCGGCTTTAAGGTACGTGAAAGAACAGCTTTACCGTTTGCTCCGGTTGTAAAGGTTGCAACTACCGTATCCTTGGAATAATCATGGTTCGGATCACCGTTTGCAACGTACACATTATAAACCGCACCGGCTAAGCTGTAATTCGAGTTGCCGTTCGTGATGCTCACGTCTGCACTGGTTTTTGTAAGTGTCACCGTTTTGATAAGCGGCACATCGCTGACATTCAGAGTTGCGTCAGCATTGTTGATCCTAACAGTATGCCTTGTCGTGTCCAAGGCATACCCCGGAGGCGCTTTGGATTCCACGGCGGTATATGTGCCGTTTTTGAGCTTCGCGCTCGAGCTGCCCTTGCCCGATGAATCGGTGGTGATGGATGCAACTTCCGTACCTGAACTGTTATAGATTTTATACACGGCTCCGGCGAGGCTGTATCCACTGTCGCCGTTTGTGATAGAGACATTGGCACTCGTCTTCGTGAGGTTAATACTATACTCCAATGGTATCGGAACATCTGATACATTTAATGCAGCGTCTCCGTAAGAAATCGTTACCCAATGCGTTGTTTTGTCCTTGTAGTAGTTTTTCGGAGAAGTGGTTTCCTTGATGGAATACCGTCCGTTTTGGAGAGCAACATTTGTGTATCCGTACCCCGATGCGTCCGTGGCTATAGTCGCTACTGCTGTATTGCCGCTGTAAACGGTGTACACAGCACCCTTAAGGCTGTATCGATTATCACCATTAGTCATAGATGTGTCAGCGCTGGACTTTTTTAGATAGATGTAATAGGACGGTGTAACCGTCTGCACTTTGAGATAACTGCGTACAGTTTTAGTCTTGCCAAGTGGTGTGGCTATGAGCTGAATTGAAGAATCTGAGCATTTCCACCAAGCGAGGTTGCTGTCATCGCCTATGGTACGCGATCCCGTTGCAACAACGCCCGACGGATACTCTTTTGTGGTCGAGATTGTGAGCTTATTGCCGTTTTTGGTGAATGTTATACCGTTATAGGTGTACGTATAATAGGCAGCAACAGAATGGCTGTCCGTGACTGTTGCTGTATACTTGCTGCCATCCCAATACATTTTTATTGTCGTCGAAAAGCTGGATGAGCTGCTTGAAGCAAAGGAGGGAATCGTATAAGCATTGAGCAGCTTGGCTTTGACCTCAGCGTAGTAGCTGCGAACTACTGTGGGGTTATAGGCATTTTTGGCAACGGTTTCGAGGTCGGTATCGACCTGCGATTTCCATGTCCAGCTTGTATTGCTGTGCTTGGTGATATAGTTTTTTTCGGCTGCCCAGATCAGGTATTGCGTGACAAGCCATTTTGCAGTTTCATTGGCGTAATTGCCTTTATAACCGATGCCTTGTGTATTACCCCAATCGGACTTATCCAGAGAATTTGTTTCATGAAAGCCTTCCGCCAGGATAGCCTTCATGGTCGTCTGCTGCGGCACAGTAAACGACGACCACGTAAAATCTATATTGTCCCAAATTAGCTTATCTTTTTCGAGACAATATGCCGGATATTCGGTTGAACCGGACTTGATCGCCTTTGTGGGCAGATGCCCCAATGAGCCGGTCACTGTTGTCGTCGTTTCTTTGGCGAGCGAATAAAAATGTATAACCGATTTACCTGTATTGCCAACAGCAGTAGGCGATATTCCCGCCTCTGTATCGGCGGCATAGCCCATAATCCACTCGCCCGGCATTGTCCACAGGTATTCTGCCGGATCGGCTTTGCCCTCCGAAGTGATGACTTCAAAGTGTAAATGCGGGCCGGTAGCATTTCCGGTACTGCCGACACGCCCGATGCGCTGCCCGCGCACAACCTTTTCACCTTGCTGCACATTGATCTCAGATAAGTGCGCATACAGCGTCGTATTGCCGTCCGCATGCCGAACTTCGACCATGTGACCGTAGCTCATCATGCCGGTGGTGTCATACGACCCGTCCCAAATCTGCACATAGCTTACAGTGCCATCCTCTGCCGCATATACAGGCGATCCGCTTGATGCGGCAATATCTATTGCCTTGTGCTCGGCGCTGTATTCCTGTGTGATTTCACTGCTGTTCGGCACAGGGAACAGGTAGATACATACCTTATCTACATTATCCAATACGTCGTGCTCAAGCTTTACTGGGTTCACCACCGGCTGTGGTGACGGCGTAGGTGTCGGCGTAGACGTCGGCGTTACAACAGGGGATGCGCTCGGTACAGCACTGGGCTCCGGCGTACTCGTGGGCACTGCTGTCGGCGTTGCGGTAACTCCGGGTGTAGCCGTGGGAACTGCGGTAGGTTCTGCCGTCGGGGCCGGTGTAGCGGTACTTTCCGGCGTAGGCGTTGGCTCCTGCGTCGGCTCTGCGGTAGGTTCCGGGGTAGGCTCCGGTGTCGCTTCAATATCCGCCGGAGGATCTTCTGAAATTTCTTCCTGCCCGGTATCTACATCAAAAGCGACTTCAAAGCTCGGACTTTCCACAGGCACGTCGGCTTCATCCGCCAGAGCACTTAACGGCAGTGACATCGTAAGGATCAACGCCGCAAGCGCTCCGGCCAAAATCCGTTTTGCTTTCTTCATTTTTTGCCATTCCTTTCGTTAGATTTTTATATGAAAAAAGCCGCACTCAAAAAGTACGGTTTGAATTTTTGCAGTAAAAAAGCACCCGAGAAAACGGATGCTTGATGCTGCAATATTCAATTTTTATCTATATTCCCAGTGCCCTTGTTCCTCGCGTGCCGGAACGTCTACGACCCAGTGCTTTCCGTCTACTACCCAAAACGGATCGCTTGGAACTTGAGTATAGCTGCCATGGTCATTTCCTTTATCCCATTCTTCATCGGAGTGAGCTTCAAATTCATCAACGGTGGAGAACATTGCGCTGCAAGCGTTGCATCTGTACATCCACACGCTTTCTTCGTGTCCGTATTCTTCCCAGTGTCCCTGTTCCTCTTGCGCCGGAACATCTACAACCCAAACCTTTTCTTTCGGCTTTGGTGTTGCTGTGGGCGCAGCAGTCGGTTTTGATGTAGGAGCTGCCGTAGGCTTGGCCGTCGGAGCGGTTGTGGGTTTCGTGGCAGGTTTAGTCGTTGCAGTCGGCTTAGAGGTAGGCTTTGCTGTCGGTGCCGCCGTGGGTTTAGTTGTCGATGCAGTTATCGGTTTTGCTGTGGCAGAAGGCTTCGCAGTCGCGCTGCTGCCGGAAGACGGTTTGCTCACAGTATTGTTGCCAGAGCTGGGCTTCGTTGTCGCCGACGGTTTTGCGGTTGCACTCGGCTTCGATACTGTGCTGCCGGTAGAACTTGAAGACGACGGCTTACTCGTTGTGCTGTTCTCCGTTTTAGACGTGGCAGACGAGCTGCTTCCCTTCGAACTCTCGGTTTTGCTGCTTTCTGTTTTTGCACCCGGCGTCGCCGTAGGCTTTGCACTCGCGGTGCTCGCGCTTGCAGTCGGTTTGCTGCTCGCATCGTTCTTTTCCGATACCGTGCTGCTTACCGCACTGGATGTGGAGCTTTCCGTTACGGCGCTTTCGGTATTGCTGCCCGCACACGCCGCAAGCGATACCATAAGTGCCGCCGCCATCAATATTGCTGTGATCTTTTTCTTCATAGTCGTTCACTCCTCATATAGAATATTATAATAGCTTTTTAATTTGATTTCAATGAGAAAAGAAAAAACCGGAAGTACTTCCGGTTTTACAGCTTGATTTCAAATTCTTCTTCAATTTTTGGACTGTGGTGCTGTTCATGGTTCATGGTTAGCGCCAAACCTTCAAGACGTTCGATACGTTGGTCTAATGCGCTCGAAAGACAAACACAGCGTTCGGAGTCGAGGTAGGGGGACTCTGCGAAGATTTCGCACACACGGTTTCCAAAGCGCTGTAACGCTTCAAAGTTGACCCAATCGAAAGACGATACGAGTTTAAGTTGTTCCTCATGCGTTTCTTTGAACGGCTTTGAAGGCAAATCAGAGGCCAGCGGACGGATGAGTTTGGTCGGTGTATTACACCAAAGAGATGTACCGGAGTCGTAGATCGGCGCAGAACCGATCCACTTTAAGGAGTTGGCGTTTCTAATCGCACCGAAGTTATTATAGTGACGGTCAGTATTGGCGAGTAAATAATCGATGACAATCATTTGATCTACGGCTTGCTGTGCATTAGAGATGCCGAAGGCGGCACAGCAGTTAAGGTAATGCTGATATGTCGTGAGGTGATTTGCTTTCTTTTGAGACTTCATGATGTAGTCAGCAGAGATAAGTTCTGTGTCCGCATCGATAAAGTCTTCGCAAACGCTGTAAGGATAATCGCCCTGCATAATGATCCGATAGGGAACATGAGGGATGTTGAGCTTTTCCATCAGCTCAGAAGCAATAACTTCATTGTATGGCTCCTGCTGGTTCACGCCACTGCCGCCTTTAATGAGGCAGCGCTTGCCGTCGATGATCGTCCACTTTTTGCGTAGCCAACCATCGGAGGTGTTGTCCGGGGACATCAAATCGATTTTCGCACTGGAGCTGTGACCGCCAAAAAGAATGTCACCGATGTCACGGGAAAAATCATTTGTGAAAAAATTGATCTCAGCCCATTCCAACGAGGAACCTTTCTCCTTAATCCAATACTGATCCGAAAGGCTAAGTCCGTAGCTTTTATCGATAAGCTCTTGCGTGCTGCCGATACGCAGAATAGCGAGCGCTTGTTGGATGCCTTGACGGCTTGCCGGAATGGAACGCCCATACCACCATTTGTTGAGTGCCTTGCGGTCGAGAATGTCGTTCTTGTACGCAATGCCGATTGGAATGTGCGCAGCATTATGCACGTCATCCACACGAGTAATCGCGCCGGACGCATCGTCCAGTTCAATATCGACTACGGGTATTTCTTTGTGCATCAATGTGTAGTGCATGGCGACACCTCCTTATTTCTAAAGCGTTGCTTATAGATACATTCCAAAATCTTGTTCATTTTCGTGTTTGTGATATTGGCTTTGTTCATGCTGCTGATTTAGCTGTGCATTTAAATTTTGAATTTGCTCTTTGAGTTCCATATTTTCTTTCTCTAAATGCACAATTCTTTCTTGTTGCTTTACCATGATGTCGGAAAAAGCGCGTAAACTCTCAATATGTTTATCGATTTCTTTTTCTGCGTTGGTCAATATATGCTCGCGATTTTCTTTAGCGGCTTTTTCCATACGTAGATGCTGTAAGGTCTCGCCCGTAAGCACTTTTAATTCTCGATGGTCTTTTGAAACTAAATTAAGCAAAACTTCGTTATTTGGATTAAGAGCACCCATTACAGCGTTATGATTTGTAGTTTCGTAGCCTAATCGATCATTTAAGAGCTTTTCTATTTTTTCATATGTTTTTTCAGGAATTTTGTGTAAGAATGCAAAATACGAAATCAAGGTAAAAACAAGAGAAGAAATAGCACCAGTTATTAAGCCAATTAGAATCTCTTGAAAAATATCGTTCAAAAGAAAACCTCCCAGTGAAAAGAAAAAGATAGAATATAGAATGGTTATTGCCCACAAAGTGGCTGTAATACCTTCCAACACTCGAATCAATTTTTCCATGTTTTAATTTTTCACCTCCATTATACAGTGTTCGTGAAATCATTTCAAGGCTTTATTCCTCACTGTCCTGCATTGTATCGAACAGAGAAATGCGGCCGGTGGAACGTTTTACGGCTGCAACAGCTTTGCTGCGCATTTTATCGTACTCATCTTTCGATAGTTCGTATTCGAATGCGACGATACGTGTTAGCATGTTTGTTTCAACAGCTTGTTTAAAGAGCTGCGAAGATATGCGATCTGTTGCCCGCTGCACAAGTGCTTCGACTTGTCTGCCGTAGATGCCGCAAACATAATCCATGTTGAGCTGACCAGAGAGATATGAGAAGTAAAATTGGATAGCCTCATCGATTACATTACTTTTTTCGCGATTTGGATTGCGGTTTTTTAAGGTCATAATTGCATTTAGTGCATTGTTCCCCTCGGTTGAAAGAGAAACAGTGAATCTTGAAACATTTGATTTTTCTTCCATTTGGGTTCCTTTCGGCTGTGATGAGTTTGGTGATGGGAAAAATGGCATGAAATCTATGCTTTTTGAATGTTTGGTGACGTACTCGTCACTAAACTAATTTTTCGTCACCAAACTTTTTCTCGAAAAACCCGCACACTGTGCGGGTTTGTGGGTGCATCACCACCAGTTTGGTGGTGATGCTTTATCCTGCATTCTAAAAAGACACCGATTTGAGAGATTTTGGCGCGTTTTCGAGATGCGGAATAGCTTAAAAATATTACGACCAAAAACCACCGGGGTTTGAGATTGGATTTGACTTGGTTTCGGGCTCCGGTTCCGGCTGAAGCTGTGGGTCGTTGTGGATAACCTTTTCTTCGGAAACCGGATCAGAAACGGTTGAAAGTGTTGTGCCTTCAATGTATTCCCGCACGGCTTTTGGAACGATTTTCTTGTACATTTTCTCGAAATACGCTACGAATTCTGCGTCAATATCGATGCCTTTTTGTGTTGAAAAGGTGTGCAGTGCATCGTATTTTCGCTCATCTAAATTGAGCTTTATGGTGAGTTTTTTCATTGTTTTTGACCTCTTTTTCTTCAAAAATTTTCGCCGTCGGCACGCTTTGCGTGCCGATTATTAGTAAGGAAAGAATACCCACAAAATTGTGGATCACTCAAAGAATTGCAAAGGATCGAGCCTATTATCGTTGTATCTGATTTCGAAATGGAGATGATTTCCGGTCGAATCCCCGGTACTTCCGACGTAGCCGATGAGATCACCGGCAGATACAGACTCGCCGACTTTTGCAACACGTTTTGTTTGGTGAGCATATAGGGTAGACCACCCGTTTCCGTGGTCGATTTTTACGAAATTGCCGTAGGAATCATGCCAAGTACTCATCACAACTGTGCCGTCGGCCGCTGCATAAATCGGGGTCATTGCCGGTGCACCAATATCGATTGCACCGTGCGAATTTTCGTACATTCCGGTGACTGGATTGTACCGGGAACCGGAGCCGGAAGTGATGTAATCTTTACCGTAAGGAGCGGGGAGAGGCCACTCAAATTCACCCTTTCCCGCTACAATTCCGGCGGAGATTTCTTTAATTCTGCCGTTCTCCAGTGTTACCTTTTTAGTGCCGTATGGGTGTGTTCCGCCGGTCAAATATGTAATGCCAGGCAACTGCATCCAGTACGTCCAACTGCCCTCACTGAGCTGCGTTTTTACTACGCCGTCGTGGTTGCTTTTGGCCTCAATTACCTCACCGTTTCCTATATAAATACCGATGTGCCCGCTCATACAAACGGCCAAACCGGGTGTATCGGGGATAGAGGAAATCTCACCGAAAATGACAGCGCTGCGGAACATTCCGTCTGCGCCGACATCGCGAAAACCATTGGATTGGTAACGGATAATGCCGGTGTCTTCATCAATCCATTCATACGCTTTTATGAGCCCGATGCAGTCAAAAGCAGGCTTTCCGCCGTAGGTTTCGTAGATGAAATTGACCTCGCTGTTGGTCAGATTTGCATCGGAATCCGTGAAAAATCTGGACTGCTGCTGCTTAAGAAATGCCATGGTTACGTCTTGGCCGTAAGCGCCATAGATGTAGCCGGAACCGGCATCCAGAGCGTTTATTGCGAAGTTGGTGAGACCGATATTTGTTTTGCCGTCGCTGCTTTTTAAGTTACGGATCAGCGTAGAACGGTCGGCATAACCGGTGGGCATTTGCTCTGCAAGCCGTAGCAGTTGCGAGCGCATGTATGCGTTGATTTTGAGATCAAACGTGCGCTCGATTTTATCAAAAATTTCATCGGAATCGGTTAGCGGGGAGAGCTTATCATCTGAAACAAAGCAGTCAATCAGCTCATCGGTTTGGTTCTTTAATCGGTCGTTATCCGCAAAGATTTTGGCGTACACAGCATAGAGAAGCTTATCATTTATGCGTGCACCGGAGTCAAAAACAGCGCTGTATTCGTTCAGTTTTGCAGAGAAAAGCTGCGAGCAGTCGAAGCCTAAATCGGTAAAAGTCATTGCACCGCAGCTGCCGAGCAGAGCAGCGGAAATGATAAAAATAGAGATGCAGGCAATAATGATTTTTTGCCATGTTTTGGGGTCGGCTGCGACCAAAGCGAGCTTCGCAATTAAAACCGGGTTTGCCATTTTTCCTCCGAAAAACCGGAAGTACTTCCGGTTTTATAGCATTGTGATTTCAAATTCTTCATGCTGTTCTTGCCTGATTTCTGCACGGTTTTGTGTTGCGATTTGCTCAAAATCGTGTATGATTTCTTCTTTTGTAAGCGTATTTTCAGAGCTTTGCTGAATGGATTTTTTCGAGATTTGGCGCATCCATTCTGCGAATTTTGGAGAGAGTTCATTGATTTGTGCCACGGAAAAATCGTAATTACCTTGGTTCAGCATAGCACGGACAGTACGCACATTTTGCTGCAAGGCGGCGAATTGCTCACTTCTTTCGAGCGTGAGTTCATCGGTTTCACCGAGCTTTTCCGAAACGCTCTGTTCGATTTCGGAAAGCGTAACATGCAGATTTAAGTAAGGAATGAACTCGTTTAAGATGTATTCTTTTTCGTGTCTGTCCTGTAAAAGTGCATCGCTGCCGCTTGTTTCTAACAAGTATTTTTCCCACTGCGGGTTCTCGTTGCACAGCGTATTTAGCCGCTTGATATGGTCGATCAGACTGCCTTCACCGGTGCCGAAACTCTGTCGGCCTTCATAGCTGCTCGGTTCTCCGTGCAGCATATAATCAATGCGAAAAGCTGCTTTGTGGTAGCAGTTCGGGTACTTCTGTTGCGCCTTATCGATTGCTTTAAAGAGTTCGTTTGCACGCGATAATCGCATGGTCTGGCCGTCGTGCAGACGCTTGCTTTCCGTCCATATAACGGTTACGGTCGGCTCCTTTTTCATAGCCTGTTCACGCTTCAGTTCAGCAGCTTTTTGGGAAGAAATGATCTGCTGCGGTATTACGCCTGCGAGAGAAAGTTCCTGTTCCATTGCCTCAATATGTTGCTGAAATTTTTCGCGAACCGGTGCCAAAAGTGCATCGATTTTTACTTCCGGCTGTGCCTTAAGCAGCTCTTGGTAGCAGGCTGCAAGGTGGCTTTTTCGGGCGTCACTGGGCTCAATTCCGAACGTTTTTCCAAACATAATAGAGAGACCGTCGGCTTCAAATTCACGCTGCATGGTAGGCTTTTCTATGTTAGGACTATGCCCCATAAAGTGGTGTGACATTTCGTGCAACAATGTATCGAGCTTCTGTGTGTCGCCGAGTAATTGGTTAATATGGATGTGCTTGTTGCGCGGGTTATAAGCGCCGCGTGTGCCGATTCCTTCAAAATCTTCTTCGGATACAGGCACGCCGATTTCTTCAGAATAAAGGCAAAGAGTGTTGTAAATATCTTTGTGCTGCGTACTGTTGTATCCTACGCCGCAGAGCTTGGGGTAGTCTTCTGGCGGACAATTTGTCTGCGAAATATCGAACACCGTGCAGGGTTTGAAATAGGTAAAATCACGGCTTTCGAGCATGCCGATTTCAACTTCATGGCGTTGTTCCGGCGAGGCTTTAGATAAAAGAACCCATGTTGGATTTGGCACGTTTGGCTTGAAATAGCGCGTGGTTTCCGGCCGATAAATATTAGCACCATGCTCACCTTCCTGCACATAATACCCAAGTTCTTTCCAATGTGTGTATGAGGCAATAAATACGGAATCAGGACGCTGCCGGTAGATCAGCATTGTGTTTCGTGAAGAATATTTGTAAAACTGAGTGCTGAATGCGAGGTATTCTGCGATGTCCTTGGGATCGTTTTCCCAGTGCTTTGTGAGCTCCTGAATCTGCAAATCTGCTTCTCTTTGCTTCTTTTCGTGATGTGCTTTACGTTCTTCTTCGGAGTAGAATGTTCTTTTTTTAGGCATCTTCTTGCTCCTCTCCGCGTATCAAGTGCTCAAGTAGGTCATCCGGCAATTCCTTGTAAATTGCCAACACACGATCAAATTGTTCGGGTGGCAGATCAATAATCGGCTTGCATTTGGAGCGGGGATACGGCTCACCCTGATTTACAAATTCATCCGGAATTTCGGTCGTGTAATATAAATCGCCCCACTCATCGGCACAAACGGTAATATTCGCTGTGCTAAAAACGATGGTGACATTTTCTAAAGGCTTATAGCTCATAAATAAATCATTCCTTTCATAAAAAACTGTATGAAAAAAGGTTTGCTGCCTGTGTGTACAGGTAACAAACCTTTTTGTTGCTTTGTTTTATTTTCATATCTTTTCGCGTACCATCATTAAGGAGTAGCCTAATAAGTTTTGACCTTTCCACTTAGTTATGTCCAGTCGATCTGGATCACTCATTGATAGGCCCACGCCCCAAATCTTATCTTTGACAGCACATTCTGCGAGAAGATTGTCGCCGGTAGCTTTCAGAAGATCTTTTAAGTTGAGGTTTTGAGAAAACTTTGCAAGCAGTCCCTCATATACAACGATTTGTCGGATGCCATTCCAACGGTTTTCGTTATAGTTAGAAACTTGTCTCCCGAATTTTTTTATTTGAGCAACATCATGAGTGGTTAAAATCTTTTTTGCAATAGCTTGATCACAAAAGCACATGGCTTTTTGATACATCATAAATTGCTCCATTGAGGAAAAGGTGATGTTGGATACGTTGAATTCAGATAAATACCAATTGCTCAAATATCCGTTTTCTTCGTCAGCATTATGAAAGCAAAGAATTTTCATGGCGCTCCACCAACCTTTTTTACGGCCAAATCAAGTTCTAAATCATGTAACCCCATGTAGGCTTTTGTTAAAAAATCCAATGGTACTTTTTTAATAATCTCCTTGCTTGAGACGTTGTAGAACCATTGATAATAGGCGTAAAATTCACCTATCCAATCGGGAATAAACCCTTTGAGTGCTTTGCCGTTTTTGAGATGATAGTGTTCTGTTTGCTGAAAGTAATCCCACAATTCGGAAGCATTCATGGTGCTAACATAGGCTTTACCTTGATCGATACTTTCTCTTGTTTTACTTGTCATATAAGTATTGATGAAATCCGATGTATCTTTCTCAGGATAATTCTGCGATACAAAATCGAACAGTTTTCCTTGGCTTTCAACAATATCATGTAAGTATACCTCTGGATAAGCTCGCATCATATCACCTCTAAAATAATGTGCTGAATACGTTTGTTACTTTATTTGCATCTGACTCGATGAGATCGTGCATGTTTTCTCGGGCACGTACATCGCGTTGATTGTATTTATCGTTAAACACGCTGTACTCGACTCGGATCAAGCCTTTTTTATTCTCCGTGAGTTTGGAATAAGCAAGTTCGGATTTGATGCAATATTGGATGCCGAGCCCACCTAATGATAGCAATTCTTCGAGTATGTCCGTATCTACATTGTCGCGCACAAATTCTTTGGCAATATAAAAGTATGAAGCGTTAGCTCTCCAACCCTTTATGACATCGTATGTGCTTGTATCGATTCCGAACTTCTCTATGAATTTTTTAGAAAGAACTTTATAGCGCTTTGTATCCGCTGCGTCTCTGTGCTTCATCAACTCAGCAAGCCAAGAGAGAACATCATATTTTTGAAAATCCAGTATTTTCAAATCAGAAATGTCTAATTCGTATTTATGAACCCAGCCATTCGTTTCGGTTGGTCTACAAACTGCCCATTCCTTGGCGAGTTCTATGTTTTCAGTAAGGTAAAAGCCTTTTCCATAGTCGTGCTTATCTACACCGTAACCATATTGCGGTGTAACAAATTCATTAGGTGTACCGTGATATAGTGTTATTATACTCATCGTTTCACTTCTCCTAAGCCAATGTACTCAACCGAGTGCAAGTCCATGAAAGTGACGATTTTGCTCGGTTTATTTTCTTGTTACCGGATAAGCCAATTGTAATCCTGCCTGCAATCCACCACATAATCGGCGTAAACTATATCGTCTACTATCTGGAAGATTATCATATAGCGTTTTTCAAACAGGATAAAACGGTAGGCATTTCTGGGAATATATTCCCCTGTGAGCCACGGACATCTCTGCGGCATCAGCTCTAAGGAATTTGCGGTCTTTTCAAACTCGGCTGTGAGCCGTTCTGCCGCTTCTGGGCTGACCTGTGCCAGAAATGCGGCGTGGGAAATGAGCATCTGCGTTGCCCGTTCCGATACAATCACACAGTATTTATTCTGCTGCTCCATGACCTGCCGCCTCCTTGATTGCACTACGCATCATCGCAGTGACTTCTTCAACAGAGTAACCTTTGCTTCCACGCATCCTGTCCTCCTCTACGGCAAGCAATTCCTCACGGAGTTTCAGCATTTTTTCCCTGCGGTTGTAAGTCCCGATGTCCATAACCACCAAATCCCCCTCGCCGTTCTTGGTTAGAAAAACCGGCTCTGCGGTCTTTCTGCACATATCGGCAATTTCATTGTAGTTCTGGCGAATTGCTGCGGATGGACGAATATTCATAATGATACCTCCTTGAATTATGACGATAGTAATATTCTACCCATATTATATCCATTTCATGCAATAAAGTCAACAGCGTCTTTATAGATTTAATAAGAGGGCTTAAAGATATATTTCGAAGAATTGCGTTTAATCAGGCTTTCTACAACGAAATAGCTTGAGATATATCGAAATCCGGTATAGGCGATTCGGAAATAGCCCCAAGCTCCCAGTCGTTGAATTCTTTGAGAGCCTGCATGTTTTGCTCGTATCGTTCTCGCATATCCGGCTCTTGTAACCGTTGCCACACATAGGCGGTAGCAATGCAGTCGGCAGCTGCATTGTGCCAGTTTGAGCCTGTATAGCCGCAAAAATCGGCCATGGTTTTTAAATTCTTCCACTTATAGGTTGATGGTGCGCCATTGTTCGTGCGCAGCTCTCCGTACACGACAGCGCCATCAAGCATGGGGTCGGAAACCATGGCATCCGGTCGGAATCGAATACCGTAGCACTCGAGAAACGGAATATCGAAGTGCTTGCCGTTGTAACCGATAATTGTTTCGGCGTTTTGCAGCAGCGCCGCCATTTCGCCGATTTTGTCGATGATACCCGGTGCATCTGCTACCATTTCCGGTGAGATACCGTTGACATTTTGTGCTTTCGGCCATTCGGTTACGCATGCCGGTTTAAACCGGGACTCAAACAAAATGTCCCCATCCGTCGTAACAATTGCGGCTTCAAGTATTTCATCTTCAGCGGGGTTTAAGCCCGTCGTCTCAAGGTCAAAGACGAGCTTGAGATTTGTCGGATTCTTGGGCACTGCCGCACAAATGTCAGCGCATTGCTTGCGATAAGCGTCGAGTTCATGTTCCATGTTCTGGGCTCCTTTCTTCGTTTAAGTAATCGAAAATATCGTATTTCTCGTAGAGTTTGATGTCAAACGAGGGCTTGTGTTCTTCCGGCGGCATAGCAAAAAACTGCGCGTAGAGATTACTCTCCGGCGCAGCTTGGGCGGCGTTGTACAGCAATGCAAGCAGATACCCTTTAGGCTTCCGTACATTGTTAGAATATTTGGTTATGCGGTAGACGGCCTGCAAATGTTCCGGCGTTAAGCTGTGCAACGCTTGGCGTACTTGTGCGCTCGGGAGCACTTGCTTACCGATGCGAACAGTCGATAAGGGAGTAGTAGTAATTTCGCAGATCAAAGAGATGCAGGCTTTCGCGAAATCCTCCGGAACATCTGCATTCATCAAAAAATCAAAATTGCCGTCGCTCTGACTGTCTGTCTTATTATACTCAGTCTTATTATACTCAGTCTTATTAGGTGCGGTTTTACAGAAGTCAAGACTGCGGTTTTTCAGTACTCTTGACTGCGATATTTCCGCACTCTTGACTTCGGATTTTCCGCAGTCCGGACTGCGGTTTTTCAGAAGTCCGGACTGCGGAATTTCAGTACTCCGGAGTGCGGTTTTTCCGCGCTCCGCATAATCACTGGGTTTTTCAGGACTTTCAGGCTCTTGCTCACCGTTTTCTTCGTCTTCATCTTCAAAATCGATACTCATTTCTATGAGTTCAGAATTATCGGGGTAGCGCAGGTAGAGGCGATTTGGCTGATTTAACCCTTGCCGGACTTCATCGAGCAGGTTTACGGATTTGAGCTCCTTAATAATTTTTTGCACTTTATCCTTTTTGCACCCAAGCAGTTTTTCCATTTGTTCACGCTTAAAGTAGAGGTAAGCTTCACCGTTATCGTCGATCCACTTATTTGTAATGCTCAGCTGTACGCGATCTCGCAAGTAAGTATACAGTAGGATTGCTTCGTTGCTGATTTCTGCCTCTACGCGAAGCGCCACAAGCCATTTCGGGAGTTGATAAAACTGCGTGCTGTGCGCATCAGATAGGGTGTAACGCTTAGTGTTCATTTAGAGACCTCATCCTATATGTTTTTAAGTACTTTTCTGTATTTTATGAAAATCTATCAAGAGAGTATATACAATTCTTCAAAAGTTCAAAAACCGGAAGTATTTCCGATTTTTCTCAGTTCTTCTTTATATGCGGATAGCACAGCTTGTTCGATGCGTTTGTGTGCTATGGGGTTCATTGGCTTAAAAGCAAAGATTTGGCGGCGCTTGCCTTCGCGTTCGGCCAAATGCGGATATAAGACTTGTAACCCACCGTCTGCTCGTCTGGTGATGCGCACACCGTTTAAGGTGTACGCATTATCCAGAACCAAACTGACGTAGCCAAGGTAATAGCCACTGCTCGGAATAGTAACATCGACTTTTGTAACTCTCATTTTGCATCCTGCCTTTCTGGGCAAAGCTCTCCGTCTCGGTACAGCTTGCGGATCATGGTGTCTGCCTCGTTATAGGTGTAGGCTGCAATCGCCTGCATTGCACCGTTTTGTAAAATAAGCTTTGAGGATGTGCATTCATAACTGCCATTAAAATGCTTCATAATTAGAGTGCCGCCATGATAGCCGTATTTGGGTTTTAATATATCTTTCACGGCTTCCTGCGGTGTAGGCATCATCTCAACATAATAATCTAACAGATCTTCGCAGTTCCAAATATACCCACTCATGATGACTTTGCGGAGCAGGTCTTCGCGCATTTCCGGGCTTAGAGAGTTCTTTGTGCTTTCGGCCTTGCTCGAAAAAGCGGAAGTACTTCCGCTTTTTGTGGCGTTTGCTACTGTCGGCTGCGTTGCTTTGGCGGCTCGCTCGACTGCGATATTCTGTGCTTCGCCGAATTTGAGCGTTCCGGCAGCAAGATCAACCTTTTCAGGCTCGGTAAGCTGTTCCGACATTGTGCGGTAGGTGCGGACTTGCCGGTCAGAGACATGCATCAGTTCGGCGACACCCTTTTGTATGCCACCTTTAAATTCACCGGATGCCTTTAGCTCATTCAGCAACTCTCGGTATTCTTCATAAAGTGTTAGCTTTTGCTCGGCCGTGTAATCGCGTCCGCCGTTTGCGATGTGCAGCATGAGTTGTGCACGTCCGGCCGAAACGCCTTCAAAAATTCTGCACGGGATTTTGTCCCAGTGTAGGTACTGTGTGATGGCGCGGTATCTGCGTTCACCAGAAAACAGCTTGTAACGATTGTCGGACTGGATCACGCCGAGAGGATTCAGCAAACCGACGGTTTCAATTTGATCTGCTAAGTCGCGGATGCTGTCATCCGTGTCGTTTGCGGCGTATGTGTTTTTGTTTGCAAAGTCGATCAAGGAGACGTCGATCAGCTCATCACGTGCAATACCAGCATTTTCGTTGGCCAGTTCCTTAATGGTGCTCAAACCGGCATTGATGTTTCCAAGATTTAGCTTTTTCATTTCTCGACCCTCCCGATGATTTCGTTTACGACCGCTTGGTAATCGATATTACCGTTGCAGTGCTTTGCGTATGTATTGATAGGCTCGTGCGCGTTGATGGCGCGGCTCAAAGTGATGTTCTTACGCACGGTTGCGCTGAAAAAAGGAATGACGTCCTGCGATTGCAGGGCGTCACGGTAAATGGCTTTTGTTCCGTTTTTTTCATCCATGATAATTAAGCCGCCAAGTAACCGGAGGTGCGGATTGATCGTTCTGCGAATTTCAATGAGACTTTCGGCTTTGATGCGCAAGCTGTGCAGTGCAAATTCGTCCGGGATCATCGGGATCAAGATGTAATCTGCATAGCGCTGTACGTTTTCGAGAAGCTTATAGCCTTGCGGCGGACAATCTATAATAATGTAATCGTAGTCGTTCTCAATCGGTGTAAGGAGCTTAGAGAGTAAATCGTTGTATGCTCTGCCGCGAAGTTTATATTCTGTGAGCATTTCTTCGAGCCTCATCGATTTAGTGTTCGATTTCAATACATCCACACCAAAAACGGTTTTTACTATGGCGTCATTCACCGGCCAAACACCGGTGATGGCGTCATATAAGGACGGATCATCGGCATTATACAGACCATAGTACATGGTTGCGTAGCTCTGCGGATCAACGTCCGCAAGCAACACACGGTAGCCGCGTTCGGCGAGGATGGCCGAAATGTTGACGGCACTTGTGGTTTTTCCGCAGCCGCCTTTTTCGTTTGTGATAGCAATTTTAATTGACATGTAAATGTCCTCCTGTAATAAAGTCTCCGCATTGCTATACGGGTAAAATATAAAAAACCGGAAGTACTTCCGGTTTTTGGCTAAATGGAAAAAGCAGAGCTCATGTGGAGTTCTGCTTTAATGATGAGAGATTAAATTTTCAAAATATCGGAATGGGAACCTGTATCCACAAGGGTTAAAGTAAGAATTTCGTTTTCAATTAGATATATCAAAAGCCAGTCGGGCTTTATATGGCATTCTCTAAATCCTTGAAAATTCCCACTTAATCCATGATCCCGATATTTTGAGTCGAGTTACTTACCTTGACGTAGTGTATCGACAACTTCATCAAGGAGCGATAAGTCTAAACCACGCTTTTTCATAAGCTTATAACTCTTTTTATAAGCATTGGTAAATTTAACTGTATACACTTAATCTTCCAATGCCTTTCTCAATTCATCCATGGTCTTGTACCCTTCAATGTTGGGGTTTTGAGAAATGCGTTTAGCTTCTTCCATGGCATCCAGTGTTTTTTGATTGAATTGTGGCATTTCAACACTAAACGGAAGACCGCCACGAAGAATGCATTGATGGAGAAAAATGTTTACTGCACTTGACATATCAAGCCCCAGATGGCTAAATAAATCATTTGCTTGTTTTTTTACATCAGAATCAATACGAATTTGAGTAGGTGCAGTTGCCATATAATCACTACCTTTCAATGATATTATATACTGTTTGGTATACATTGTCAAGCAAATTGTCAATATTATTTGTATCTTACTTGCTTTTATTCAGATTTATAAAACGACAACAGCAATCCCACAAAACGAAGCACCTGCCTTACAAGCAGGGGGTCATAGGTTCGAGTCCTATTGTCCCCACCAA
>OFLY01000408.1_pt1 | contig 35957 bp, 19 predicted proteins | sample 1541161 | NCBI WGS metagenome assembly OFLY01 (sample SAMN04209247, study PRJEB22552) | human gut metagenome | biome: gut; material: feces | host: Homo sapiens | place: USA: Oklahoma | reverse complement strand
ACTGGCTGCCGGATGAGAAAGAATCGGCATATGCAGAAATGTTTTCTCCAGACCGCGTATTTAAGGATAGAAAAAGAAATGCAAAGATGTTCTCCTATGCAGGCGCCAATTTGTATCGTGTGTTTGGTGAAGACTGGTATCAGATCTGGAAGAAGATGATGGCAGGACAGCTGATGCAGATGGGCATTAATACGCTTGGAAACTGGAGTGATCAGCGTCTTTTTGACAATACACCGATACCATATGTAACTTCACTTCCAGAATTTCCGGAGACAAAAAAGAAAATTTTCCGTGATTTTCCAGATGTATTAAGTGATGAGTATAAAGAAAACGCGAAAAATAATGCAAAGGCACTCGCAGCAAGGAAGGACGATCCGATGATGATCGGCTATTTCCTTAGAAATGAGCCAAGCTGGGCATTTGTGGATAATTTGGTGCTGGCAGACGAGGTACTATATAATCCAGAGCGCACTGTATGTAAGGAAAAGCTGATTGCAGCCTTAAAAGAAAAATATCAGACTGTGGAGGCATTAAACACAGCATGGAACACCAAGTTTACTGATTTTGATGATCTGTATCAGCCGATTCGTGATGCATCAGCTAAATCTGAGGCTGCAAAAGAAGATCAGAAAACATTCTCAAAAGAGATGCTTCGCGCTTATGTTGAGATTCCGTCAAAAGCATGTCGCAAAGTTGATCCAAATCATATGATTCTTGGTATGAGATGGGCATGGATTTCCGATCCAGATCTTGCAACGGGATGGGAGAATTTTGATGTATTTTCCATTAACTGTTATGCAGTCGATCCAACAGAAGCAATATCTCATGTTGTAGAGCTTGGTGTAGATCTGCCTGTTATGATTGGTGAATTTCATTTTGGAGCACTAGATACAGGTTTATCCGCGACAGGACTTGAGGGTGTGCTGACACAAAAAGACCGTGGAAAAGCATACAGCTATTATTGCGAGCGTGTAGCAGCTCATCCAAATGGTGTTGGCTGCCACTATTTCCAGTGCTATGATCAGTTTGTTCTTGGTCGTTTTGATGGGGAAAATTATAACATTGGTTTGTTTGACATTTGCTCACGTCCATATCAGGATATGGCGTCTTATGTAAAGCAGTGCAGCGAAGTTATGTACGAGATTGCGGATGGCACAAAGGTGCCTACAGATGAAAAGGCAGAAAGTATTCCGATGATTGCGTATTAATGTGTTATTTTTTTCAATAGAAAGGAAATATTATGAGTAAATTGATGAAATCCGAATGGAGAGATCGCATCAGTCATTGGGTGCGCACACTTAAAGATGATTTTTATCAGCCACTTGGTGAGATTCAATGGGAGGCATTTCGCACAAATGAACAGCTCTCGCTTGGGGAGGCAAAAAAAGAGCAGTTTATTTCGGTAAAGCCAGGTTTTACTTGGGGAAATACATATGAATATTGTTGGATGAAGGGACACATTCAGCTAAGTGAGGAAGCTAACGGCAAACGTATTGTGATGAATTTGAAGCCAGATGGTGAGGCAACACTGTTTGTAAATGATAAGGCTTTTGGTACATACCGTGCGTCTTGGGTTAATGAGCCGCATCATTATATTGTAGACAATGTGTTAAGTCGCTGTGCAAAGGGAGACGAGCAGTTTGATATCATGATGGAGGTCTATGCTGGTCATTATTATCCAGAGGCACCGACAGGAGGATGTGCGACAGGTCCAGTGCTTCCGGGTTCCTATACAGACAAATTAGAAGAGGGAAAGAGACGTACATTAGGACGCTGCACTTACGGAATTTGGAATGAAGATGCTTACCAACTTTTTATGGATGTAGATACACTTGGACGTTTACTTGAAGTGCTTGACAAGACAAGCCTTAGAGCGGCAAAAATAGCAAAGGCATTGGAACAGTTTACATTGATTGTTGATTTTGAGCAGGAACGGGATGCCAGAATTGAGTCCTATAAAAAAGCGCGTGAAGCTTTAAAGCCAGTGCTAGAGGCCGAGAATGGTTCGACAATGCCAGTCTTTTATGCAGTGGGAAATGCTCATTTAGATTTGGCTTGGCTGTGGCCGATTGCGGAAACCGGTCGTAAAACCGCGCGTACATTTGCGGCGCAGCTTCGTCTGATTGAGGAATATCCAGAATATAAATTTATTCAGAGCCAGCCAGCAGAGTATGAGATGTGCCGCAAACTGTATCCGGAACTTTTTGAGCGAATCAAGGCGGCTGTCAAAAAAGGACAGTGGATTGCAGAGGGTGCCATGTGGGTGGAACCTGACACGAATATGGCAAGTGGTGAGGCACTGATTCGTCAACTGCTGTATGGAAAGCAGTATTATAAGGACGTATTTGATGTGGACAGTGAAGTGCTGTGGCTTCCAGATACGTTTGGCTACACAGGGGCATTGCCACAGATTTTAAAGGGATGCAAGGTCAACTATCTGGTAACACAGAAGATCTTTTGGTCATATAACGAGGGTGAGCAATTCCCGTATCATTACTTTAACTGGGAAGGCATAGACGGAAGTAGGATTGTGTCATTTCTTCCGACAAGCTATACTTATAAGACTAATCCTAAGCAACTTGAAGAAGTGTGGAAAAACAGAAGTCAGCTTCAGGATCTGGATGCCTTTTTGCTGCCGTTTGGCTATGGCGATGGCGGCGGTGGTCCAACAAGAGACGATATTGAGTATGCAAAAAGAGAACAAAATCTTGAGGGTGCACCGAGAGTTGAACTGTCTGATCCGAAGAGCTTTTTCAAGAAAATGGACGAAGCGGGCGGACCGGTCAATACTTATGTAGGTGAGCTGTATTTTAATGCACACAGAGGAACCTACACCTCTCAGGCAAAAGTAAAGCAAAATAATAGACGTGCTGAGTTTGCACTTCGCGAGATGGAGATGTGGGGAGCATTTGGTCTTTGTAAGGGAAATGTATATGACAGTGAGAAGGCTGATGCTCTCTGGAAGGAATTATTGTTAAATCAGTTTCACGATATTCTTCCAGGCTCCTCGATGGGAAGAGTTTACGAGGAAGCAAGGAAAGCTGTTGGCGGTGTAATTGAGACAGCAAATAAACAGGCAGATATATATATGAGTCAGCTTGTAACAAAAGAAAATGAAAATGATGTGACGCTCTTTAACTCATTTGGTTTTGAGAGAAAGACGGTGGTAGAGCTTCCAGAAGCATTTGCAGACGGTGCAAAAACCTTTGAAGGAGAGGAAGTTTTTGTTGAGAAGACACCGTTTGGCGTTAAGGCATGGGTAACAATCCCACCGTGCGGAGCTGTTACACTTGTTCCATACAAGAAGAAAAATGTGGAGCAAAAGGCTGTGTCAGCAGAAAAGACCACGGACGGCATTGTGCTTGAAAATTCACAGGTACGCGTCAAGATAAACAAAAAAGGCGAGGTGACAAGCTTTGTCCTAAAGGAATCAGGACGTGAGTTTGCAGCAGATGCCTTGAATTGTTTCCATTTTTATAAGGATGTACCACGCATGTTTGATGCATGGGATATCGACTCAAATTATAGGGAGCAGGAGCTTGAAGGAGCATTTGATGTGTGTACTGAGCTTGTGGCAGATGGAATAGAAGCAGTCATTAAAGTTACAGGAAAGATTGGAAATTCTTCATATACACAGTATATTCGTCTGGCAAAGGACAGCAGACGTCTCGAATTTGATACAACGATTGACTGGAAAGAGCTACATCGCCTGCTAAAGACTTCATTTCCAGTAGCGGTTTATGCAGAAAATGGAATCAATGAGATGCAGTTTGGCTATGTAATGCGCCCAACTCATCGTTCGAGAGAATACGAAAAAGATCGTTTTGAGGTATGCAATCACAGATACAGTGCGCTGTGCGATGCGTCTCACGGTGCAGCCGTATTAAATGACTGCAAGTATGGAATCAGCATGAATCAAAATGCGTTAGAACTAACTCTTCTTCGTGCAGCAGCAGCGCCAGAAATGCGTGCAGATAATCAGGTTCATCATTTTACATACGCGTTTACTGCTTGGGAAGGTGATTTTGTCGGATGTGATGTGGTAAAGCAGGGCTATGAACTAAATGAAAAGCCAAGACTGGTGCCGGGATGTGTGCCGACATTTAGCATGGCTTCTGTAAAGAGCGGCACAGTTGTCTTAGATACTATAAAGCCGGCATTAGACAGAAGCGGTGATTTGATACTTCGTCTGTATGAGTCTAAAAAGGCAGCGGGAAAAGCACAGATTTTGCTGAATGTTGATGCAAAGAAGGCTTGGCTTTGTGATATGCTGGAAAATAAAGAGCAGGAGATAGTAATAAAAGACGGCATGTTAGAGCTTGAGTTTGGTGCATTTCAGATTCAAACGATTCGTTTGTCGATTGAGGAAGCTATGGCATAAAAGAGCCTGCAAATGAAAAGGCAGAAATCATTCCGATGATTGCGTATTAAATGCGTTTTTATAAGCTGGATAAAGGGGGCAGGAAACTGCCCCTTTTGCGTAATAAAAGACATTGTATAATTCTTATATCAAGTAACTGCATAAGTGTATCAGAAAGGAAACAGTGAATAAAATTATTGCGGAAGGAAGAGGCTGAGGAAAAATATGGTAGATGAATTTTTTTTAAAATCATTGATTCAAATTACGCATGGGGAAATTAGACTGATTGATAAAGAAAGAGACATTCGTAGAATAGGACAGACAAAGGAAGAAGAAGATCCATTTTTTACGGATGAAATTTTTTTTAATGATGTGCTTGAACGAAGACCAGAAGCATCAATTGACATTTTCTGGGAAGATGACGTTTATTATGCAAGGGTTCGCCGAAAAGGAATACAAGGCTGGATTCTTGCAGGACCAGTGCAGACAGTTGTTGGTGCAGCACCTGCACTTAAAATAGCTCAAAAGCATAAGATCCAAGCTGCATCGTATCGTCTTCCATATTGTGAATTAAAAACATTCTTGGAAGCAATGAAGTTACTTCTTTATGAGGAAACAAGTGAAAAAGTTTGTTTGAGTGAGTTGTATACAAAACAACAGCCTGAGCCAGAACAACAAAAATTTTTTGAAAAAAAACGCTGGATGGAAAAAGGCGGACATTTGCACAATCCTTATCAGCATGAGCAAAAGAAGCTTGGAAGTATTCGAGCTGGAAATTTAAAGCTATTGGAAGAATGTCAAAATGAGGTATGGCCAGGTGAAATTGGTCAACTCGCAGATAATCCGCTTCGTCAAGAGAAAAATCTTTCAATTGTTGTAATTTCCATTGCATGCAGAGCAGCAATTGATGGTGGTGTTGCACCTCAGAAGGCATTTTCAATGTCAGATGTGTTTATTAGTAACATTGAAAGAATGACTCAGGTATTGCCAATTCAGGCAGCAGTTGTTGAATATGAACGAGAATTTGCACGAGCTGTTGAACAGGTCAAGCATGATAGCGAGCATAATCGTTATGTGGAGCGGGCGAAGGAATATGTTGCAGAACATATAGATGAATCAATTAGAGTAGTACAAATTGGAGAAGCACTTGGAATTAATGAAAATTATCTGACAGGACTCTTTCATAAATACGAGGGAATTACGTTGCAGCACTATATACGAAAAGAAAAGGTTCGCCAAGCAAAAGAACTATTGTTATATTCATCGTATTCTTGCAGCGAAATTGCAGCTCTTCTATGTTTTTCCACGCAAAGTCATTTTTCGAGTGCTTTTAAGCGTGAGGTAGGAATGACACCTGCGAAGTATCGAGAATCAAAAATACAAAGAGGGTAAGATATTAAAAAACGGGAATTGGTAAAAAAGTATATTTAGATAATAAAAAAATGATGCTTATGTACAAAAGTGATATAGAATCAAGGAAATATCAGAATAATATAATAAAAATAGATAAAACAAAAGAATAAATATGAGATTTATGATAAAAAATAAGGAAAAATGATATAATGACAAAAAGGTATCTGCTATAATAAGGTCATTCAAAGTTTTCAGGAGAAGACGATTGTTAATAAACCATATGATAGCAGATATTTTTTATGCAGCAGCATAGGAAAGGCAAGGTGAAGAAAATGGATATGAAACATTCAAGAAAGAGTGGATTGACAGGACGACAGAAGAAACAGATTCGGTTAGTACTTTTGCTTCTGCCCTTCATGATTATGATAGGAATTTTTTCCTATGCACCGTTGTTTGGATGGAGTTATGCATTTGTAGAATTTACACCTGGTGTTTCAATTTTTAAATCGCAGTTTGTTGGACTGAAATATTTTAAAAAGATTTTCGAAAATTCCAAAGATTTTGTGACAGTAATGAGAAACACACTGAGTATTTCATTTTTGAACATTTGCTGTTCCGTGCTTCCAGCTATTTTTGCAATTGCAATTTCACAGCTTAAGAATAAGCGATATGCAAAGCTTGTACAGACAGGAACTTCAATTCCAAACTTTATTTCCTGGGTTCTTGTATATTCCATTGTGTTTATGCTTCTTTCATCAGAAGATAGCGCATTAAATATTATTCTGATGGGACTTGGCATTATAAAGAAGCCGCTTAATGTATTGACAAATGAAAAACATGCATGGGCAACACAGGTTGCTATCGGTGTATGGAAATCACTGGGTTACAATGCAATTATTTATCTGTCTGCGATCACATCAATTGATCAGGAGTTATACCAAGCAGCAGAGGTGGATGGTGCTAATACATGGCAAAAAATTATTCATGTAACTGTTCCTGGTTTACTCTCTACATTTTTTGTTTTACTATTACTTGCAATTTCTAATATGATGTCAAATGGATTCGAGCAGTTCTGGCTGCTTGGAAATGGTATGACGTGGGATAAGCTGGAAGTATTTGATACATATGTATATCGTATGGGTATCAAAAATATGGAATACTCATTGGCAACTGCAATGGGCATTTTCAAATCTATTGTAAGTATTATCCTTTTGACATTTGCAAACTGGGCATCTAAAAAGCTGAGAGGCGATTCTATATTCTAAGTAAAAGTTTGAAAAGAAGGTTTTCTCAGAAAGGAGATTGTGAGAATTATGAAAAAGAGAAAGAAGATAACAATTGCAGGCACAATCAACACGGTATTGCTTGGATTGATTACATTTATTTGCGTATATCCGTTATGGTATATTTTTATTAACTCGCTCTCTTCTCCGGGAGCAGTGAACTTGGGTGTATATTTGCTTCCGAAGGAGTTTACAACAGAAGCCTATACAGAGATGCTTCAGATTCCAGGACTTAAATCTAGTATATGGATTGCGTTTGCGAGGACGATATTTGGTACACTTTTAACATGTTTTTGTTGTAGCTTTGCAGCATATATTCTTGCTAATAGAGATCTTCCGTGCAAGAAGTTTTTGTACCGCTTCTTTATTATTACGATGTATGTAAATGCAGGATTTATCCCATATTATTTATTGATCAGTAATATAGGACTGAAAAATGATTTTTTAGTGTACATTCTTCCATCAGCAGTTCAGGCATATTTTATTATTTTAGTAAAAACTTATATTGAGTCTATTCCAGGGGAACTGATTGAGTCAGCAGAGATCGATGGAGCTGGATTAGTAAAAATTTACTTCAAGCTTATTATTCCACTTGCAAAGCCAATTTTGGCATGTATTATTGTGTTTGCAGCTGTAAATCAGTGGAATGCATGGGCAGATGATATGTATTTTATGCAAGGAAGAAAATCTGCAACGTTACATTGTCTGCAGTATTTGCTGTATACGAAACTACAGTCGAATGTAGTATCTTCCACAGCAGGAGCGGCAGCGGGAGCGGCAATTAAAGTATCATCGACAACGCTACGTATGGCAATGAGCTTTATTACTGTAGTTCCGATACTTTGTGTTTATCCATTCATGCAGCGCTTTTTTACAAAGGGAATTATGCTTGGTGCAGTAAAAGGTTGAGAAATGTTATTTTATGTTAGTTATGATTGCAATCGTGCAAAGGTATGGTACGAAGGTGATCTGGCAGTAATAAAAAGAAAAAGGAAGGAGATATTTATGAAAAAAACAGTAGCAAGAAAGGCATTTGCAGCAGCATCCGCACTTATTATGTGTGGTAATACAATGGCATTTGCAGGAGAGAGCACGGGCAGCACAACAACACCTCAATTTGAGGATAGAGTGGCACTTGATGTAGTGGCATTCGTAGGATCAGGTGAACTTGATGGACTTCGTTCAGATCCAGTCAGCAAGTATATTGAAGATAATTTGAATATTGATCTGTACCTGACTGCTGTTACAGAGGCAGATTGGCCGACACAGCTGTCAGCTATGTTAGCAGATAATGATTTACCAGATGTTTTCTTATTATCTGACCCAACAAAACAGCTTCCGATGCTTCTTGAGTCTGCATCTGTATTGAATTTGGAGCCTTACCTGGAAGAGTATGCACCAAACACCATGAGTGACCCAGCAGGACAGTTGATGGTAGCAGCAGAGCGTATGCCGGCAAACAGCCCAGATGGAAATATGTATCTTTGGGGTATGTGTAAAGGTTCTTGGGATGATGGCACAGTTCCAACATGCGGTCACTATTTGAGATGGGATCTGTATAAGGAAGCGGGCTATCCAAAGCTGGAAAATTATGATGATGATCTGTTAGATGTTCTTGAGCAGATGGTGGCATTAGAGCCAGAAACAGCAGATGGGCAGAAAACTTACGGATGCGGTGCATGGTTTGGTGCAGGTCAGGGATGGGGTGAATGGGTATTTACCTTTGGTCTTGGACCGCAGGAAGGCGTAAATTTGATAGAAACAACTGGTCGTGTACTTGGTGTTTCTACAGTTGATTCTACACCACTTGAAACAAATCAGTTAACCGATCCTGAAAGTGTATTCTGGCGTGCAGTTCGTTTTTATAATAAGGCAAACCAGAGAGGTTTGTTAGATCCAGATTCCTTTACACAGACATCTGATGTTTACTCGGAAAATCTGAAGGCTGGAAAGTATATGTTTAATGTACCAGGTTGGATGTCTAATGACGCAAACACAGAGTTTAACAAGGCAGAAGGAAATGAGAAAACATTTATTTCAATGCCAAGTTTGACTGCAGATGCAGAAGATCGTTTTGGAAATATGTATAGAGGTGAGAGACAGTATGTTGTTAACGCAAATACTGAAAATCCAGAGCGCTGTGTAGCATTGCTTGACTTTGTATCTACATATGAATTTTCCAGAATTGCATGGAATGGCTTAGAAGGTGGTATGTGGAATATGGAAGATGGTGAGCCAGTACCGACGGATGAGTACCTGAAAGTAACAAAGGATGATGCTCTTGGCGTAGAGACTGGTATTAATGTATACCATCATTTCTGTGGATTTGGAAACGGAACAATTCAGCCAGATGGCTACACCACTGATCTGTATCAGTTCTCAACAAAGGCTATGGAAGCAAAGATGAATGATACCATTAAGGATTTCATTGATCATTATGGTGCAGAGTCTCAGGTGGATGTATATCGTCAGGAAACACCTGTTACTGATTCTATGAATTACATTTCATTTAGTGATCCAGAAGGTGAGGTTGCTTCTTGGGTAAACGAAATCAATGCATACATGGGTAAGAATGTATTTAAGTGCGTAGCATGTGAGTCTGATGAGGAATTTGAGGCAATGCGTGACAGCATGATTGAAGAGCTGAAGGCAAGCTATCATGTTGATGAGGTATTTGATTACTTCTATCAGGATGCTTTGGCTCAGGCAGAAGATGTTGCAACACTTGTTGAAATGAATAATGCAATCAAAAAATAAGCTTAAATGAAAGTGCTATTTACAAGTTAAAAAGACATAACCCTAAATAAACACCCGGAATATATTGTATAGCAGCAATATATTCCGGGTATTTTAATGACGTATAGTGTTATCCTCTTGGATCTTTTGCAAAGCTAGGAATTTCTACACATGGCTGTTCATAAACCCAGCCTTTGGCATGGCCTCCTGCTGCGTGAAACCAGTTCCCTGTAACTTCGTTTACGACATGAAGTCCATTTTCATCTTCTTCCATTTCAAATAAAAGAATACGTTTCTTTGGGTGATCATTTGGGCAGTGGCATGCCATCATTAGCTGACCGCCAAAGGTATAAAACAGCATTGCATGACCGCCGTCAAGTGCATACAGTGGTTCTGATTCCTGATCCCATGGCCCCATAATATCACCAAAACGGCTTGTTGCGTAGCCCACAGCATATGCGCCTTTTTCTGTAAAGCTAGACCAAAGCATAATAAGTTTTCCGCCAGGAAGGCGATGCAAAAATGGTCCGTCTGTCACATAGCCGCCTTCTTTTGCGCCTTTAGCATTCCATTTGCCATCGGATGCTCTAAATAAAATGACAGGATCACCAATTGCTTCGCCCAAATCATCAGACATTGGTATGGCACAAATTTGACCATCACCAACCTGAAGCCACTCATGACAAAATACCATCCATGGCTTGCCTGATCGGTCAACGTATAATGTTCCATCAAGACTCTGCCATCCATCTGGTGTAACAGCTTCTTGACGAATGGGTTCAAATGGTCCTTTTGGTGAATCTGATACTAAGCACTGACATTTGCGGTAATGACCATCTGCACGAAATGAGCTGAACAGATAATAGCGTCCTTTCCAGATATGAACCTCTGGTGCCCAATAATCCTTATCTGCCCAGAAATTATTTTGACGAAAACAAATCTGTGGCTTTGACCAGTGAATCAAATCCTTACTTTCAAGTACATAAAATACACCGTGTTCTTTGTCAGTTTCCACATCTGGGAAACGTTCTGTATCCGCAAACTGTACATAAGTGTAGTAGCAGCGGCTTTTTGGATCTGCCAGAATAAATGGGTCGCTGATATGGACATCTCTCACATGGTAAGGATACTGTTCCAGATCAACTGTGTCATCAGTACAATAAAAACGCATGTTGTTCCCTCCTTAAAAATGATATCTTTGCTAATTTTTTGTTAGATAAAAATAGCTTCCTTTACTGTACACCATACCACATCGCTCATCAAAAAACGATGTCAAATTTTATATTCTTTTTGTGTTTTTTTGACGAGCAAAAAATAATATAAAAACCCTACCACTTTTTTGCATTTTGAGCGATAATGGAAGTGACAAAAATTAAAACTGGGAGACAGAAAAATATGGAAGCAGAAAAATTGATGGAAGCACTTCACACGGTAGAGAAATTAAAAAGAACGATGCGTCATTGCTACACATCAGATGACAGGAAGGAAAGTGTAGCAGAGCATTGCTGGCGAGTGGCACTGATGGCATATTGGATGGAAGATGAATTTCCAGAAGTGGATATTAATAAAGTAATTAAGATGTGTCTTATTCATGATTTGGGTGAATGTTTTACAGGTGATATTCCGTGTTTTAAAAAGACAGAGGCCGATGAAGAAACAGAGGAAAATCTGCTTTATCAGTGGGTAGCGACACTTCCGGAGCCACTTAACGATAAGATGCGGACACTTTATCAGGAGATGAGCGAGCTAAAAACATTAGAGGCAAAGATCTACAAGGCACTCGACAACATGGAGGGCGCCTTGTCTCATAACGAGTCAGATCTTAAGACCTGGGAGCCGCATGAGTATGAGCTGACAAAGAATTATGGAATTGATAAGTCGCAGTTTCATCCATATATCAAACATCTGCGCGAATGTATCCGGCAGGAAACTGTGGATAAGATTATCGCGGCAGGAAGAAATATTACGCTGGCAGAAGAATCCGACAAAGATGAACTTCTAAAGCTGTATCGCTCAATGATAGGCGGCGCAGCAGACTGGAATGAATATTATCCTTCCATGGAAAATATTGAGTTTGATATTGCACATGACAGCCTGTTTGTCATGAAAAATCGAAAGGGAGAAATCATTGCGGCCATTTCAATTGACCACGACGAAGAAGTGGATAAGCTTGATTGTTGGAGCAAGGATTTTCAGCCGTCAGCAGAGGTGGCACGCGTGTGCGTCAGAAAAGATTTGCAGGGACAGGGCATTGCAAAAATGATGATGGAACATGTATTTACCGTGCTTCGTGAGCAGAAAAAAAAGAGTGTTCATATACTTGTGCGTGATAATCATAAAGTAGCGCTCAAGTGCTATAGCGATCTTGGATTTGTTCTAGTCGGGGAGTGCGAGCTGTTTGAAAAGCACTTTGTCTGTATGGAAAAGAAATTATAAAAAATCACCCATTTTTCTGTTGCTGCAAAATACAATTTTCCAAATTTGGAAAGATAGATGAGAAAAAATAAAAATCGCGGAAAATAAAGGAAAAACGCGAAAATAATAGGCCATGATTCATTTTTTAACGGTTCGAAAACGTTAAAGTAAATGCATACGGGGGGTCATTTTTATTGTAAAATGACCGTTCTTAAAAGGAAAAAGATATGGTATATTAAAATATAGAACGAAATAGTTTGAAGAATTTAATTTGGCAGAGGCAAATGTACAGATTTGGATTTAACAGAAAGATGGGAGGAAACAAAATGAGAAGAAGACGATTTATGGCACCGGCAGTAGTGGCGATGCTTTTTGTGAACACAATAATACAGAATGCACCAGCAGAGCAGACCGTTGAGACAGAAGCGCAGGAAATAAAAGTAAACAGTCAGACAACACAAGCAGCGCAAAGTCTGGAGGAGGCGAAGGTAAATCTTGATCAGGCAAAGGGAAATACACGTCAGGCACAATCAGCGATGGAAAAAGCAGATCAGGAAGTAAAAGACGCACAGAAAGTCAAGGTCGATGCAGAGGCAGCACAAACGGAAGCAGTACAAAAGGAAGCAGCAGCAAAAGAAGCAGTGGAGCAGGGATTTTCTGAGAACAAGATGCAGTTTGAAAGCGAACTGCAGGTAGCAAATGATGAGGAATCGGCAGCGCAGTTAAAAAAGGAAGCTGCCGATGCAGCACTTAAAGATGCACAGACGAAAAAAGCGAAGGCCCAGACAAGTCTTTCTGAGGCCCAGAAAAAATATGATGAAGCAATTGCTCAAAATGGTGAGCTGACGCAGGCAGATGTCGATCAGGCGAACACGGATGCAGAGGAAGCAAAAAATGCGGTGACAGAGCAGGAGCGTCAGGTAGAATCCGCACAGAAAGAAGCCGATGCAGCAAAACAGGCTTTGGATGACGCAGAGAAAGAGAGAGCACAGGCAGAAGCAGATGTGCAGGCGGCAAAAGAAGAAAGGGATGCAGCTAAGCAGACTTATTTACAGGAAGCAGAGAAGTCATCCGAGTCCGACAGCAATGTAAAATCTGCTCAGGAAGCAGCCCAAAACGCACAGAAGAAATTTGATGAAGCCAAGTCTGCAGCGGATGATTTGAAGGTACAGCAATCCAAAAAGCAGCAGGATCTTTTGGATGCACAGGCTGCAGCGGATGAGGCAGCTAAGACCTACCAGTCTGTCAAACAGAAGCTTGAGGAAAATGAACAGGCAAAGTCTGAGTTAGAGCAGGCCAAGAAAAATGTTACCGTGGCAGATGATGTCTGCAGTAAAGCGCAGACGGAGTATGATGCGTTGGTGCAGGCATGGAAGGAAAAACAGGCGGAGGCTGCGGCATTAAACGAAAAGCTTAAGGCAGCCCAATCGTGTGACTGGGAAAATGGAGACAAATTTGATGCGGCACTGGAACAATCTGACGAACGTTTTTCAAATTTAAACAAATTGATTCGCACCTATATTCAGGCAAAAGAGGCGGAGACTGCGGCAGCGCAGGATCAGCAGGAAGCTAAAAAAACAGTGCAGGATGCAGACACGGCAAAGGCGGCAGCAGAACAAAAGAAAGCAGCAGCAAAAGAAGCAGTGGAGCATGGATTTTCTGAGAACAAGACGCAATTTGAAAGCGAACTGCAGGCAGCAAATGATGAGGAATCGGCAGCGCAGTCAAAAAAGGAAGATGCCGATGCAGCACTTAAAGATGCACAAGCGAAAAAAACAGATGTCGAAACGGAGTGTTCCAAAGCCCAGAAAAAATATGATGAAGCAATTGCTAAAAATGGTGAGCTGACGCAGGCAGATGTCGATCAGGCGCAGAATGCAGAGAAAGAAGCAGAAAATGCGGTGAAAGAGCAGGAGCGTCAGGTAGAATCCAAACAGACAGCAGCCGATGCAGCAAAACAGGCATTGGAGACTGCAAAACAGGAGTTTGATAATCTGGGGGGCGCACAGGCACTGCAGGATGCAGAAAGTAAAAAAACGACTGCTCAGACAGAAGTCGATCAGGCTAAGATAAATGAAAATCAGGCGCAGCAGGCATTGAATGCAGCAAATATAGAACTAGAAGCTGTACAGCAGCAACTTCTAAGTGCACAGGAAGCGCTGCAAACCAGTAAATATGCAAAGACAGTAGCGGATGATGAATTAAAACGTGCGCAGAAAAATAAAGCTGACGTCGAGACGTTGCAGAAGGATACCGATGACAGAAAAAATCAGTGTGAGACAGAGATCAACAATTTGAATCAGAGCTTGAAAGCGTGTGAGGGAAAAATCATAACTGAACAGAATTCATTGCGTTCCTTAGAGCGAAAAATTAAGACAATAAATGACGAGTTGCAGAGAGAAGGGATCCCCCAATCAGAACGTGAATTTCTAGAGGCACAACTCGCTGCTACTCAGGAAAGTCGTGATGCTAGCAAGAACCAGCTTGATGCTTACATGGAAGAGTATAATAAGCTTACGAAAGAAAAAAAATCGTGGGAAAATAATTTGGAAACTGTGAACGCTAATTTAGCGTCTCTGAAGGAAATGCAAGCCGACGCAGATGAAAAGCTTCTGTCAGCCGAGACCGCGGCCAAACAAGCGCAGGCTGCTTTCGAAGAGGCTCAAACAAAGTATGATGGGCTTACGACACAGAAATCTGATCAGGAAACGCAAGTAAACGAATGTCAGACTCAATTAAAAGACAGAGAGAATGCCTTACAGACAAAGCAGGATGAACTGAATGCGATCGAGAGGCAACTGAACATTTTGAAAAAGGCAGAGGACGCGGTAAAGTCGGCAGAAAGTGAAAAGAAAAACAAGGAAGCAGAGTTTAGTAATAAGCAGCAGGATCTTTCGGATGCACAGGCAGCAGCGGATGAGGCAGCTAAGACCTACCAGTCTGTCAAACAGAAGCTTGAGGAAAATGAACAGGCAAAGTCTGAGTTAGAGCAGGCCAAGAAAAATGTTACCGTGGCAGATGATGTCTGCAGTAAAGCGCAGACGGAGTATGATGCGTTGGTGCAGGCATGGAAGGAAAAACAGGCGGAGGCTGCGGCATTAAACGAAAAGCTTAAGGCAGCCCAATCGTGTGACTGGGAAAATGGAGACAAATTTGATGCGGCACTGGAACAATCTGACGAACGTTTTTCAAATTTAAACAAATTGATTCGCGCCTATATTAAGGCAAAAGAGGCGGAGACTACGGCAGCACAGGAGCTGCAGAAAGCTAAAAAAGCAGTGCAGGATGCAGACGCGGCAAAAGCGGCAGCAGAACAAAAGAAAGCAGCAGCAAAAGAAGCAGTGGAGCAGGGATTTTCTGAGAACAAGACGCAGTTTGAAAGCGAACTGCAGATGGCAAAGAATGAGGAATTGGAAGCGCAGACAAAAAAAGAAGATGCCGATGCAGCACTTAAAGATGCACAAGCGAAAAAAACAGATGCCGAAACGGAGCGTTCCAAAGCCCAGAAAAAATATGATGAAGCAATTGATCAAAATGGTGAGCTGACACAGGCAGATGTCGATCAGGCGAACACGAATGCAGAGGAAGCAAAGAAAGCATTGGAGGCAGCAAATGATGAGCTGGCAGCTGTACAGAAACAGTTTACCTCAGCACAAGAATTGCTGCAAAATTGTTCTGACAGGAAAAAAGCCGCAGACGAAGACTATGATGAGGCAGTCAAAAAAAATAAGCTCAATGGTCAACAGACATTAGAAGCAAAACAGCAGCTTGATGAAAAACAGACGGCATTGGACAATGCAAATGCAAAGTTGACACAGGCAACTGATGTTGAGACTAGCGCAGAAAAAGAGGCTGCAGCAAAAGATACAACACTTCAGCAAAAACAGCAGGCGCTTCAAACAGCGAAGGATGCGGCAGATTCAGCTGCAAAGACCAAAGAGTCTGTTCTGCAGTGCTTTGAAGCAAATGAGCAGGCAAAGCGAGAATTCGAACAGGCGAAGGAAGATGCTGCAGTAGCAGAAGATGCCTGCAAAAAGGCACAAAGTGAAGCAGACACCGCTTTGCAAATGTGGAATGAAAAACAGGCACTGGCTGCACAATGGAAAGTAAATCTGCAGGCACTTGCATCCTGCGATTGGGAGAATGGACAGGAATTTGATCTGTCTCTGGAAGAAGCAGATGAACGTTTCGTCAGACTAAATGAGTTGATTCGGGCACATATGCAGGCAAAGAAAAATCAAAAGGCAGCAGAAGATACAGCGGAAACGGCACAGGAATGGTACAGTCAGTTATGTGTAGCAGTGACGAAAGCAAAACAGGAGTATGCTGTCGCGCTGGCAGACGAAGCAATTGCACAGGAGATATATGATTCCTTCTTAAAAGAACAGGAGACGAGCGAAGAAGAAAGCAGCTCATCTGAAGAATCCAGCGAAGAACAGACATCGCCATCAACCTCACAGGAATCACAGGCTCAGACTCAAACCCAGAGTCAGACACCAAGCTCCAGTCAGGAAGAAAGCCAAATAAAAGATGTTGTTCTCGGAATTGAGGATTACAGTATGCTATTTGGATTGGGATTAGCAGGAGCAGGCGGCATGCTTCTCATCTGGCTGGCGTTAAAATTCAAGCGTATTTAAACTTTTTTTCCATCTTCAGGGGGCTGGTTAGTACACTAGCCCCCTAAACTTTTTGAAATCTGATGTGGGAAATTTCAGTAAAAGAAAAACGAGAAGTTTACTAGTCAGAGCTGGCTGCAGCACCCTTCCACTTGTCAAATCCTAATTAAGTGTGATATACTGCCCACAAATGGTCGTATTTGTGACGAAAGAACGAGAGGTGAGTAAAATGGGAGGAAAATGGTCACAAAAAGAGTCAGCAAGCAATATGCTAGAGCAGGTTACATATGAAATTGCAGATTTTCCAATTCATAGTCGTGAGTGTGTTCTTGAGGGGAAAGACAGAATGGTACTTCCATGGCATTGGCATTCTCAAGTTGAATTTTTATATGTGGAAAAGGGTGAAATTACCTGTTGTGTGAATACGTCATCAATTTTGCTTAAGGAGCATGAAGGAATCTTTATTAACTCAAAGGAAAGCCATAGTATTTTGCGAAATGTCGGGGCAGGACTAATAAAAACTATCTTGCTTCCGGCTGAGTTTGTTTTTGGAACAGACAATTATTTTTACAAGGAATGCATTAAACCCATCGCGCATCAGGAGCAGTACCAGTACATTCTTCTGACTAGCGAAAAGGACTGGCAGAAGGACATACTAAGCGAGATGGAAAAATTGCGCTGTTACTGTGAGAAAAATATTGAAAAGAAAATGTCTTCTATTATTTTTTCTGTGTGCCGTATCTGGGAAAAACTAGCAAATTTTCGTCAGGAAATTCCAGTAACTGATCCGTCTCAGGTTCGAAGTCCATCGCAGATTCGTTTGCAGCAGATGCTTGCTTTTATTAGGAGACATTACTCTGAACCAATTACACTTGGCGATATCGCAGGTGCTGCTAATATTAGTCAGAGTGAGGCGGCACGCTGTTTTAAGAAAAATCTTGATGTTACGCCATTTAACTACTTGATTTTGTATAGACTAGAGGTTGCCAAGGCTATGCTCCAGTCATCTGAGACGTCGATTACGGAGATTGCTATGCAGTGTGGTTTTGAGAGTGTCAGCTATTTTGACCGCGTATTTCGAAAATATTATTGGCTAACACCAAAAGAATTTCGTGGAAATATGGATCTTTATAGTTAAGTATTACAATGCTGTTTTGAAAATATATGACAATAAATGAAAAGTTTATCAAAGCTTCTGGCAAGTTTGTACTATTATTTGGGAATTTTGTATGATAAGCTTGAGCTATCAATTTTCAAAAGAGAAAGGCAAAAGGAGGAGCCAGATGAGAAAGTATACCAGAAAACTTATGGCAGCTGCTATGTGTGCAGCAATGACCGCATCTATGATTCCAGCATCAACATGGGCAGGTGAGAATACAGATGAAATGTCTGTAATTCGTGTTATGGGAATCAACAATACCGTCACAACCGTGAATGGCGGAACCGTTTCCTTAAAGGACTGGATTGAGAGCGGAAACAGCCAGCTCTACAATACCTTCACAGAAGAGCTTGCAAAGAGAAACATCAAGCTTGAATTTAACTTAATCGAGGATGATCAGTATACTACAGTATGTCAGACAACAGTAGCGAGCGGAAATTTAGGCTGTGACATAATGTATATTGAGCCACTTGATGATAAGACAAAGCAGAGACTTATCGACAGAGGAATCTTTGTACCGATTAATGAAATCTGGGATCAGTCAGAGGAAGGAACGGCAAAAGAGTTCTTCACTGAGGGAGAAGGAAAGTTTGTTTCCGAGCGTTTGAGCATGGAGGATGGAAACGTATATTGGCTGGCTGATATTCAGACAAGTAATTACAAAGGTGAGGTAACAACTGGTGCGGCATTAGCATTCAATATCCGTAAGGATTGGCTTGATGCATGCGATCTTGAGACACCGACCACACTTGATGAATTTACATCAGCACTTAAGACTTTCCAGGATAAGGATTGTAATGGAAATGGTGTAGTAGATGAAGTTATCACAATGAAGATTGCAGGATTTGGAACCGATATTGCACAGTGGTTTGGACTTGGACCTGAAATGGTATTTATTGATCCAAAAACAGATACGCTGACCAGTCCGTGGTATCAGGATCATATAAAGGATTATATTTCTTATATGAATAGTCTGTATGAAGCAGGATTGATGGTGGATATCACCAATCAGACAAATACAAGACGTGCTACTAACCAGATGTCTGGTGAGGCAAACTGGGTTGCACAGACATGGGCAGAGCCAACTATTCAGGTTCAGGAAGGTGCACAGCCTCCATACTTAGAGCCGATCGTGATAAAGGCTACCGACGATACTGAGCCGCTTGTTCGTTTGCAGAGTGGTGAAAACCTGATGTCCAGAATTTATGCAGTAACAAATGAGTGTGAAGATACAGCAGCTGTAGCAAGGCTTCTTGACTATATGTGTTCACCAGAGTATGTAGAGTTAACAGAGCATGGTGTAGAGGGCGTGAACTTTACACGTACAGAAGATGGCGATTATCAGCAGCTGTCTGGCGATGACATTGACAATTCTATTATGAGCTTGATGGTTGGTGCACTGTGGAATTCCGAAGTGCTTCCGCGTATGGATTTGAACAAGGATATGTCTACTGAGCTTGTAGCAGGAATCCAGCTTGGAAAGGATGCGGGAATCCCAGAGGGCTATCAGGCAAAGGCTGACTTTGCAGACTGGGTATTCACTCAGAACATGGAAAATACAGTAAACTATTCTCCACTGACAATGTTAGCAGTTGCTAATCAGGAAGAAACAAAGCGTACCAGCGAGATTCTTACCGATTTGGATACATATTCACAGGAGCTTTTGACAAAGTTGATCCTTGGGCAGAAGAGTCTGGATGATTGGGATTCCTACATGGACGATTTAAAACGTCTTGGTCTGGATGAGCTTATTGAAATTTATCAGGGTCGTTATGACAGAACAAAGAGATGATCGATATTCTGTTTGAAAAACAAGTAAGATCAACTCAGAAAGCTGAAAAACGATTGTGGATTGATTGACAATTTGATAAAAACAGGGCCGCTGCGAACAAAAGCGTTTGTCAGCGGCCTTTTGTAAAAGGCTGGTGTGCGTATGAAAACAAAAATGAAACGAAAATATACGGCGGTTGAAAAAAGAGAAAACCGCCAGCTGTATCTGCTGATGCTTCCAGTATTTATTCTGATCGCAGTGTTCTGCTATGCGCCAATGTTCGGTATCGTGATTGCATTTCAGGATTATTGGCCAGGTGATCCATTTTTTGGCGATGGTGCCATGTGGGTAGGATTGGATAACTTTAAGCGTTTTGTTCAAGGTGAGTATTTTGGTCGATTGATTAAAAATACGCTCGTGTTAAGTGGTTTGAACTTGATTTTTGGTTTTACAATGCCTATTATTTTTGCAATTCTTTTGGATCAGATCAAGCATTTGAGATTCAAAAAATTCTGTCAGACGGCTAGCTACATGCCGTATTTTATTTCAACAGTAGTTGTTGCAGGTATGGTAATTTCCTTTATTGACGTGAATGGACTTATTACAAAACTGCTTACAATTGTTGGATTGCCAAATATTAACTGGAGACAGGAGCCATCAGCATTCCCTACAATTTATACTTTCACAAATGTGTGGAAGCTGTTCGGCTTTAATAGTATTTTGTACATGTCTACGATTTCATCCATTGATCAGGGTCTTTATGAGGCTGCAAAGATTGATGGTGCAAACCGCTGGCAGCAGTGTTGGCATGTTACATTGTCTGGAATTAAGCCAATCATTGCGATTAACCTGATTATGCAGGTAGGAAGCATTCTTTCTACAAATAGTGATCTGATTTTGCTTTTGTATACACCGGCAACTTACGATGTAGCAGATGTTATCGGTACGTATACATACCGTATGGGTATTTTAAATGGTGAATATAGCTTTACGACAGCTGCTGGTCTTTTTATGTCTGTGATTGGATTTGCACTGACCTATATATGTAACAAGATCAGTAATAAGCTGACAGGCTTCGGTCTGTGGTAAGGAGGTCAGAGATGTCAAAGAGAAATCCGAATAAGATTAAAGAAGGCAAAACGATATATACCGTGCTTGTCTATGTGGCAGTTGCATTCCTTTGTTTTCTGGCTGTATATCCGATGTATTATGTTTTGATCATGTCGCTTAGTTCACCAGAAAATGCCGCACAGATGAATGTTTATGTAATTCCTAAGGGCTTTTGTGTAGATGCATATAAGGTTTTGGTACAGGATCCAGAGATGTGGAGAGCATATTTAAATACAATTATATATGTAATTCCGACTACGATCTTGATGCTAGCAACGTGTGTACTAGTTGCATATCCGTTGACTTATAAGCGTCTGATGGGAAGAAAATTTGTTAACATGTTTTTGCTGATTCCTATGTACTTCGGCGGCGGTATGATTCCAACCTTCTTATTAATAAATAAGTTAGGCTTGTATGACAATCCGCTTTCACAGATTCTTCCGGTTTGCTTTTCCATATGGAACATCATTCTGGTAAAGGCATTTTTTAGCAGCATTCCAGAGAGTCTTCGTGAAGCTGCAAAGATCGATGGTGCTAATGTATATCAGATTTTGCTTAAGGTATACCTGCCATTATCAAAGCCAATATTAGCCGTAATCGCTGTATATACAATTGTTGGTGTATGGAACAGCTGGTTCAACGCTATGGTTTACTTGCCACATACTAAGTGGCAGCCGCTTCAGCTGTATTTGCGCCGCGTATTAATTGAGAATACAAAGCAGATTACTGAGGTATTAAGTCCGTCAGCTGCACAGGAGCTGGCGAGAAAACAGATGAGCAATGCACAGTTAAAATATGCTATGATCATATTTACAACACTGCCAGTATTGTTCACTTATCCATTCTTCCAGAAATATTTTGTAAAGGGTGTCATGCTTGGCTCCTTAAAAGAGTAAGAGGAATGCCGGCACGCTTCATATATGTTGTGTGTCGGCATTTTTGTATTATAAAGATAAAAACGCGCAGAGCGCAGAAAAGAGGAAACAATGGAGCTGATTCATTATTATGAGGATCTAAATACGCTGCACGTGGGAACAGAGAAGCCACGCTGCTACTACCTTCCGAAAAAGACAGATGGAACAGATTCATACCGTCTGCTAAGCGGCAATGACTGGCATTTCTTTTATTATCCAAATCCGCAGAGCGTGGATGAAAAGTTTGTTCTTAAAGATTATGAAAATCCAGAGTATGTGATGATGGAGGTACCATCATGCTGGCAGTCAAAGGGCTATGACTATAAGCATTATTCGGGAGGTGCGTTTGTCATTCCATATGATCCGCCGTATGTGCCGGATGAGAATCCATGTGGTGCTTATTATAAGGATTTTGATGTATCTAATGAAGAATTAGAAAAAGATTTGTATTTGTACTTTGAAGGAGTAGAGGCAGGATTTTATGTATGGGTGAATGGTCAGTTTGTTGGCTACAGCCAGGTGTCACACAGTCCTAGCGAGTTTGATATTACGCGCTTTGCCAAAGCAGGAAAGAATCGTCTGGCAGTACTTGTGTTAAAGTGGACTGATGGAACGTATCTTGAAGCACAGGATAAGTATCGCTACAATGGAATTTTCCGTGATGTTACTTTGCTTCTTCGTCCAAAGAGTGCAGTAGTGGACTACACTGTGCGCACCACTTTGTCAGAGGACAACACAAAGGCAGAGATTTTTGTAAAACTTGATTCATACAAAGGTTTGCCGAATGTAACAGTAAGCTTATTTGCACCAGATGGCAGCAAGTTGGCAAATGAAACGCTTGCGACAGAAAATAAAGATCTAGAAACTGTGTTTAAAGTGAATGATCCAATTTTGTGGAATGCTGAGCATCCAACTTTATACAAACTAGTTTTGTCTACTGATGATGAGGTCATTGAGCAAAAAGTCGGTATTCGCGAGGTTGAAATAAAGGATGGCGTCATGCTTTTAAATCATCGCCCGGTAAAGCTTCTTGGTGTAAATCGTCATGACAGCAGCCCAACAGATGGATACACGGTATCAAGAGAGCATGTAGTGCGCGATCTTACGATGATGAAAAAGAACAATATCAATGCAATCCGCACAAGTCATTATCCGAATGCACCGTGGTTTACTGAGCTTTGCAATGAGTATGGCTTTTACGTGATTGCAGAGGCTGATTTTGAGACACATGGAACGATGGATCTTGTTGGTGAAGAGCCGATTTATAGAAAGTTTGGAAAGATTGTTCAGGATCCGGCTTTCCATGATGCGATTGTAGATCGTATGATGTTAAATGTAATTCGTGACAAGAACGCGAGCTGTGTTGTTATCTGGTCTCTTGGAAATGAAAGCGGTTATGGAAAGAATCTGATTGATGCTGGAAAGTGGACGAAGGAATATGACCCAACACGTCCAGTTCACTATGAAGGAGCAACTTGGGCACCTCCAGGAATCGAGAATGATCAGTCTTGTCTTGATATGGTAAGCCGCATGTACCCGACTGTAGAGACAATTAAAAAGTATCTTGCAGACCCTACTAGCGTAAAGCCATTTATCTTGTGTGAGTTTGTTCACGCAATGGGCAATGGCCCTGGTGACATTGAGGACTATCTGGAAGTCATCTTACCAGAAAAGCGAATCATCGGCGCATTTGTCTGGGAATGGTGTGATCATGCAACATATGAAGGAAAGACACCAGATGGGAAGGACAAATATTTCTATGGCGGTGATTACGGTGAATTCCCACATGATGGAAATTTCTGTATGGACGGACTTGTTTATTCAGACCGCCGCCCGCATACTGGACTGCACGAGTGGAAAAATGCAATTCGCCCGGTAAGAGCCACCCTTCAGGAAATCAGCCCACTAAAGGTATCATTGTGGAATCGTCTTGACTTCACAAATCTTGATGATGCTGTAACAGTAACATATGAGATTAAGGAAGAAGGAAGACTGCTTTCACATGGAAGTGTTGCAGTACCTTCAATTGAACCACATGAAAAAGGCTTTGTTCTGATTCCAGAGACACCAAAGACAAATAAAAATACTTATCTTAAGCTGACCTACACAGCAAAGCAGGGAACTGCTCTTGCAGGAGAGGTACTTGGCTTTGATCAGATTGCTTTGTTTGAGGAGCAGGATGAAGTGCTCACACCTGTATCTAAGACTGCGTTGCCGGCATTTGCTTCATGGAGTGTAAATGATACGGCGGATATCTATGAGCTGACAAGAGACGGCGAGTGTATTGTATTTGATCGCCATCTTGGAACATTTGCAAAGATCGTTAAAGATAATGAGAACCAGATTTATGAGCCAATGCGTTTTCTGACATTCCGTGCGCCGACAAATAATGACTCGGCAGTATCAAAGGAGTGGAGAATGGCAGGATACGACAGAAGCACAGTAAAGGTATATGAGACATCTATTCAGGAAACAGATGGCGTAATCGAGATTCATAGCAGATTCTCTATTGCATCTCCATCTAAGCAGCCATTTCTTCGCCTTCAGGCAGTATGGAAAGTTGATCTTGAGGGAACCATTTACCTTTCCTTAGATGGAAACTTTGACAAGGTATTCCCATATCTTCCGCGATTTGGTCTTGGATTAAAGCTTCCAAACGATAAGACTAATGTAACATACTACGGATATGGCCCATATGAAAGCTATTCCGATAAGCATCGTGCATCTTGGGTAGATCGTTTTGATACAACAGTTGATGATATGTTTGAGGATTATGTTTTCCCACAGGAAAATGGAAGCCATTACAACTGTCAGTATGCATCTGTTGGGAATTTGTATGCAAAGGGCAAAAAGCCGTTCAGCTTCCAGGCATCACGCTACAGTGAAAAGGAGCTTGACGAAAAGGCACATAACTTTGAGCTTGTTCCATCTGATGGCATTTATGTGGCGCTTGACTATAAGCAAAGCGGAATTGGCTCTAATTCCTGTGGTCCGAGACTGGCAGAGAAATATCAGATTCGCGAAGAAAAAATTGAGTGGGAGATAAGCATTCGATTTGACAATGGGAATTAAGTAAAAATATGGCTTTGAATATTTAGAGGATATTGAAGCAGCTATGTGCGGAGAGTAAAAAACGATATATAATGGGATGAAAAAACTTCCCCTATGCGCAGAATCTGTTGTATAATGGCAGTAGATTCTGCGCTGTTTTGCGTATAAAAAACGGCGAAAAATGGAGGAAGACAGAATATGGGACTGACAATTCTGCTGGTGGACGATGACCAGATTCTGACAGAAAAAACAAAAAATTCATTAAATTGGGACAGTCTTGGCATCGGTATGGTGTTTACAGCAAATAATATCCATGAGGCAAAAGGAATTTTAAAGGTATACAAGGTAGACATTCTTCTTTGTGATGTGGATATGCCGATGGGAAGCGGTCTTGAGCTTGTGGAGTGGATACGTGAGGAAGGGATGGAGATAAAATGCATCTTTTTGTCGAGTTATGCAAACTTTACTTATGCACAGAAGGCGCTTCGATTAGGTTCTGTTAATTATCTGCTAAAACCAATTTCCAATAAAGATCTTGAGGCGGAGTTAAATACAGTCTGTGATGAACTGCTAAAGGAGCATACAAATCTGAACAGTCAAGAGAAGAAACAACGTGAGGAAGTGTGGAAAAAGGTGTTGGTGCAGGCACTTTCTGATGGTGTTGGTACGTCAAACACCAGTAGTTTATCAGATGCTCAATATAGTGAACTCTATCCATCTGTGCAGCCAATTACACTTGTTCTTGCAGGGCTTCTCGACAACAGTGATGAGCGTCAGAAGGTAAAGGACATTTCATTATATAATTATTGTATGCGTACAGTGTCAGAGAAATATTTGCGAGAACTTGATCTTGACGTGACTGTATCATATAAGGATGCCGAGTGGCTTCTCGTATTAAAAAATTTTGCCGATTATGATCGCCTTGAGGAGCAGCTGTCAAAAATGCAGCAAGAGTTAAATGAACAGACTGCGCATAGCTATTGCTTTTATATTACAGTAGGGCGCCCATATGCAAGCATCGCAAAGGCAATTCGGATAATTTCTGATATGCGCGAGCATGCAATTCCGAATAAACGATTGATGATTGAGGAACGGGCGTGGGAACTTCGAAAGATTTCCTATTCGGAGCCTTTTTGGGAGAAATGGCAGGAAATGTTTCATAAGAGTACAGCTTCAGGTGATTCATCTTACAATACAGCTTACATGGACGTTATGCAGGAAATGCTTACCTATGTTGATCATGCTTGTGAGAGCGGAAGCTGGTACTTGTCAGATTTAAGACGCTTTGTGAAGCATATGGGCGATTTGCTGTTAAAAGTTTTGCGTGACAACAATGAGACATTTGAAGAACTGTTTGACTGGCAGGAGTATGAGCGAATGAGCTTTCTGGCACGCCGCTCCGAGCAGGGATGTATTGATTTTATTGAAACTGTCTGGAAAAAGCTGGATAGTCTGCATAAAACAGAAGACAAGGCGGAGGCAACCATTGCCAAATTAAAAAGATATATTGAAGAAAATTTAGGCGGTGAATTGACGCGTTCTGTTCTGGCAGGACAGGTGTATCTGTCAGAGGATTATATAACGAGGCTTTTTATCAGGGAGACTGGACGGACACTGCCTGTATATATTGCAAGACGGCGCATGGAAAAGGCAGCAAAACTTCTAAGGGAATCTACAGATCCGATCAGTAAAATTGCGATGGAGGTTGGATATAGCAATTTTTCCTATTTTAGCAAGACATTTCGTGATTATGTGGGCAGCACACCGAATGAATATAGGGCAAAATATAGGAAATAGATTTGTGAGTTTTTACTTGTTAACAAAAAACTTGTTAACAAAAAAACGATAAAATAACAAAATAACGATTTTTATGAAAAAAGATATCACAAAAAGATATCTTTTTTTTGTTATTTCCTAGCAGAAATTTTGTAGCAGAAAAAATATAAAAAATGTACTATAAAACCATAAAGAAAAAAGAAATAATTAGTAAAAAAGGAAGGAGAAAAACGTGAAAACGAAAAAGACTCAGTCAAAAAGCAGCAAGCTCAGTGTAGGGCAAAAGCTTAAGGAAAGTAGTCAGCTATATCTGTTGATGCTTCCGTCTATCATCATTTTCCTGATCTTTACCTACTACCCGATGTACGGTGTCATCATTGCCTTTAAGGATTTCAAGCCGGCACTTGGTATTATGGGAAGTAAGTGGGTCGGCATGAAGAACTTCATAACGTTCTTCAAATCGTATCAGTTTTCCGTAACAATCAAAAATACGATCGTAATCAGCTTGTACACGATTGCCGTTACGTTCCCATTGCCAATCATTATGGCACTGATGGTGAATCAAATCCGCTCAATGAAGTTTAAGAAGTTTTTGCAGGTAGCTACTTATCTGCCGCATTTTATTTCAGTCGTTGTTATGTCTGGTATGATTATCCTGTTTTTATCACCAAGTACAGGAATCATCGCAAAGCTGGTTGGACTGCTTGGATTCAAACTTCCAAACCTTATGGGTTCTGCATCTGCGTTCCCTCATATTTATGTATGGACAGAAGCTTGGCAGCATGTCGGTTGGGATTCCATCCTCTACATTGCAACACTTTCTTCAGTTGACCCAAGCCTTTATGAGGCAGCCACAATGGATGGTGCAAACAAGTGGCATAAGATTGTTAACATTGACCTTCCATCATTGGTTCCAACGGCAACAGTTATGTTTATCCTTCGAATGGGAAGCGTTATGAGCGTTGGATTTGAGAAGGTTTATCTGTTGCAGAACAACTTAAACAGCAGTTCAAGTGAGATCATCTCAACTTACGTGTATAAGATGGGTCTTGTAAGCAATCAGTACAGCTTATCAGCAGCGATCGGCTTGTTTAACAACATCATCAATCTGGTTCTTTTGATAGCAGTCAATATGATAGCTAAAAAAGTCAGTGATACTTCATTAGTCTGATGGAAGGGGGAAAAACAGTGAGCAAGGCAGCATACAAAACAGCAAAGACAAACAAAATTAAGCGTTCAAGAGCAGACTTGATTTTTGATATCATTCTGTACACAATTGGAACAATTTTGATTCTGATTACACTCTATCCGATGTACTTTATCGTGATTGCGTCCATCAGTGATCCGCAGCTGGTATCAAACGGCGAGATCATGTTTATCCCACGCGGAGTCAGCTTAAAGGCGTATAAGCAGCTTTTAGGATATACAAGACTATGGACTGGCTACAGAAATACCATTATCTATGTAGTGCTTGGAACAATTATCACATTGGCTGCTAATATCCCGGCTTCTTACGCATTATCAAGAAAGAAGCTTTACGGCAAGAAATTGTTCAACATGTTCTATCTGATTCCAATGTTCTTTACAGGTGGTCTGATTCCTACATACATGGTAGTAAAAAATCTTGGACTGACTGATACAATGACCGTTATGGTGCTTCCATTCTCGGTTGTTACTTACTACATCATTGTTGGACGAACCTTCTTTGAAAACAGTATTCCAGACGAACTTTGGGAGGCGGCACAGCTTGATGGCTGCGGTTACATTTCCTTCTTCTTCAAAATCTGTCTGCCGCTTTCTAAAGCAATCATCGCTGTTATCGCATTGTGGGCAGCAGTTGGACAGTGGAATGGCTACTTCAACGCATTGATCTATTTAAGAAGTGAGGCACTTCAGCCACTGCAGATCGTTCTTAGAAACATCTTAATCAGTAACCAGACAATCAGTTCCATGATGACAGGTTCAGCAGCAGTAGAAGCAAAGCAGATGGCCGATCTGATTAAGTATGCAGTAATTGTTGTATCATCAGCGCCAATCATGTGCATGTATCCATTTGTACAGAAATATTTCAATCAGGGTGTTATGCTCGGTGCTGTAAAGGGCTGATATAAAAAAGGCTGTAAAGCCTGTAATAATAAAAATTCAAAACAAAAAATAATCATAAAGCAAAAAAGGAGATTAAAACTATGAAAAGAAACATGAATCTGAAAGCAACCGCAGGCATCCTTCTTGCACAGGCAACTATGCTTGGAGCTATCGCAGCACCGACTGTTACTGCACTTGCAGACGAGGGCGATGCAAAGCAGTTTACTGTAGCAACTGTTCGCTGGACTGATGCATGGCCAAATGACTTCTTAAAGGAAGGCGTAATGGCAGAGATGGAAGAGAAGGCAGGTGTTGATCTTGACTGGCAGATTTATTACAACTCTGATTGGTCTGAGCAGAAATCTCTTCTTCTTGCTTCTGGTGAATTGCCGGATGCATTTGTTGGAAGTATCTGTCTGAATGCATCTGATATGGCACAGAACAAGGATTATTTCGTTGATCTGACACCATATATCAACGAAGAAACCATGCCGAATCTGACAAAGGCAATGGAAGAGTGTCCGGAGCTTCGCGCTGCATGTACAGACCGTGATGGAAAGATTTATTCTCTCCCTAAGAAACTTCCTCTTCGTCCGACCGTATGTGGAAATGGACTGTATATCAACCAGACTTGGTTAGATAACCTTGGCTTAGAAGCTCCGAAGACACTCGATGAACTGACCGATGTACTTCTTACTTTTGCAAAAGAGGATGCAGACGGTGACGGCGATCCGACAAATGAGATTGGACTGACAAATAACGCAGGAAATAACCTTCAGGCAGATTCACAGCATATCCTTTCTGTATGGGGATGTATGACAAGCCGTGCAGGAAACTATATGGGGCTGAACAATGATGGCGAGGCTGTATTTGTTCCGGCACAGGAAAACTATAAGGAAGCTGTTGAGTGGATGCATATGCTTTGGGAAAACGGCGTACTTGATCCAGAGTATTTTACTCAGGATGGTTCTGCAGTAACAGCAAAGCTTCAGGCAGCAGAGGGTTCCAGAATCGGCATTATGAATGGATGGACAGCAGACTCTGAGGCAGGAACAAATGCAAAGCAGTATTCCTTAATGGAAGCAGTAGAGGGATACAATGGTGTTCACTATGTAGAGGCAGCTCCTACTTATCTTGATATTGCAGACAGAGAGCTTGTTATCACGACTGCATGTGAGGATCCGGAAGCACTGTTAAAGTGGGCAGATAATTTCTATGATGATCTTGTTTCCTTACAGACTTTCTATGGTTCACTGGATGTTACTGTAACAGCAAATGATGACGGAACTTACAGCGTTCATTCTACAGATGATGACACTTCCCTTGATACAGCAGCATGGTCAAATGCGCTTAGAGATTTCGGCCCGAAGTACATGAATCCTGAGTTCTATGACAAGGTTATCATCCCGGACGATGTATCTGATGGTATCAAGTTAAAGGAGGACGAAGTAAACGCAAAGTATGTTACTACCGATAAGAACACTGGAATGCCAGTTGTTCAGTACACAGAGGATGAGTTAAGCCGTATTACTGCAATCGGAACTGATGTTTACAGCTATGTTGAGTCTATGTATGCTCACTGGGTAGTAGACGGTGGTGTTGAGGATGAGTGGGATTCCTATATCGAGCAGTTAAATGCAATGGGTCTGGAGGAATTGGTATCCTTACAGCAGGGTGCATATGCAGCTTATCTTGAAAGCATGGAGTAAATAAAATTTCTCTGTAGACAGGCAAAATGAAATAGACTACAATAAAAGCAGACAGATTTTCTGGCTGCTTTTATTGTAGGACGTGATAAAGGAGGTAAGCCAATGCATATTAAGGTAAAGCAGTTCAGTTTAAGAAATATCGTTTTTTCAATTCTTTTAATTGTAATGCTTTTGCTGTCATGCTTGGCAGGAACACTTCTTGTCAGCACTAACCAGAATAGGAACCTGGTAAATCAATATGTGTCAGAGACGGTAGAGCTGTATGTTAGTCAGTTTCAAAAAGAGATGGACGTTATGCGTGTAGAGCTGATTAACATTCTAGAGTCGAATGAGGCGACAAATGAGCTGCCGGATTACTTTAACTCAGAGAGTTCTAAGGTATTTCCAATTTTGAAAAAAATTTCAGAACAGCTTCGGATTCAGGCAATTTGGCATGATTCTGTATATGGCTATTATGAGTATATTGGCACATCAAATGCCTTAATTACGAGTACGGGAACAAAGTTTTCGAAAAGTGTAAAAACATCGATTGAACGTTTTTTAATGGTCTATCTTTCTGCAAATATGACAAGGCGGCAGAACTCACTTTATCATGAATTTGTCAAGATAGAAGATCAGATGTACCTGTTGACCTGGTATATGAAAGGGCAAAAGATAGCAGGAAACTTGATTCCATTGCAGCGCATTTTTGAGGATCTTGAAAATTGTACGAAAGGCTACACGATTCTGCCATACATATATGACACTGATAATGAAGATAATATTTTTCCACAGAATGTCAGTGAAGAGGAGATTAGAGATTTTGAGCAGGGGACTGTAAAGCAGACGAATATATATTGTTATGCGATTAGTGGTCTCGGTGATTTGTGCATCTATGTTGTGCCGGGAAATGGTGTGCTTCAAGTTGCAAATAGGTGGGAAGTTATTCTTATTATAATGCTGGTAATTTGTATACTTGTTTGTGTTGTCGTTGTATTAATATATATCCGTCATATCTTATTCCCACTCCAAAGCTTTGTCAATAGCCTTGACGAGCTTGACACAGACACATATCTGCATGACAATTCTTCCAATAATCTTTTGGAGCTTGAGAGTGCAAATGAGCAGTTTAGAAATCTGGTTAGAAAGATCCAAGCACTAAAAATTACGATTTACGAGAAGGAGCTTAATGAAAAACAGATTGAGCTTGAGTTTGCGCAAGAGCAGATAAGGCCGCACTTTTTCCTAAATTGTATAAGCCTGATACATGGAATTGCAGACAACAAGGGTGAAACAGATATTGTTACTATCACTTCCATTTTGTCTGATTATATTCGCTATATTTATAAGGGTTCCCAAGTGCTTCGTCCTCTTTCTGAGGAGATTGCCCACGTGGAAAATTATATAAGCATTCAGCGATTTCGCTACGGTGAAGACTATTTTCAATTTGACTGCATGGTAGATGATGGACTTGGAGATATTGAAATTCCGGTGCTTCTTTTGCAGACACTTGTGGAAAATTCATTTTCGCATGGTTTGACACCAGAACGAAAAGGAGAAATTTCTTTGTTTATCACAAAAGAAAAACATAATGATGCAGAATGTCTTTATATTTGTGTGTCGGATAATGGCAAAGGTTTTTCGGCGGAAGTCCTTGAAAAAATTGAAAATAATGGCGAAATCTATTACAATAACCGCCGCCATGTTGGCCTTCAAAACATCAAAAAACGTTTAAATTTGATATATGGCGAGCAGGCAGAATTTCACTTATCTAATATGGATGAGAACTTTGGCGCAATATCAGAGGTGTGGATTACGCAGCAGGATAAAAAATAGAACACAGCAGGATTGTGTTATAAATAGGAACAATATTGCAAGAAATATGTAGAATTATGCTTTATACTAAAGCAAAGAATCATAATATAAGGAGAATATGAAAAATGAACGTAAAAAATGCAATTGTACAGGGCGAGAATTATCGTTTTACCGTACTAACACCGAGCATGATTCGTATGGAATACAGCGAAAAAGGTGTGTTTGTAGACAAGAAGACTCAGATGGTTGTAAATCGAACCTTTGATGTGCCGGAATACACTGTAAATGAGAAAAACGGCGAGCTGATCATTGAGACTGACAAGGCAAGACTTGTCTACACTGGAGGCAGATTTGCTGGAAACAACCTGCGTATCGAGCAGAGAAATCAAAAAGTCATCTATGAGTCCACATGGCATTACGGCGATACCGGACATAACCTGAAGGGAACCACCCGTACACTTGATCAGGCAAATGGCGAGATTCCACTGCAGGACGGTCTGTTTTCCATGGAAGGTTGGGCTGTTATCTCTGATAAGGGCTCCATGCTGCTAACAGAAGACGGTTGGATTGAAAGAAGAGAAGACATTGACGCAGAGGATTTGTATTACTTTGGATACGGTACCGACTATTTGGGCTGCCTGAAAGATTATTATAAGCTGACTGGTGCAACCCCGATCCTTCCAAAGTATGCACTCGGCAACTGGTGGAGCCGCTACTATAAATATACGGAGAAATCGTATCTCGAGCTGATGGACCGCTTCGAGAAAGAGAATATTCCATTTACCGTTGGTGTAATTGACATGGACTGGCATTTGACTGAGATTGACCAGAAATATGGAGCAGGCTGGACAGGCTACACATGGAACAAGGACTTCTTCCCAGATCCAAAGCGTTTTACCGACAACCTGCATAGAAGAGGCATGAAGGTAACGTTAAATGATCATCCGGCAGACGGTGTCAGGGCATTTGAGGATGTGTATCCAGAATTTGCTGCCTACATGGGCGTGGATCAGGAAAAGGGCGAGCCTGTTTTGATGGATTTTACGAACAGAAAGCTGCTTGAAGGCTATTTTAAATATGTCTATGAGAAGATCGAGAAAAAGGACGGTGTTGACTTCTGGTGGATCGACTGGCAGCAGGGTACTAACACCGCGATCCCGGGCCTAGACCCGCTGTGGATGCTCAATCACTATCATACAATGCACAGCCAGAAAAAGGACGGCAAGGGACTTATCTTCTCCCGCTATGCCGGTCCGGGAAGCCATCGTTATCCAGTTGGATTTTCAGGTGACACCGTGATTACATGGGAATCATTAGATTTCCAGCCGTACTTCACCGCAACAGCCTCCAATATCGGCTATGGTTGGTGGAGCCACGACATTGGTGGTCACATGATGGGCTACAAGAATGATGAGCTTGCACTTCGCTGGCTGCAGCTTGGTGTATTCTCCCCGATTATGCGTCTTCACAGCACCTGCTGCGAGTTTAACGGCAAAGAGCCATGGCGCTATCGCAAGGAAGTGGAATTGATCATGGACAAGTTCCTTCGTCTGCGCCATCAGATGATCCCATATCTTCATACGATGAACCGCAGAGCAAGCGAGGAAGGTATTCCGCTTATTCAGCCGCTTTACTATCAGAATCCTGGCAAGTGGGATGCGTTTAGAATGAAGAACGAGTACTATTTTGGTTCAGATATTCTTGTAAATCCAATCACACAGCCAATAAGCACAGCTACCAGAATGGGTAAGGTTATGGCACTTCTTCCAGAGGGAACCTGGATTGATTTGTTTACAGGAACAGTTTACAATGGAGATCGTGAGATCGAGCTGTACCGCAGCCTTGACAGCATTCCGGTACTGGCAAAGGCAGGTGCCATTGTTACACTTGATGCGCGCACAACGGGCAATGCGATTGATAATCCAGAGATTCTTAAGGTTATCGTGGCAGCAGGTGCAGACGGAAGCTTTAGACTTGACGAAGAAGCAACCGATAATGTTTGGTGCTCAACCACATTTACATATAAGTGGGGCGATGAGGCTGTTCTTACGATCACACCAGAAAAGACAAAGAAGGAAGGAATGCCGGCAGAACGTGCTTATGAACTTGTATTTACAGGTACAGCACAAGGCATGACGGCACAGAAAAAGAAAGCAGACGGCACATATGAGACGCTTGAGACTTCTTATGACAGCGACAAGCAGTGCACAACAGTAATTCTTCCTATGCAGGATATTGAAAGTGAGATTACAGTCGTTACATACAATACTGCACTTGCTGATAATCATCAGGTTGAGCGTATCTTCGAACTGTTAAATCGCGCAGAGATCGAGTTTAGCTTAAAGGATAAGATCTATGCAATCGCCCAGAAGAAGGGATCAAGAAATGATGCATATTTGCTTGATCAGCTCACACTTCTTAATGCACCAGAGGATGTATTTGGAGCAGTGAAGGAGATTTTGACAGCATTAGATTAAGAATAAGTATCATGTTAAAATAAAAGACAGTATTTAGTAGAAAGAGGTTATGGAGCATATGAACGAAAAATGGTGGAAAAATGCGGTAGTTTATCAGATTTATCCGAGAAGCTTTAAGGATTCAAATGGAGATGGAATCGGTGATTTAGAGGGTATCTATGAGAAGCTTGACTATCTGGCAGAACTTGGCATTGACGTGATCTGGATGTCTCCGGTTTATAAATCTCCTAATGATGATAATGGATATGACATCAGTGATTATCAGGATATCATGGACGACTTTGGAACCATGGACGATTTTGATCGCGTGCTAAAGAAGGCACATAGTCTTAATATAAAAATTATGATGGATCTTGTTGTTAATCACACCTCCGATGAGCATAAGTGGTTTATAGAGAGCAAGAAGAGCAAGGATAATCCGTACCATGATTATTATATGTGGGCAGATCCTGACAAGAACGGCAATCCGCCTAACCGCTGGGAGTCATGCTTTAGCGGTTCAGCATGGGAGTATGTAGAGAGTGTAGGCCAGTTTTATCTTCACTCCTTCTCCCGTAAGCAGCCAGATTTAAACTGGGATAATCCGAAGGTTCGCGAGGAAGTCTTTAAGATGATGACCTGGTGGTGCGACAAGGGAATCGATGGCTTCCGTATGGATGTAATCAGTATGATTTCCAAGTATCCTGGTTTGCCGGATGGACCGGAGAATGGAAATGGCTACACTGGAAACACAAGCTGTGACGGCCCAAACATCCACAAATATCTGCGTGAGATGAACGAAAAGGTGCTGTCTAAGTATCGTCTGATTACTGTAGGTGAGTGTCCTGGCGTAAATGCTGAGCAGGCAAAGAAATATGCAAACATTGATGGCAGCGAGCTTGATATGATTTTCCAGTTTGAGCATGTTTCAGGAAGTGCGCTGAAACCGTGCCATCATGGAAAGTGGGACGGTGAGGCAATGACTATGCCAGAGCTGCGTGCAAACTTTACAAAGTGGCAGAAGGACTTAGAGGGATGCGCATGGAACAGTTTGTTTTTGTCTAATCACGATCAGCCAAGATGTGTTTCACGTTTTGGAAATGATAGTGAGCAGTACCGTGAGCTGTCAGCCAAGATGCTTGCAACTATGACTCATTTCCAGAAGGGTACGCCATATGTATATCAGGGTGAGGAGCTTGGCATGACAAATGCCTACATGGAAAATATCGCAGATTATCGTGATATTGAAAGTCTCAATGCTTACAAAGAGCTGACAACAAAAGAAAATATCCCGGCCAAAACAGTTATGGGCTATATCAAGGCAGTTGGACGTGACAATGCACGTACACCAATGCAGTGGGACGCATCT
>OFLY01000384.1_pt1 | contig 37130 bp, 31 predicted proteins | sample 1541161 | NCBI WGS metagenome assembly OFLY01 (sample SAMN04209247, study PRJEB22552) | human gut metagenome | biome: gut; material: feces | host: Homo sapiens | place: USA: Oklahoma | reverse complement strand
TACCCAACAAAAGGGTAGCGTATGGTGGCTCTTTTTTGCTTAAAGGGTCTGTTCTGTTCGCTGAGTGTGATCTCGAATGTGGTGCTGCCCCAAGATGTTGTCAACATTGGCGCAGGCTGTTCGTAATTCTTTCTGATAATCTTTATAATAGGTATAGGTGTCGTACTGAGCCGCTTTCAAGGCAAGCAACCGTTCTTTTTCAAGCTTCAAATCTTTCATCTTCGGAAGTGAGTCGTCTGGATTTTGTGCTTTCAGAATCTGGACGGCTTTTTCGTGCTTCTCAATTTCATCAGCGTGATCCTTGCGAAATTTTCCTTTGAAGCGAGCTTTCAAAAATTCATTGTAGGTGGATTTTGTGGAAAGATACTGACCCAGATAGTGGATTTGCTCATTCACAGATTTGATTTGTGTTTCGGTGTCCTTTGTCTTTTGCCGTGCATCGTGCATCTGTAATGTGATGCTATCGTAGGTTGTCTGTAAATTTTCTCTGGTATTGAATCCGTTTTCCTGAATGTAAGCTACGGTCTTTGCCATCTGCTGAAGATTGGAAATTTTGACTTTTTGAGCATAAGCTCTGCTCTGTTGAGCCTTAATACAGTTCTGCAAGTCCACAACAAGACGCAGATCAGAGCGAATGAAGAGAATGGCAATCGGGTCTGCATGGTAATCGGGCATGGTCTGTCGTTGCTTTTCTTCTTGCTCAGCAGCAAGTGCATTGGCTTCAAAAAGATTGAGCAAATAATCTTTATCAAAATTTGTGCCTAAAGAGCGACCAGAAATGTACTTCTCTCGCTCTGGATGCAGATAGCTATATCTTCCCCGATTTTCTTTCACATGAATCTTATACTTTTCAAATAACTGGCTTTGAAAATCTTCAAACGAAATTGCGGAGGAAGAAATCTCTGAAACGGCATTCCGAACAAACTGCTTACGAGTCTGAAATGTTGTTTCCATTGGATTCATGCCATCAGCAATGATCTGTTCGTTTATATCTTCCAGCTCTTTCTGCCCTCGCTTTTGCAACCAGTATTCAGCTTCAGTGATTTTACGTTGAGCCGGAGAGAGAAGATCGACCTGATACAGATTTTCACGCTGGCATAGATTCATAAGTTCTTGCTGTAAGTATTTTAGATAATCTTTTGTCAGGTGATGTTTGTATCCTGCTTTGCAGTCAATGCTGCGTGTGGTGTATGACTGTGGCTCTATGTCCAGTTTCCGTAAACTGTTGATTATGATATGAACATGGATGTTGCCACTGCCATTATGTCCATCCGTGTGAGTACAGACCAATGCTTGATGGCCGGGAAGATGATTCTTCACAAATTCAAGTCCCAGGATTTGTGCTTTCTCGCCAGTAAGATGGTGTTCGTCTTTATCGCGCGGATCAAAACTGATGATATAGTGATGGGACTTGACTTCATCGTATCGGTAGTTTTTTCGATACTGGTCATTGAGCATTTCGCACTCAAGATCAAAGGTGTCGGGATTGCAGTTTACTCCATTCATGTGAAATTCGCTGCGGAGCATCATGCTCCCGTTTTCATCAAGGAGCGGTTTTAAGTGTCGTTCATCATGCTGATATTTCAAATAGCAGACTGCCGCACTGTAATCAGCGTTTTTTATTGCGATGTGTTTTAACACGGCCATGATAGGTTCCCCCTAATTTGATTGCTTCCTGCCGAAGCTGCCATAATGCAGTGAGATGGCGGTTGATCTCGTCCTGCATTGACTTGGAATAGAAACCGCCAGAGTGGAAGTATTGGGCAATCTGATTTAGGTTGTTGCCGATGGCAGAATACTCAGCAATCAGTTTTTGAAGTTCGGGAAGTTCTGCAGTGATGTTGTAGTGGACTTCGATGCGTTCGTCCAGCGCACTCTTCCTGACATAAACGGCAACCGGATAGCCTGCCTGTTCAGCAGAAATGGAAATAGAAGCGTACTCGGCATCCGTAAAACGTACCATTACGTTATTTGTTCTTTTTATCTGCTCGCACTTTTTTCTTCTGCCCATAGATAGAAACTCCCTTCAAATTTATTTGCGAAGCAAATCCCGACAAGCCGTAGGCGGTCGGCTGCGACCACTTTAGTGGAAGCCAAATAGCCAAAATCAGAGATTTTGTGCGTACCGAGGGAATGGGGAAGCGGAATCCCCATCAAGATTGCCGGTAACGAAAAATCACGAAAGTGAATTTTGAGTTACTCCAGGCGAATCTTGCCCTACTTACGGTGAAGCCGTTGCCTTACGCATTTTTCGGGTTCTTCTATCTTTAGAATCGGGCAGAGCGTGTTTCGCAAGGTGTTTTTGAAAAAAGACAAAAAATTTTTTGAAATACCTTGCGAAATGGCCTTTCTCCAATTCTATAAGTGAAAGAGGCTGACAGACCACCCCAAAAACAGAAAGGAATGAGTGAATGACCGAAACAACTGCACGAACCTATCACACCATGGAAAGCCTGCGCCAGATGGCACAGACCGATCTCCGTAATGTGAACCGCAAGGAACTGGTGGACATCAACGATGTGGAAATCAAGAAAGACCTGTCGCAGCGAGAACGGATGGTTGATTTTGTTTCACAAATCAAGAACCCCTACTGCTATCTTGACCGGGGAATGGTCGTAAAGATCAGTTTTGCCGGAGAGAACCGATTGGAGGACACGCTGAAAAAATGCGCAAGGACACATCGGAAATAAAAAAAGAAGAAAGTAGAAGAAAATTTGCACTTTAGCGCATTAAAGCGTTGACATGAACCACGAAATATGAGATAATGGCTTTGGGTCAAAACAGAATATGCTGATAAAGCCGATAATTTCTTGGTTTATTGTCTGAACGACAAATAGATTAGGAGGTTATCGGCTTTTTATGTTTTTTCAGGGAAATGAAAAATACAACTGTGCCACATATCTTCGATTGTCGCGTTCGGATGGCGACCAGCAGGAGAGCAATAGCATAAAAAATCAAAGAGCGTTGCTGAACGATTACATGGGTAAGCACCCGGAATTGCACAAGTTCGACGAGTATGTGGACGATGGTTACAGCGGCACAAATTTTGAACGCCCGGATTTTAAGCGGATGATGCAGGACATTGAGAAAAGGAACGTCAACTGCATCATCGTCAAGGATTTATCTCGCTTCGGCAGAAACTACATTGAAACAGGACGTTATCTGGAAAGAATCTTTCCATTTATGGGAGTCCGGTTCATCGCCATCAACGATCATTATGACAGTGCGGAAGAAAATGATGATAAGGGACGTATCCTGATTCCGTTCAACAATCTTATCAACGATACCTATTGCCGTGACATTTCGATGCGTGTCAGAAGTCACTTGGATGTGAAACGGAAAGAAGGCCAGTTCATTGGCAGTTTCGCAGGGTATGGGTATCGCAAAGACCCCAAAGACAAAAATCATCTGATTATAGATGAATACGCTGCGGGCATTGTGCAGGAAATATTCAAACAGAAATTGAACGGAATGAGTTCACAGCGCATTGCCAGTCACTTGAACAAACTGGGTGTCCTGCCGCCGAACGAGTATAAGAGAGCCAATGGATTCAATTATACCTGTGGTTTTCAAGCTGGGCTGAATCAGAAGTGGACAGTGGTTTCCGTTAATCGTATTTTGAAAAATGAATCCTATACGGGAACATTGATTCAGGGGAAACGCAGGAAAATCAATTACAAAGTAAAAAAGAGCCATGATGTTGGAAGTGAAAACTGGATTCGGGTGGAAGATGCGCATGATGCCATTATCAGCAAAGGCGAGTTCCAGCAAGTACAACAGTTGTTGGAACTGGACACTCGTACCGCACCATCGCAGACAACAGTTTATCCATTATCAGGTTTTCTGCGCTGTGCAGACTGCGGGCAGAATATGATTCGCCGCACGGTGACGAAAAACGGAAAGAAGTATCAATACTATCACTGCTCTACCTATAAGAATGGCGGCGGCTGCACACCGCACATGATAAACAGTGAGAAGCTGACGGAAAGCGTTCTGGCTGCGATTCGGCATCAAGTGACACTTCTTGTAGAAGCGGAAAAGGTACTCTCCAATGCAGAGTTGGCAAGCGGCGAACAGATTGGCATAAAGATTCTGGACAGCCAGATCACTGCACTGGAAGCTGAATTAGAACGGTACAGTAATTTGAAAATCCGTCTGTATCAGGACTTATGTGATGATGTTGTCAGTCGGGAAGAGTACGGAGAAATGAATACTCGCTTTGCACAGAAGATAAAAGAGGCACAGGATAAGATTCAGGAAATCCGCGAAAAGAAGCAGGAGGCATTAAAGCACGACACACTGCTTCCTACTTGGTTGGAAGAATTTAAGCAGTACGAACATATCAAAACGCTCGAACGCAGGGTCGTGGTGGAACTGATCGACCACATAGATGTTCATAGCAAAACAGAGATTGAAATTCATTTCTGCTTCGAGGATGAACTGCACAGTATCACAGAAAAATTTATGGAATATCAAGCACATCATGGAAATGAGGTGGCAGAGGAATGAAATGGGTCAGTTATACAAGGTCGATTTCCAGTAGGATCGGAGAAGAAAATCCATCCAATACGATTGCAGAACAGAATGAGCGCATTGCACAGTATCTAAAAAAGCGTGGGTGCAGCATATCCGAAAAGTATAGTGACCGCAAGAGAACAGCAGAAGCCGCAGAAGGATTTGACAGATTGGTGCAGGATGGGATGGCTCGGAAATTTGATGCAGTTGTTGTGGATTCTATCTTCCGCTGCGGAAGAACCCTTCCATTTGCCATTGAAGCACTGCAGAGGACGTTCTATCCGCTTGGTATCCAATTTGCAGTTGTGGAAGATGACTTTTGCAGTGCAGACAAAACTGCCGAAGAAGTTGCAGAGTATTTCAATGGAAAGACCATTGATAAGATTCGTTCGGAATTTATTACCAATCGCCAGAATCACTTTGAAGAAGGTACATTGACCCATCGACAGGCTAAATATGGTTATGCGCTGTCGGAAGATCGCAGAAGCCTTGTTCTTAATCCTGAAAGCGCACAGGTTGTAAAGCTGATTTTTCAGATGTATCTGGAAGATATGAAAATCCCAGAAATCGCAAGAGCATTGGATGTACAGGGCGTTCAAACACCGCAAGTCCAGATGGCAAAGAAAAAAAGATCAAGAACAAAAAATAAGTGGCAGGATTCAACAATTCGATCGATTTTGAAAAATCCGCTCTATATCGGAAAGTGTACGCTGACACTGGCAAAGGCAAGGCGAGAATTAGAGGTTCCAGCGATTGTTTCAAAGACGGAATTTCAGAAAGCTCAGAAAAAGTTGGAATCTACGAGGTTGCCTTCGAGAAAAAAGGCTCGAAAAAAACCAAATCTGCTCTTCAAAAAAATCTATGACAAGGAAAGTGGAAAAGGTCTGCTGTGCAGAACATCAGAAGATGAAAGCCAGCAAATCTATTCGTTTGACAAGGGGTATAGATGCTTCTCTGGGAAAGCCCCTTTCATCGAAAGCGAGAAAATCTTTCGAGAGATTCTTTCAGCTTTGGAAAAAGAAAAAATGCAAGCTGCGCATATTGATAGAGTGCTGGACTCGAATCCTGAGAAAGTCAAGCAGTGCATGGATGCTGGACTGTTGCAGTACAGAAAAAGAGCAAATGAGATCGTTGCGCACTTGATGGCCAAGGACGATGAACGAACAGCAGTTTATCGGCAATACGAGCAGGGATCAATTTTACTAGAACAGGTAGAGGAGTATGAACATCAGTATCAGGTGGCGGTCCAGAAGCAGGAAGCGGCTTTTAAAAAAGTAATGCTGGCTGTTAATGACATAGAAAAAGCATTTAGCCATGGAAATCCCTGGTTGATGAAGTTCCGAGCGATTTCAATTCCTGAAAAATTGGAGCGCACACATCTTAAAGAATGGCTTGACCATGTATGGATCGTAGATTTTGAACAGGTAGAAGTGATCCTACAAGAAAGTGAGTGGAAGAGATTCTTCCCGGAAGAATGGCTGAACAACGGAGAGGAAGATTGTAATGGCAAGAAAGAGTAGAAAGAATATGATGCCGCAGGCTGCTGTGCAGGAGGCCGTACAGCAAAACGAAAAAGAACTTCTGCGCACGGCAGCGTATGCGCGGCTGTCGGTTGAGAACGGCGGGCATGAAACAGAAGATTCCCTGCACACACAGATTTTGCAAATTCATAATTATATCAGGGAGAACCCGGAACTGACGCTGACCGATACCTATGCAGACAACGGTTTTACAGGAACACGTTTTGACCGACCAGAATTTGAGCGAATGATGCAGGATGTACGGACAGGCAAAATTCAGTGCATTGTAGTGAAGGACTTATCTCGATTTGGTCGTGACTATATCGAAACGGGAAGCTATCTGGAAACTATTTTCCCAATGCTCCATGTTCGCTTTATCGCCATCAACGATGATTTTGATAACATCCGGCAGTCGGATGTGGATAGTCTTGCGGTTCCCATCAAGAATATGGTAAACAGCTTGTACGCTAAGGACATTTCAAAGAAAATCAGCCTTAGTTACCAGATGCGCCGCGAAAAGGGAATCCCTACATCGTGGTGTACACCGTATGGCTATCAGTTGAACCAACAGGGAAATAAGTTTGAAGCGACTGAGGATGCGAAGTGGGTCAAACTGATCTATCAATGGTATCTTGCAGGAGTGAGCACAAACGAAATTGCCCGCAGGCTGGAATTTTTAGAAGTAGCAAGGCCGAACGAACGGCTGAATCGAAAATTACATGAAGGAGATGACCCTACCTATAATAAATGGCACCCCAGTACGGTTCTTCGTATTTTAAACAGCAGCGCCTATATTGGAGAACTGGTATCTGGGAAAACGCAAACTGCATCATACAAAGGGATTGGCCTCCATCCAGTGGAAAAGAGAGAATGGCATATTGTTGAAAACGCTCATGAAGCAATCATTCTGAAATCGGATTTTGAAAAAGTGCAGGCACGGCGGGAGCAGAATAAGGAAAAACGGGAAAGGGCGATGGCGCGTTCCAAAACAACCAGAGAGAAGTGTTATAACCATCTATCGGGAATGGTTTACTGTGGCTGCTGCAGACGCAACATGACGTTTGAACGGCGAGTGCATGGTACGGTGAAAGAAACGCACTATGGAGTGTTCATTTGTAAAAGAAAGAAGAACACGACTCCCTGTGCCTATCATGCGGTGCCGGAGAAAATGCTGATGATGGTGGCGATGGATCAGATTCATCATCTGGTGTCTACCATGTGTGAAGAAGAAAAGCTGGTAAAAGACATGATGCGCGGCAGCAATCTGGATTCAGCTCGTTCCATCAAGATGAAAGAGAAATCTATCTTGTTTCGGATTCAGGAAGCCGAAGAACGGCGGTTGCGTTTATATGAGGACTATAAAGCTGAAATTCTGGACGAAGATGAATACAGTCAGCTAAAAGAACACTACATAGCAGAAAAGCAGCGGTTGGAACATGAACTGCAAAAGCAGCGTCAGCGCGCATTGGAACTGGAAAAGAGAATCAAAATCTGCGATGTGCAGATGGAACGGATGCGCGGGATTCTGAATCAAAGTGAGTTTGATGAAGAACTGGTGCATGAACTTATCAAGAAAATCTATGTGGGAATGGACAATTCTGTGGAGGTCGAATTTAAGTGCAGCGACCCCTATCAGGAAGTGCTTGCAATCATGTCGGAGGTTCAGAATGAATGATAAAATTGCAATCTATCTCCGCTTATCATTGGCAGACGGAGATTTGAAAAGGGGCAGCAAGGATGAAAGTAACAGCATTGAGAACCAACGGATGCTGCTCCACGATTACATTGGGAAGCAGGAAGATTTATTTGGCGAGATTGTAGAATATGTGGATGATGGCTATACTGGAACAAATTTTAATCGTCCAGCTTTTCAGAAAATGATCGTGGATTTGAAGCAGGGCGATATAAAAGTCATCATGGTAAAGGATTTATCCCGCCTTGGTCGTGACTATATCGGTGTTGGCGATTACATTGAACAGATTTTTCCGTTGATGGGAGTTCGGTTTATTGCTGTGAATAATTCCTTTGACAGCATGAAACTGAACAACGGAACGCCGGGAATCGAAGTGGCGGTCAGCAATCTGGTGAATAATATGTATAGCCGGGATATTGCGAAAAAGATTCGGGCTGCTCTGGAAACGAACTGGAAGAACGGGAAAGCCACCTGCACGAATGTTCCTTTTGGATATGTGTGGAACAAGAAAGGTGGGCGGCGGTGGGAGATTGACCCGGAGGCTGCAGTCTGCGTGAAAAAAGTATTTGAATTAGCATTGTCCGGCCGCAATACAACGCAGATCGCCTACGGCATGAACGAATTAAATCTTCCTACGCCGGGATTGTATGCGAAACGAAAGAATCTGCTGATGGGCAGCAATCCTATTATTGCCCCGGACAGTGAAATGTTATGGAACGCGGCAATCGTGTGGAGAATCCTTAGACGGTATGAATACACTGGTGCGTTGGTTATGGGGAGAAGAAAGAAAATTGATGTGAATACTACCTCTGTTCGGACGCTCCCGGAGGATAAGTGGATCATCGCAGAAAACGCTCATGAGGCCATCGTGACAAAAGATGAATACTACCAGGCACAGAAAGCAATCCGTAACGTAACTCCAATTCAATATAAGGTGGGTGATGATTTTGCGTTAAAAGGAAAAATCTGCTGCGGAAACTGTAATCGGCAGCTTCGCCACGAAAGGCAATATGGGGAAATGGTTTTCTATTGCGGCTATAAACGGTCAGCCGGAAAGTTCTCTAAATGCTACGGCGGCTATTACAGAGAATATTCGGTGAATGCAAAAGTGACTCGTGCGATAAAAACAGTATTCTATGCGCTGGATGTGGTAAATCAGGGAATGCAGGAAAAGCAGTCTATTACGGTGCGTTGCGTGGACATTGAGGACTTGGAAAAGCAAGCAGAAGCCATTCGGGTAGAGCAAATCAAACTATATGAATCGTATGCAGACGGTGTGCTACGGCGAGATGTGTACATAGAAAAGAAAAAGACCCTTTCGGAAAAACTGGCTGCATTGCAGGATAGCATACGGACAGAAAAGGAAGAACAGGAGTGTGCCGATGAACTGGATGAAGAAATCCGCGCTCTGACAAAACAGGCCAGCGAGAAAACGTACATCGGCGGGCTGACAAAAGAATGTGTGGATGCTTTTGTGAGCATGGTTTATCTGTATGACGACCAAACGATGAAAATAGAGTTCAACTGTGAGGATGTGATTCGGAGAGCGTTGGAAAAGTATGGCGCATAATTGGATGGAAGAAGTGGTATAAGAAAAAGAATACCCGTCTGGGTGAGAGGATTCAAGAAAATCTTCTCGACCAGGCGGGTATTTCATTCCACAGGAATGTTGTCTATTAGAGGCTGAGGGTTTCTACCCATGCGGACAAGTCGGCTTTGCTGGAATAGGAATTGAATACCTTACCATGCAGCAGCTTTGCACCGGGGCAGCTCGGCGCAAGTTTTTCGTTGGTCTTACCCATGTCGCTGCCGCCAGATGTGGCAAAGGGGATGATTGTTTTACCCTTCAAATCATAGCTTTCCAGAAATGTATTGATGATCGTCGGAGCAATATACCACCAGATAGGGAATCCGACAAAGATGGTGTCGTATTCGTCCATGTTATCACGCTTGGCAGCGATGGCAGGGCGAGAGGTAGGATCGCTCATTTCGATGGTGCTGCGGGATTTCTTGTCCATCCAGTTCAGATCGGCCTTGGTGTACGGAACTTCCGGCTGAATCTCAAAAATGTCTGCACCGATAGCATCAGCCAGATTTTCGGCAACTTTCGCGGTGATGCCGCTGGCAGAGAAGTAAGTGACAAGTCTTTTGCTCATGACAAATGCACTCCCTTGATTGATTTTTACAATTTAAGTATAGCACGTTGAATAGGGAGCATCAAGTAAGGCTGGGCGGACGAACGTGCTAATATTGCAAATGAAATAAGCACAAAAGAAAGTTTGCGTTGACTTTCGTGCTTATTTGGAATACAATATAAGCACGAAGGTGAGGTGACGCTTATGATGAACATGAACAATTTGGCTCAAACACATGAGATTTTAACACCGCAGCTTGCAACAAAAGTAGGTTTAACGAAATTTGAGTTTTATAAATATGTAAAGGCCAATGAATACGAGCAGGTCGGACATGGCGTATACGCAGCAAAAGATACTTGGATTGACGAATTAGAAATGCTGCACCGCCGCTGCCCGATGGGAGTGTTTTCTCATGATGAAGCGTTCTATTATTATGGGCTGACAGATCGGGAACCGCTTGTTCATACACTCACGATTTATAGTGGATATAATGTTCACCGCTTGAAAGAGGATGGCTATAAGGTTTATACAGTAAAAAAGGAACTTCTTGACGTTGGCAAGCAAATCGTAAAAAGCAATCAGGGAAATGAAATTCCTATGTATGATTTGGAACGGACAATTTGCGACTTGGTGCGGAGTAGAAGTTCTATAGAAGTACAGGATTTCAATGCAGTATTAAAAGCGTATGTCGGGAGAAAAGATAAGGACCTTAATAAACTGATGAAGTATGCAAAGCTATTTCGAGTGGATAAGATCATCCGAAATTATATGGAGGTACTACTGTAAATGGGATTTACACCTGAACAGATAAAAGGACGTATCAAGAGCGTTGCAAAACAGAACAATGCAGACGCAAGGACACTCATGCGAATCTATATGATGGAGCGTTTTCTGGAAAGACTGGCACAATCAGAATATCGGGATAACTTCATTATCAAAGGCGGAATACTGGTTACGGCAATGATTGGTGTTGCGCACCGTTCCACGATGGACATAGACACCAGCATGAAGAATCTAAATCTGTCTGCGGAGGATGCCTTGCGAGTTGTCAATCAGGTCAAAGATATTGACCTTGACGATGGTGTTTCTTTTGAGGTTAAAGATGTTTCCAATATCATGGATGAAATGGAGTATCCGGGAATCCGCGTTACCATGAACGCCAATGTGGGAAGATTGATTACGCCTTTGAAAATTGACATTTCCACGGGCGACGTGATTACCCCACGAGCAATCGAGTTCAATTATGATCTCTTGCTGGAAGATCGTTCTATCAGTCTATGGTCGTATAATTTGGAAACTATATTAGCCGAGAAGTTGCAGACGGTTTTGGCGAGGGGTATCTTAAACACCCGAATGAGGGATTTTTACGATATACGGATGCTGCTGGATACATACGAAGATAAAGTCAATAAGGCTGTGTTAAAAGATGCTTTTGCGGCAACTTGCAAAAAGAGAGGGACGGATCATCTGCAGGAGCAGGCCGAGGAGATTATCAAAATTATAGAAGCAGATGAACAGCTTCAAGTGCTATGGAGAGCATATCAGAAGAAATACTCGTATGCAGCAGATATTGATTATGCCAGTGTAATAAGCGGTGTAAGAAAATTAATGGAGATAAGTAGCTATTGAAAATTTGAAAATAGAATAGCGAGTAAAGCCCTACAAGGCTCAGGTCGGTTCAGAACTGACTGAAAGCCTTGTAGGGCTTATTTTTTTGCGATTTTTTTCTAAAAAATTTTCGCCCCTATCTTGACATCAGGGGGTCCGGCAAGTTTTATCATGCCGTTGCAGATAGGTAAAACTCCTATTGTTGTGCCGCGCCAGCACCAGTTCAATGAACATGTAAATGACCATCAGGTTGAGTTTGCAAGGAATGTGGCGCAGAGAATGGGGACGATTATTCCAGTGGAAGATATCAATACGCTGGGAGATATCATAACGAACTACGACCAGATTGTCGCGGGCATGGGGCATGGTATGAGTAGCAACAATGCAAAGTTTAATGAAGAACTTGAGAAACTGGTAAAAGAATTGTATTGAGGATGAATGGATGAAAAAAGTTGGAATCATGTCGATGCAGCGCATTGCAAACTACGGTTCGTTTTTGCAGGCATACGCATTAAAGCAGCTGATTGAAGAACTTGGCTGCAAAGTAGAGTTTGTGGACTACCATGTAGGTACACCCGTAATTGCAGAAAACGCGGATAGCAAAAACAAGTTGGTTCGGAAAATAGAAAAAGGATTGGAAACTTTTCGGTATCAGGCACCGCTTGCACATAAGCTGGCGTTTATCCGGTATAAGCAGTCTTTTGCTAAAAAGTATATGCCGCTTTTAGGAATTACGGATGAGATGAATTATAACCCGACATTGGATTGCCTTGTGATTGGTAGCGATGAGGTTTTCAACTGCATTCAGAAAAATTCCAACGTGGGCTATTCGCCAGAATTATTTGGAAAGGATAACCGTGCGAAGAAACTTCTTACTTATGCAGCATCTTTCGGAAATACGACACTGGAAAAACTGAAAAAATATAAAAAGGCCGATGAAGTTGGATTTTTTCTGAAGAAATTCGACGCGATTTCTGTACGAGATGCGAATTCTGGAGTCATTGTGGAACAGCTTACAGGGAAGAAACCTGTGTATAACTTAGACCCGGTTCTGACCTACGACTATATGAACTGCTGCGATAAAATTCCGCAGCTTCGAGCTGATGAGAAGTATCTGATACTTTATGCGTATGCGGGCCGTATTTCTAATGAAGAGGCGGACTGGATCTCTGCTTATGCAAAGAAAAAGAATCTGAAAGTCTATGCAATCGGCGGCATCCAGAAATGTGCAGATAACTTTGTGGATTGTTCCCCGTTTGAGGTTCTGGCCTATTTCAGAAATGCAGAAGAGGTCATTACCGATACATTTCATGGCAGTATCTTCTCGGTGATCACACATAGGCCGTTTACGACATTGATTCGCAAGAGCGTGGGCAACAGCTACGGCAATGAAGAAAAACTGAGTGATTTGTTGGAACGGTTGAGATTGAGTGGGCGAATGACAACAAAAATTGATGATGTGGAAAAAGTCAATGATAAGTCAATTAACTATCAAGAAGTAGACTGGATTCTTGCAAATCAACGAAATAGTGCAAAAAAATACTTGAGAACACAAATTTGATGTATTGACGATGAGGTGTGAAGTGAGCGACAATCTTGTGAGCAGAGCAGAGCAGAGCAGAGCAGAGCAGAGCAGAGCATTTAGATATTGCTAAGGGAATAGGCATTACGCTAGTCATTTTTGGTCATCTGAGCCAAAGTAGTGAAATGCTAAGGATACTTGTGTACAGCTTTCACATGCCATTGTTTTTTCTGATTTCGGGTTACTTGAATAAGGAAAACCGAACTTTAAAGAAATTAAAGAAGGATGCGGTTTCACTGATTCGTCCGGCATATATCATACTAGGCATAGACACGCTAATTTCACTGTTTCAATGTGTTATAGGCGTGGATTTGTGGCCGGACAGAAAAGCTGTATTTGAAACGGTGATTCTTTACAAGGGACTTTGGAAAAACTATCCGATTTGGTTTTTGATGACATTATTTGTATGCAAACTTTTGGTGGTGGTGTTTGGAAAGAAAAGATGCTATGGAATAGCATTGGTATGCGCAGGATGCTGCATATTAAATCTAAATGAAATGCTTCCAGCGTTTTGGCTGTTTACGACAATTTCAGCTATGCCTTTTTTATGTTTGGAATGATTATGCGAGATCACAAGATTCCCGAAGTGGGAAGCTATAAATCCGTTGTTATAATTGAAGTATGGGGTGCGATAGCTCTGTTTAATGGCCCCGTTGACATGTATCAACAAGACAATGGAAAGTCATGGCTTCTTTTTGCAATATCAGGAGTTCTAGGAACATACGCTACCATTTACGCATCAAAATGGGTTGAAAAAAGGAAGAATAGGGTGGCTTTGTTGCTTAGTACAATTGGGAAAAATACAGTCGCTATATTACTTACACACTATTACTTATGCAGAATAATACTTCCTAAAGCATTACAGGTAATGAAGCATAAGGAAGTTTATAATTCTATTATATTTCAATTATTTGTAACAGGATTTCTTATTGAAATTTATTTTTGCTTGTTTAAGAGGAGAAAAGAAAGTGCTCAATGAAAGTTGTCTAGTATCAGTTATTGTGCCTATTTATAATGTCGGAAAGTATGTTTCAAAATGTATTCAATCAATCTGTGAACAAACTTACAGTAATATTGAAATTGTTTTAGTTGATGATGGTTCTACAGATAACTCTGGAGCAATATGTGATGAATACAAGAAGAAAGATACGCGCATTAAGGTGATTCATAAAAAGAATGCAGGAGTTAGTTCTGCTCGTAATACGGGAATCACCAAAAGTACGGGAGATTATATTTGTTTTGTTGATGGTGATGATTATGTGATGCCGGATTATGTTGAATATATGTTAGGACAGATAACCGAAAATAAAGCTGATATTGCGTTGACAACGCAAATGTTTGGTAATTTTGATGAAAAACAGGTCAAAAACGATAAGATTGAAATTTGGAATGGTGAAGAGGCTGTAGAGGCTATTCTATGTTATCAGGTTCCAATTGGATGCTATTGCAAACTGTTTAGAGCAAATTTTTTAGAGGGTGTCTGCTTTATTCCGGAAATTTTTATAGGGGAAGGGTTCAACTTTAATGTAGAGGCTTTTCAGAAAGCTAACAAAGTTGTTGCAGGAAAAAGAAAAATTTATTATTATCGCCGCGATAATCCAACCAGTGCAATGACAAAGTTCTCGATTAAAAAGTGTGAATGTGGATTATGGGCACTTGATGTAATAAAACAGAATCTAACAATTCATTCAAAGCGAATCTATGAGGCGTGGAGATATGCAAATTGGAGAACGCATTCGGATTTTTACGATATGTGTGTTCTTGCTGGGGTAGAAGAAGAATATCCAGAAATGTACAAAAAGTGCCTAAACGTGACAAGAAAAGATGCTTTGAGTGCATTACATGTACCGACATCGAGACAAAATAAAGTTAGAGCGTTGGTGATGATGATTTGTCCTTCTTTTATACCATTTTTAATGAAACTTAGAAAGTTAAAATACAAAGTGGATGTGTAATTGCGGAGAGGATTACAATGAACGAGATGATTGCTGCAGGGGTTGTTCTTTACAACCCTGAAGATATTGAAAGACTTAACAGATGCTTAGATGGTATATTGGAAGAGTTTGATGCCGTATATATTTTTGACAATAGTACAAATACAACAGCAAATGCGATTGCCCAAAAATCAAAAGTGAGGTATCTAACTGAATATCAAAATACAGGGATAGCACATGCATTAAATCAAATAATGACAGAAGCCAAAGAAGACGGGTATACATGGGTTGTTACGTTTGATCAAGATTCAATTATTCCAAAAGGAATGAAGACAGCATATGAAAGTAATATTGGCGTGGACAAGGATATTGCCATTGTCTGTCCACAGGTAATAGATAAAAGAAGATTGTACGAATCGCCTAAATTGGAGCCGAAGATGGAGTTTGTTAAGAAGTGTATAACATCTGCAAGCTGTACATCAATAAAAGCATGGGAAAATATTGGGGGCTTTGACGAATGGCTGTTTATTGATTTGGTTGATAACGAATTTTGCAAAAGGCTTGAAGCAAGTGGTTATAAGATACTTAAGTTGAATTATCTCATTTTAGATCAAGAGTTTGGTGTTATAAAACCAAAGAAAAAAATCGTTGCAGATTTTTGGATTAATGTAAGCAAAATTACTGGTATAAAAAATATTGCAAAATTATCATATAAGAAATGCGTAAGCCCTATTAGAGTATATTATACAAATCGAAATATTATATATGTTAATAGGAAATTGAGAAATTACGGAAAAGTGGCGTACAATAGTTTTAACTGTAAAAATTATCTTGGATTTATTTTTAGCTATATAATTCCCAGTATAGTAAGATCAGATAAGAAAATTGAAACTTTAAATAAGACCCTAATAGGAATAAGAGATGGAATTACAAAGAAAGCAGATGCATGGAATGTTAAATAAAAAAATCCAAAAAGTGTCGGTTATTATTTTGACCTATAACCAAATGGATTATCTTTATGATGCAATAAAAAGTGTCTTGAATCAAGACTACCCTAATATAGAATTAATTGTTTCTGATGACGCGAGTTGTAACTTTCAAAAGGGTATGCTTGAAAAATTTATAGAAGAAAATAAAACAGATAATATAAAGAATACAATTATAATTGTAAACAGTAGCAACGTTGGCACAGTAAAAAATATTAATGGGGCTTTAAAAAAATGTACAGGTGATATTATAATGCCGTTGGCATCGGACGATGTATTCTATGATAAGACGATTGTGTCAAAAGTTGTAGATCGATTTGAAAAGACAGGATGCCAAATATTGTCTTGCTCGAAACAGCTGTGCGATAGTACATTAAGGAAAAAGATTAGATTGATGCCACATCCAGCATATTATATTTTTTTAAGAAAAAGAAAAACGGCAGAAAAACAATTTCACGCTATGGCAATGGGACAAACATATGAATTTGCATCAGGCGCAGCACTTTATTATACAAAATCATATATTGAAGAGTGTTCAGCATATGATGAATCATATCTTTTATGGGAAGATGGGCCTTTTCTAGCTAGGGCTACTCGAAATGGAGTACAAGTCGAAATGGCATACGATATTATATCAATTCTATATAGAGATGGAGGCATAAGTTCTGCTAAAAAATCTAATACAAAATCTAAAATATATAAGGATTATTGTAGGATTAACACTCAAGAATTTTTGGCATATCAGGCACGATTTACTAAACATGAATTGAGGATTATTGAAGGAAAACAAAAGATGATAGAAAATGCAAATGAATATTCACTTGCATTTAGAATTCGATATTTGGATGCCTTTTTGTATAACTTTTATTTGCGCTGTATGAAGGGTGGAGCAAGACTATTATATAAAATAAGAAAGGGGGATTGGAGTGAAATTTAATAAGATGGGAAAAAGATGGGTTTATTGGACGTGTGCGTTGGCTGCTGTTTTTTCGATGAATCCATTTTTTGTGTGGCCAAGTTTTGCTCATGGATATTTAACATATTTTACTTATTTTTTATATGCACTTTCGTCTTTTGGATTAATAAGCTATTGCAAACCATATTCGGGAATCAAAAGAAAGTATATTTTAAATGTTGCTTTGATTGTAGTCATATTTGGTTTGACGTATTTTCACAGTGCAGGTTTTGTGGGCATAAAAACAATCTTGGGAGCAATCTTGTCATATTCATTTATGATTCTACTCTTTACCAGAGAATACGAAGAACTCGCTAATATATTCGAGTGCTACGTTTCGTTGTTCATTGTATCTATGATTCCTGGAATGCTATATTACGTGCTGGAAATTTTTGGAATATCGCTTTCAATTGGTAGAATTCAGTCACAAAATCAATTGCTATATGCGGATTCTGCAGAATACTCTGGAGCGGCAATCGGATATTATAAACTTTATTTAGGTGCGGTAATGAGATTGGATTCCAACACAAGAATGTCAGGAATATACGATGAGCCCGGCCTCGTAGGAACCGTTGCTGCACTGCTTTTGTGCGGAAAAAAATTTGCGATAAAAAATGATTGGAAAGCAAAGTTATTATTGCTGATTACAATAATGAGCTTTTCCTTTGCGGGTTACATCTTGGTTTTTGCTTATATTCTATTAAAACTTTTCAAAGAAGGAAAGTGGAAATTGGTAGTGGTACTTTTGCTGGCGGCTTTTTCCCTTTTCATTCTTGTAAATGTTGATTTGTCCAATACGCCTATGGCTGGAATACAGCGCAGAATTCAAATTACAGATGCAGGAATAAGTTTCGTTAATAATAGACAGACAAGCACATTTGAAAAGGGGTATTTGCAATTTAGACGAGCGGGACTTTTAACGAAACTGTTTGGATTTGGATATGGGGCATCTTCGCGAAATAGTTACTTGCTGGGAAGTTCTACATATAAACTAACAATATATGATGGTGGATATGTTGGATTTGCAATTAAAATGTTGTTTTTTATTCTATATTTCGCAAAATGGATTAAATTGCAAAACATTAAGAAATATTGGAATGCTATTTGTTTGCTTGTTATTTTTTTGGTTTCAATTTATCAAAGGCCATCAGTTTTTTATGCATACTATTTTATTGCTTTATTCGGAGGCGCAAGTCGTTTGGTGATAGATGTGGATTCTAAAATAAAGGAAGGTGCAATTCAATGCAAGTAATTAAATATGTGTTTCAACCGCACGGCGATGATCGTGGCCAGTTGATAGCATTGGAGGAATTTAAAGATATTCCATTTCGGATTAAACGCGTCTACTATATGTATGATACTGCTGATGGTGTAACACGAGGTTATCATGCACACAAATGCTTGCAGCAGATTCTGGTGTGTATTCATGGAAGCTGCAAAATCCGCTTGGATAACGGAAAAGAAAGGAAGATTGTTCCACTAGAAAAACCATATGAGGGGCTCTATGTGGCAAATAATATGTGGCGAGAAATGTTTGATTTTTCGCCAGATGCTGTATTGCTTGTCTTAGCCTCTGAACTGTATGACGAATCGGATTACATAAGAGATTATGATGAGTTCTTGAAATTTGTTAAAAATTGTGGCGACACAACTGGAATTGAAGGAGGAAAAGAATAATGAATGTACCTTTTGTAAGTTTTCTGCCTATGGAGCATGAACTGGATACGGAACTGCGTGCAGCGTTTGCACGTGTATATGAACGTAGCTGGTATATTGAAGGCAAGGAAGATGAAGCGTTTGAGAAAGCCTTTGCAGATTTCTGCCATGTAAATTATTGTATTGGTACTGGCAATGGTTTGGATGCGCTGATGCTTGCGTTGAAAGCACTTGGTATCCATGTAGGCGATGAGGTGATTGTGCCATCCAATACATTTATTGCAACCGCGCTGGCAGTCACTTATACCGGGGCAACTCCTGTTTTTGTAGAGCCTGATATTCGTACCTTTAATATCGATCCAACAAAGATTGAAGGAAAAATTACGAAAAAGACGAAAGCTATTATGCCAGTGCATCTGTACGGTCAGCCTTGTGACATGGCTCCCATTATGGAGATTGCGAAAAAGTATCACCTGCATGTTGTAGAAGACTGCGCACAAGCACATGGTGCCACCTACAAAGGCCAGCGTATTGGTTCTTTTGGTGATGCGGCGGGATTTAGTTTCTATCCCGGGAAAAATCTTGGTGCATTGGGTGATGCAGGTGCGACTGTGACAAACAGTAGAGAGCTGGCGCAAAAAGTTCGTGCATTGGGCAATTACGGCTCGGATTACAAGTACCACCACATTTATCAGGGTAATAACTCTCGTCTGGATGAGATGCAGGCAGCATTCCTTGCAGCAAAACTTCCGCATCTGGATAAGATGAATGCAGAGCGTCGCCGTATTGCACAGATGTATATGGATGGCATTCGGAATAAGGATATTATTCTGCCTTATGTTATTCCGGAAGTTGAACCCGTATGGCATATTTTCGCCATCCGTTGCAAACGCCGCGATGAGTTGGAAAAGTATCTAAACGAAAAAGGAATTGGAACGAATAAGCATTATCCCATTCCTATGCACATGCAAAAGTGCTACGCCGATCTTGGTATCCAAAAAGGAGAATTGCCCATCGCAGAGGAAATCAGTGCTACTGAGTTGAGTTTGCCGATGTTCTATGGAATGACATCTGAGCAGGCGGATTATGTGATTGACGCTATAAATGCTTTCTGTTGAGTATGAATTAAAAAGGAGAATGCGTTAGAATGGATAAAGCTAAGCGGCAATCCAATATTGAACTTCTCCGTATTATGACAATGTGCGGCGTTATTGTGCTGCACTATAATAATGCGACAATCGGGGGAGGGCTGGCGTATGCACAAGGAATAAATTTGGTGATACTTTACTACCTTGAAAGTCTTTTTGCATGTGCGGTTAATTTGTTTGTTCTTATTAGTGGATATTTTATGTACACAAAGCAAAAGAGGACATTAGATAAGCCTTTTGAATTGCTCGTACAAGTTATACTGTTTGGTGAAATATTTTATTTGCTGTTATTGTTGGTACAGCATGAACCGTTCAAAATAAATGATTTCTTGAAACGATTGATTCCATCTAATTGGTTTGTCATTCTCTATATCACAATTTATTTTGTTTCTCCGTTTCTTAATTTGGCTATTCAGAAGATAAAGGAAGATGGATTGCTGACAAAATTTATGGTGATTCTAATCCTTCTGTTTTCCATTTATCCGACATGTGTAGATGCTCTGGGTGAAATTACCCGGAAGGAATATGTAGGACTCAGTTCAATTGGAATGTATGGTAGTCAATGGGGATATAGTATCATCAACTTTTCTCTAATGTACATAATTGGTGCATATTTGAGAAAAAATCCCGATACAGATAGCAATATAAAGCACATTGCTAGGATTCTAATGGTGGCAGCAATCTTAACGGTCTGGGCATTTATCAATGACAGAACAGGCTTTTCGACAGAGCGAAGTGCATGGGAATACTGTAATCCACTAGTGATTTATATGGCGGTTGAGATTTTTAGATTGTTCTCGAATATAGATATAGGGCAAAAAAGATTTATCAATCGGTTTGCAGAGGCTTCATTTACTGTGTACCTTTTGCACAATAAGTTTTTGAAATTTTTGCGAATTCCTCAATTTGTTTTGAAAATGCCAATTATAATGCTTCTACACATTTTGATTTCTGTATTACTTATTTATACAGTGTGTGTTGTGATTTACTATGCTTACAGTAAGTCCATTCCCCCAATTTTGAATTCCCTATATAATAAATTTCCAGTTTTCAAAAAAGGCATACTGGAAAATGAATGGAGATAAGAATATTTGAAAAAATTAAAACTATTTATTGAGAATTTTTTGGTATATGGTTTGGGTGGAATAATTAGCAAAATCATTCCCCTAATTATGGTTCCCATTGTTACCCGTCTGATGCCAAGTTCCGAGTATTATGGTATCAGCGATTTATCGAACACCGTCGTGAGTTTTGGTAGCGCACTTGCTATCATGGGAATGTACGATGCAATGTATCGGATGTTCTTTGAAAAGGATGATGAACAATATAAAAAGACGATTTGCTCCACAGCACTTTGCTTTACAATAATAACATCGCTGATTGTGTTTTTCATTATGATATTGGCAAGAAATTATATTGCACAGTATTTTTTCAGCGATAGACAGTATGCATATGTTGTTTATCTTTCTGCAATGGCTACACTTGTTGGCGCAACGAACAGTATTATAGCGGCGCCAACTCGTATGCAAAATAAGAGAAAGGTCTTTCTGGTTACCAATACTCTTAGCCCATTGCTTTCTTATTCAATTTCGGTCCCTATGCTGCTTGCAGGTCACTATGTGATAGCTTTGCCATTGGCTGCAGTGATTTCCGGTGTAACTATGGAAGTGGCATTTGGTATTATGAATCGTGAATGGTTTGACCCTCGCCGCTTTGATTTTAAACTTCTGAAAGAACTGCTGGCCATTGCAATACCGCTTCTCCCTAACTTTTTAATTTACTGGGTGTTTAACTCTTGCGACAAAGTAATGATTACTAATATGATCGGAATTGGAGCAGCAGGTATTTACTCAGTAGGTTCTAAACTTGGACATGCAAGTCAGTTGATTTACACGGCATTTGCAGGTGGATGGCAATATTTTGCTTTTTCAACGATGAAAGATGATGATCAGATTGAGTCAACATCTAATATATTTGAATATTTGGGAATATTGTCTTTTGTATGTACATTATTCATGTTTGTACTTGTGCGGCCAATTTACCAGGTGCTTTTTACGAGCGAGTATCTTAGTGGCTATGTGATTGCACCGTACCTGTTTTTGGCACCACTGTTGCAAATGCTGTTTCAGGTGGCATGTAATCAATTTCTTGTGGTCAAAAAGACATGGCCTAATATGCTGATTCTGTCAGGAGGTGCAGTAGCCAATATTGCAATCAACTATTTACTGATTCCTGTTCTTGGAATTGAGGGAGCAGCGATTGCAACGCTGGCGGGATATGCGATTTCTGATGTGGTAGGAGTTATTGTCCTTCAAAAAATGAAATTGATGAAGATTCAGCCCCGATTTATCTTAGCAACAGGAATGATGGTAATCTTTATTTTGATTTGGAGAGTGGCGATTAAGGACAATATATTTGTAAGTTTTATAGTAGCTTTGATGGTAACAATCCTTATGCTTCTGCTGTACAGAAAAGATTTGATGAAGCTAATAGGAGCTTTGAAAGGAAAGAAAAAATGAACCTGCGCAAATTGGAACTAAAGGATGCACCACTCATGTTAGAGTGGATGCATGACCCTGATGTTGTGCAAAATATGCAGGCGGATTTTGCACACAAAACATTAAGTGACTGCGAGAATTTCATTAGAGTAAGCCATACAGATGACAAAAATCTACATCTTGCTGTCGTAGATGATAACAACACATACATGGGTACTGTCAGTCTGAAAAATATTGAGAATGATGCAGCTGAGTTTGCCATTACTGTTCGGAAAAACGCTATGGGCAAGGGCTTTTCTAAGTATGCTATGTCAGAAATCATCCGAATTGGCCTCGAAGAATTAAATTTGAAAAGTATTTATTGGTGTGTATCACCTGAGAATAAGCGCGCTGTAAAGTTCTATGATAAAAATGGATATATGCGAATTGACCTCAGCAAGCTAAATATTTCGGGGGGGTACTCACCACAGCAACTCCAGCATTACATTTGGTATCAGAAGACTCGCCATACTGTGTAAATCGCGGACAAGATCAAAATTCTTCAACTTGGAACACAATAGAATATCTTATTCCCGCTTTTTGCGTGGTGGAAGCATGATTTGAAAGTGGGGATAAATATGAATACAAGTTATACAGCCGGAAAGAATTGTATTATTAATGAAACGGCATCTATTGGCAAAAATGTCGTGTTTGGGCATAACTGCATTATTGAAGCAAACGTGCAGATTGGAGATAATACATATATTGATAGTAACACGATTGTTCGCAATGGAACACAGATAGGTGAAAATTCATTTGTTGGTGCAAATTGCATTATTGGTGAATACCTTATGGACTTCTGCGTAAATAGAACAAGTGGTAGTCATACCCTAAAAATCGGAAAAAATGCATTGATTCGGAGTGGATCGATTATTTACACGGATTCTGTTATGGGGGAGGAATTTCAGACTGGGCATCAAGTAACAATTCGAGAAAAATCCAAAATTGGTAACCATGTGAGCGTTGGAACACTTTCAGATATTCAGGGGAATTGCGCAATTGGTAATTATGTTCGGATGCACAGTAATGTGCATATTGGACAGTTGTCTGTAGTAGATGATTTTGTATGGATTTTCCCTTATGTTGTACTGACGAATGATCCGACTCCGCCGTCCAACAATTTTGTAGGAGTACATATTCATCCCTTTGCAATTGTTGCAACGGGAACTGTAATTATGCCTGGAATTGAAATCGGACAGGACGCGTTGGTTGCGGCTGGATGTACAGTAACAAAGAATGTAGAACCGTATGCTGTTGTTATGGGTAATCCAGGAAAACCTAGAGGCGATGTTCGTACAATCAAAAGCAAAATTACAGGCGAACCTATTTATCCTTGGCGGCATCACTTTGATCATTATATGCCGTGGGCCGAGAGTGACTTCGATACATGGTACAAGGGGCTTAATTTGGAAATGAAAAAGGAATATAAGATTGAAAATCTTGCAGAGTGAAAAGAGTTGATACACACAATGAAGAGTTGTAAACCGTTTTGCGGGTTGCAAGGCGTGGGACATAACAGGAAAGCGACAAACATAGTGCCTAACATGTTTAACAGTGAAAGAACAATTTGAACTATGTTAAAAAACTCAATTGGCAGGAAAAATCTATAAAAGTGGTTGTGTTTTTCTGTAAAAATGTTATACTGAGAATACAAGTTCTTGAAAAAGAGCCTAAAGATGTTTGTTTTGGTATCGGAGGAGAACACGATGGAAAACAAAATGAGACAAGTAACTGATAATATTCATGGTACAATTTATCTTAGTGCATTGGAGTCGGAATTAATATCTACACCATATTTCTATCGGTTACATGATATTTATCAAAGTTCAACAGTTTATATGACATTTCCGTCTAATAGGACTAAGCGATATGAGCATTCTCTTGGCACAATGGAACTGGCTAGTTCGATGCTTTTTTCTTCGATTTCAAATGCAGATCAAAGTACTCGAAACATTTTGTTTAAAAAGCTGCATGGGTATTTTGAACAAATTTTTGACTTGGCAATTTTTCAGTCTGAAAATCAAAATGTGCCATATTTTATAAAATGTAAAGCTCAAATTGATGGTATCTTCGGATCGATTAGTTTTGATCGAAGCGTTACTGAATTGATTGAAGATGTTATACAAAATAATATAATAAAGACAATAGAAAAAGGTGGATTTAAAGATACTGCATTAGATCATTTTCAATATTATCAGCTTAGTATTAACAATAAAGAAAGTAATCCGGAAAATCTTTTTCTCTATAGATGCATGTTACAGGCAATACGAATTGTTGCACTTTTTCATGATGTGGGACATCCTCCGTATAGCCATATTATAGAAGAAGTTCTGAATAAATTATATATAGAGAGTGATCAGCGTCCATGCACATGGGATAAGACCAAGAAAACAGCTTTTCGGAAGGTTATGAAGCCATACGCGATAAGGGATAATACGACTGATGCATATAAATGTCAGATGATTTATTCGACATCATCATCCGTAGAGGCACAGTTGCATGAAAGTGTTGGCTTGAGTTTGCTTCAGTCCACAATCAATGATGTGATTCCGGAAATAATTTTAAAAGTAACTTCTAGCAAAGAGGAAAATGAGAGTCATATAGCGAAAGTATTGTATTATATTTTTGTTGTAGAATTGGCAATGGCAATATTGACAGAAAAGGATGTGTTTTTTGAGTCATTGCATAAATTGGTTGATGGCGTATTAGATGCAGATCGATTAGACTATATTATGAGAGATTCTTTGAATAGTGGTGTTGATTGGGGGAAAATACCTTATAAAAGACTTATAAATTCAGCGAAAATGTTTTATATCACAAAGGATGCAACTGGAAAAGATATTGCAGAAGAAAACCGGCCATTTGTAATAGCATATCCGAACAAAGTTCAAGATGACATTGTGGATATACTGTTGACGAGATATAAGATTTTTGCAAGAATCAACTTTCATCATCGGTGTATGAAAACTTCTGTAGCACTACAGTCGGCTGTTTTTGAATTAGCAGAAGACTACCTAAGCGCAGGAAAAGACGAGACATGCATTAATTCGGATATTGGAAATTTGTGGCAGGCATTAAATGTGGGTGCTGGAAGTAGACAAAATAGAATTATTCAATGGAATGATTCGTGGCTGATTTCGGTATTGCATAAATCGTATATCAATATTCTTAAAACAGATAAAACAAAAGAAAAAAATCTCCCATTGCTTGAAAATCTAGAAGAAATTTTACTGAATAGAAAAAGGTATTACTCCCTAATAAAACGTGGTGAGGATGGCCAAAAGTTTGTGAAGATGGCGTTCGAGAAAGCGGGTATTACAAAACAGATATTAGATACACGCTATGAGGAGGAATATGAAAAATATATACAAAGTAATAAAGAATTAAAGGGCAATGAAGATCTTTTACAGTCTGCACAAAATAATGCCAAAGAGTCCTTGCTAAGAATTCGGATGATAAAGGATATAATGGAAACAGGAGATTTGGGTTCATTAAATACTCTTATTCCAATGGATAAAGTATGTGTGAATGAAACAATCCGAGGGACATTGGAAAATCTAAAAAAGAGCGGTGTAATAGCGGATTATAGCGTTTTAAAAAATGCGGGAAGAAGAAAAATGGGGCTTCCTTCACATAAAACACCTTTGGATGAGATTTACCTTTATAGTGGAAATCAATGGAGTCTATTTCAGGATGATGAAACTCTTAGACCTCAAATTCAAGCAATCAAGAAAAATATTCCGTGGACCTACGTTTATTTTGTCCCTCCTAAGGGGTGCGATGATATTAAAGAACTATATGATACCATTTTTGAGAAACTGGCAATTGACGTGGGCGAGAGTATGAAAAAGCGATACACAGAGATGTTTGGAGCATACTAATATAATATAAGAACGTTTTTTCATCGATGAAAGGAGTATTTTTATGTGCAAAATTAAATCTGGAAGAGCAATCTCAAATACAGAGGATGTTCGCAATTTAATTACGGGCGTTATCTTGCGTCAGGAAAAAGAATATCAAAATAGCGATATTGCGAAAACAGTGATGCATTATTTGAAGGGGTCAAAAGTTGAGGTTGATAAAAAGACGATTAGCAGAATGATAGATGATGGATTGGAGGTTTTCAGCGACTATGGTGAAGTTCGATGCTGGAATGGATTCTATAGAACAGTGGATATAGATAACACAAAATGGCTATAAATAATGTGGTCAGCTGTAGCAAAGAAGTTAAGTTGAGAGATTTGAAGCCTTTAAGGCAATGAATCTCCGAAATCCATAGTTACAAATTTAGTTTTAAAACCCAAGAAAATGGCATGGCAGGGCTGAGCGTTTGTTTAGAAGCAGACGTTCAGCTTTTTGAATATTCAGAAAAAAACAGACTATTTATGAGTAAAAAAGTTTTGGTTATAAAATGTTTTCCTTGAAATGATAAAGAATATTTTGGGCTCACAGTAAGATGGATTTGTCTTTTTTATAGGATATCTGAAATTGCAGGTGCTCTTAATGATGCCAAAGTTTTCTTTTGCATGAACGGTAGAAGTTATGTTGGGAAATCCTGAACTGTTGAAAAATGAAAAGAAAGAAAAATATTAGAGTTCTTTTAATTAGGAGAAAAGAAAATGGCAACAAGGCATATCTCGGAATATCCACAACTTTTGAACACAGTTCTGTCTACTCAGAAGGTTGTGTATTTGTGTGGTGCGGGTGCATCTATGTCACTTGGCTCTCATAGACTAAGCTGGGCAAATTGGATTATCGAAGGAAAGAAATATTTGACGATGCCAGAGCAGGGCGAACTTGATCGAAGGATTGGTTCGTGGACATCGGAGGAACTGATTGATGCGGCTACTTTTTTACTGGGCAGTCTTAAGCGTTCGGATTTATATCGAACTTTTATGGATAAGACAATTGGCGTATTACATCCTACTAATATGGAATTTAAAGATGCACTTAGCAAAATGTGGCGCGCAGGAGATTTAATTACGACGACAAATTATGATATACAGATTGAAGAAACTTTGAGTGCTAAAGGAATTTCCTATGAATGTCCTGCAGAAATTCTTTCCGTTATTCGTAGTTCAACGGAAAACAAGGTGATTCACCTTCATGGCATGTATGATCGACGCAATAATATTGATAATATTATTGCAGATGATTCACAATATCATATGGTCTTGCGTAATAGTGGCGCACAATTTATTCAAAATTTAATAGGAACACATCCTATTATAATTGTTGGCTGCGGTGGAACGATGGAAGACCCGAACTTATCGGGTTTCATGTCTTTTGCATGCGAAAAGTTAGGAGGTGCTAATATCCCTTACTTTTTCCTGATGAAAGATGGAGACACTATGCCGGATTTGCCAGCGAATGCAATTCCGGTATTTTACGGTGACGATTATATGGATCTTCCCTTTTTCTTGTCGGAGATTGCAGTGACTCGACTTCAGAGAATGGCAGGACTAAGATCAATAGTATCGGTGAATCCTTATTTGAAACGAAGAACCGTAACGTCTGCTTTTGGCAGAATGCACTTCTCCAATGGTTTTAATCCTTTTGTTGGCAGAGTGTCAGAGTTGAATGCTTTAAATGCTTTTTTACAAAGCAATGAAAAATTTTTGTGGCAAACAGTTTTAGGTGAAGGCGGAATTGGAAAAAGTCGTTTGATTTTGGAGTGGATGAAAACAATGCCTTCAAATTGGTTCGGTTTTTTTGCATTGAAAAGGCCAGAGGCTGCGTATCAATTTACTCCATTTACAGATACAGTTGTGGCCTTTGACTATGTTTTGGGCCAAGAACAACAATGTGCAGACATGATAGCAGCGTTTATTGAGGTGTTTTCGGTTTCACCATATAAACTCAGAATTGTGTTGCTGGAGAGACATCAAAAATTATCAGAAGATGATTGGCTGACTGTTTTAAAAAGGAAGATGCCCTCTGAAGCCAGACTCGAATTTGAAACGGGGACTTATCCTAATTCTGTTTTGACAATCGGAATGCTGAGTGAAAAGGACGAATTGTCATATATTGAAAATTATTTGGATGCCTATTTGCCACTTCTTAATACAAGTCCTTTTGTTGAGAAGTGTAGAGCCGATAAGGCAAATACTGCAAAAACAATACAAGCTGCATTCCGAGATTCGATGAAGTTACCTTGTCTGCGTCCACTATTTCTCAGTGTATTCATCGAAGTATGGCTTAGTAAAGAGGGACATACAAAACTTACCTCTGCAGAAGAACTGCTAAGTGAATATTTAAACAAAGAGAAAAAAAGATGGAAGCAAATTTTAGGTGATGACGCGCTAGTTGATTCATATCTTCGAGTACTTTCAGTTGCTTGTATTGTGAAAACATTTAATATTACAGATGTGCGAGGAACAAATTATTTGGAAGAAGACTGTGAAAAGTTGATTTCTTTTTTTGATGCAAGGAGTGAAAGACCAGGAGCAGATAATCTTTTTGAGGATTTGTTTGTATCTGTTAGTGAGCAGGAAGATGAACAGGATCGGACGATGCTATTTGATTTACTCTATAACGAAGTAAATAAAAAGTCGAAGAAAATAGCAAATGGGGATTCTTTGGAAAGTCTTGAACAAGACGAGAAGTTTTCATTATTAGCGCCATATATCAAAGTGGATGCCAATCCACAGGAAGTTTATCTTGACATGCTTGTAAGAGCTGATGCGGCTACAGAAGAGGAAAAGCAGAAACTAGTGCAACTTCAGAAACAGAGAATTCAAAAAGAAAAGACACTCCCAGATCATGCATGGTTTCTGGAACCGTGCTTTCCAGATATAATTAACGAATATATTGTTGCTTATGCTGTGAATGAGAGAAATGCAGAACGATTTGCTAAATTAGTGAGATCAAATTCTGTATTGGACTTGGCAAATTTCATTTCACTAGCACTAGATGATTGGCCGGAAAATAGTATCTTTCAGAAAATAGCGGTTACACCACCGGAAGAAGAACTGAACACTTCTGAATACTATTTAGGACTGATGCTACGTATTGCAGAGATAAAGGATATTACTGCAGTAGAAGATGTACTCTTAGAGCGAGATCCGATTTTCCAGAGATATGAGTTGGAACTATGGCGGAGAATAGCTATTGTTTTGACTGATCGGGGAGACACAAATCGCCTTTTTGATAGTAGTGTAAAATATGCTTGCTTTATAAAAGAACTTTCAGGACAGATGATGGTTCGTGACGAGGCAGCAGATGCTATGGAAGCATATTGTGTTGGTCTTCATAATGCAGAAGCTGTTGATGAGTATGCTTTATTTTTGGAAAAGTGTAAAGACTTGGTTCGGCTTTTGGACGGTAACAGACGAATTGCAATGTGTTGCTGTCAAAACTATGGACGATTAATGCACCTACAGCTCTATGAAAATCAAGCGACGGAAATTCAGCAGGAATGGAATTCTATAGTAGAAATTTTGAAGCAATGCAATTATGATGAAGATATATGTAAAACTGCAGTGAGTGCGGCAAACGAATACTTTCATACTCTTATTCAGCGGAAAAAAGATGATGAGTTGGCGAAGTTGGAAGATTCTATGGATCAAGTACATCAAGAAAGTGGTTTGTGCGAAGCGGCGGAGATTGCAGCACTTTGCCTTGCTAATTTGTATAAGAGCGGAGGGCAAAGAAAAATAACGCCAGAGATATACGAAAAGGTAAAAAAGTATTTGAGGAATTTTCCGGAATCTATGCGTATTCGAGCGGCGTTTATAATTACAAGCGAGGCTATATATTCACAATCGGCAGAATATAAACGTGTTCCAGATAGAATTATCAACGATGCAAATAAATGGTCTATGCAGTATCCGAGTGAGATTGAATTTCAAGAAGGGTATTTTGGTTTGCTGTTTTCCAGACTAAAGTATGCTCAGGAGCAGGACATGAGAAATGAGCAAAGAAGGGTGTTTCGGGAGATGAAGAAGGTTGCAGGAAGGGCAAATTATTCAGAATATAATGAACACAATCAACTGATGGATACAGTTGAGATGCTCCAAATAATGTTTGGATATTAACAGAAGACTCTGTCCGGAATTTTCAGCAGCATGAAAAATTAGAAAGCTGAAAGAAAATTTGGAATTATGAAATCTTTTTACAACAAATAATTTGTCCAAGAGCGGTAAGGCTTTATTGCGAGCCTTACCGTTTTTTCTTTTTGCTCTGAATTGTAAAATTTTCAAAACTGTATTCCAAAACGGCCCTGCGGATTCCTATTAGTATAGGGGCATTCAAAATCTTTTGCAAAACGGATTTCCTATAGTTCTATAAGTGGGAAATGAACAAAATCCATGTTCTAAAATTAGGCAGTTCAACAAAATTTGAAAATCTGTATGCCAAACACCCATTTTAGATTGTTATAGGTGTAGGGAAACGTTGAAAAAGTGAATTTTCTTTGAATTTTTAAAAGACCCGGTTTAAAAACATCCCTTTAAGTTTGTATAGGGTGTAAGAACTGTTTTTCCAGACAGACCACTTCTCTATGGTTTCCCTTGTGAAAGTCCCAGACTTCTTAAAAAGTCACATCGCACCTTGAAAATCGCATGAGCCACCCCAGCAGGATACCTCCGGTACTGAATGTGCATTCTGCGCGTCTTACCAGAAAAAACGTCGGAGAGAATCGGGCAGGAACGGGCTGGGACAGAGTGGACGGTAGTTAAGAGCAAGATTCGCCTTTGTATACGAAACCGCTCCTACGGGCGATTTTTCTACGGCGGCATCTTGATGGGGATTGTGCTCCCCATACCCTCACATCGTGCAAAATCACATGATTTTGCCTGTTGGTGGCCTGTCGCAGCAGGTCACAGCCGGAGTGCAGATGCACTGCCGGGAAAATCAAATTCTTGATTTTGGAAAGGAGACCCCATGCCACGAACAAAGAGAAAAGTGAACTCTATCGTAAAGACAAAAGTAATCTCCGCACGAGTTACAGAAGTAGTACATGAACTTTTACACCGGCAGGCAGAAGATGCCGGAATGACCCTCTCTGAATTTACAGCGCAGATGCTGATGAAAGGCCGCGTGAATACCTCGTATGTGTTCTATGTCCACCCGGACGAAATTGAAGCCATCACACGGGAGTTTGCCGCCATCGGGAATAATCTGAACCAGATCGCGGCGTTCTTCAACAGTGGGGGTCTTCCATCACATGTCATGTGTGAAAACATCAACCATGCGATTTCCTGCATTTTTGAAATGCGGGAGCAGGTCGCAGAAATGGCAGGAAAGAACTATGGCAATCTTAAAGCACATCGCAAGTAAGAGTTCCAACTATGGTGCTGCGCTGGAGTACCTGATTTTCAAGCATGACGAACTTCGGAAAACTCTGATCCTTGACCAAAACGGAAATCGTATCATGCGAGATGAGTATTATCTGGACGGTCTGAACTGTGAACCTTATTCCTTCGATGCGGCCTGCCAGCAACTGAACCGCGAATATCAGAAGAACAAAAACAAGGATGAAATTAAATCGCACCATTACATCATCAGCTTTGATCCACGGGACAGCGCAGAAAATTGTTTGACGGGGAAACGGGCACAGGAGCTTGGGCTGGAATACGCAAAAGCAAATTTTCCTGGGCATCAGGCTTTGGTCTGTACGCACATGGACGGTCATAATGGCAGCGGCAATATTCATGTACATATCGTAATCAACAGTTTGCGAAAACTGGATGTGTCTAAGCAGCCCTTTATGGAGCGGCCCATTGACTGCAAGGCAGGGTACAAGCACCATGTGACGAACGAGTACCTGAAGCATCTGCAGAAATCCCTCATGGATTTGTGCCGCTGCGAATTTCTGCATCAGGTCGATTTGCTGTCGCCATCCAGAACGGGTGTGACCGAAGCGGAGTATTGGGCACAACGGCGGCTGGATGAGAAAAAACAGAAAATCGAAACGGAAGGATTTACGCCCAATCCGACAAAGTTTCAAACACAGAAGCAGCTTATCCGGGATGCCGTTGCCGCTGCTCGTGAGAAAGCAATCTCGTATGAAGATTTTCAAGACATCCTGCAGGATGAATACAACATTTTCGTCAAAACCCAACGTGGGCGTTATAGCTATCTGCCGCCGGAACGGAACAAGTTTATATCGGAACGGTCTTTGGGGGACAGCTGTAAAAGAGAATGTCTGGAAGGATTCTTTGTTCAGAACGCCGAGAAGAATCTGCGGTACAAGGAAGAACCCATACTGATCTTTACAACCAGAACCAGGCTGCGGCTTGTTATGAACCTGCAGGAGAATGTCAAGGCACAGGAAAATCTGGCCTATGCGCTAAAGGTCAAAATCAGCAATTTGCAGAAGATGGCCGAAACGCTGGTATGGGTACAGGAGAACAACATCAACGACCTGACAGAATTGAACGATCTGTGTAAAACTGCGCAGGCCAATGCGCAGGCAGCGTATGAACGACTGTCACAGGCAGAGGATGAACTGTACAAAATCAATGGACAGATTCATTATGCGGGGCAGTACCTTTCTACAAAAGAGGTTCAGCAGCAATTTACGAAAGCAATTCTCAAGAAAAAATTCCGTGCAGAGCATTCCAAGGAATTGGATGCCTATGCAGAATCCGTGAAATACTTCCGGGAAGAAAATGATGGAAAGCTGCCATCGCTGAAATCTCTGAAAAAGCGGAAAGAAAAACTGACGCAAGAAATCGCAGAGAGGAAAAAGGCATATGCTCCCCTAAAAGAAGAATCCCGGTGTCTGGAAATTGCATCGGATAATGTGTACAGCATCTTCCGAAAAACCAATGAGATGAAATCCGACCTTGCATGGAAACGCAAGTGGGAGGCCAAAGTCCGCGAAAAGTCAAGGCAGGAGCAGGCTCGACAGGAACAGCGCGAGCGTCAGCCAAAACGCAAAAAGCGCAGCTATGATATGAGTCTGTAAGCAGCAGGGTCTTCCACCCCGCACCCCGGAACCCTGTCAAATGCGTAAGCCCACAGGTGGCTTTCCCATCCGGCAGGGACTTTTGAAAATAAGAAGGAGGTCAATTTTCAAGAACAACAATTTATTTGAAATCGTAAAACGGAATATCACCACCCGGCAGGCGGCAGAAGCCTATGGTTTTCGTCCAAACCGCAGCAGCATGATTTGCTGTCCATTCCATGCAGACCGCAATCCCAGCATGAAAGTGGATTTTCGATTTCACTGTTTTGGCTGTGGAGCGGATGGTGATGTAATCGACCTCACCGCAAAACTGTTTCAACTTTCTTTGTGGCAGGCGGTTGAAAAGCTGGCCGCAGACTTTGGACTTTCTGCAACGGAAAATTTCCCACGGCAGCACTTGAAAATCGTGGAATACAAAGACCCAATCCAAATATTGTACGAGTGCCGTGCAATCCTAGCTGACTGGCGCATACGATTTGTACCAAAATTATCGGAGGAAGAACTGCATCCCTGCTTTGTTGCCAGCCTGCATTATACTGATTACATCCAATATCTGATAGAGAATCGACATTTTCTCACCGAGCATCGGAAGGAGGTTCAACAGATTGCCCAACGAATCCGAAAATACGAGATCGACCATTTCCAACATCCGCAAAATGCTCTCGCAGGCTGAAAAAGGTGGTGTTCAGAACACGATTCAAAACTGTGTGACTGTTTTGCAGAACGACCCAGTTCTTGCAGATTCCATCCGGCTGAATCTGCTGAGTGAACGTATTGATATTGTAAAGCCGATGGGTTGGCAGCGTTCCGGCCCTACGCTGACCGACACCGATATGATGTACATTCTGCGCCGAATGGAAAAATACGGCCTGTACAGCGAAAAACGGGTGTCTGCAGCAATTCGCATTGTTGCCAACGAAAATCATTATCACCCTATCCGGGACTACTTGAATGACTTGAAGTGGGATGGCACAGAGCGGATAAGCCACGCTTTGCATCGCTTTCTCGGTGCGGCAGAAGATGAGCTTACCGCAGAAGCCTTGAAGATTTTTCTGCTTGGAGCGATCAAACGGGTGTTTCATCCCGGCTGCAAGTTTGAAATGATGCTTTGCTTGGTCGGTGGGCAGGGTGCAGGAAAATCCTCTTTCTTCCGGCTGCTTGCTATCAAAGATGAATGGTTCTCGGATGATTTGCGGCGAATGGACGATGATAATGTGTTCCGCAAGCTGCAAGGCCACTGGATCATGGAAATGTCGGAAATGATTGCGACTGCCAATGCCAAAAGCATCGAGGAAATCAAGAGCTTTCTCAGCAAGCAGAAAGAAACCTACAAAATCCCGTATGAAACACACCCGGCAGATCGTTTGCGGCAATGTGTCTTTGCAGGAACGACCAACCGACAGGACTTCCTGCCCCGTGACCGCACGGGAAACCGCCGCTTTATCCCCATCCCGGTGGATGCAGCACAGGCGGAAGTACATATTCTGGATAACGAAGCGGAATCCCGTGCCTATATCGACCAGCTTTGGGCAGAAGCCATGACGATTTACAACAGCGGTGATTATAAGCTGACATTCAGCCCTGCCATGCAGGAGGCCTTGCAGATTTGCCAGAAAGATTTCATGCAGGAAGATACGCAGGCTGGTATGATCTATGCGTTTCTGGAAGATTACACGGGTGACCGGGTATGTTCCAAACAGCTTTACGCTGAGGCACTGGGCAATCTGAATCTTCCTGCGGAGTGGGAAACCCGTGCCATCTGTGAGATCATGACTGCAGGAATTGCGAATGGCGAAATCAGGGGGTGGACAGCCCATAAAGCAGCCAAACGCTACCCGAAGTATGGCGTGCAGAAAGGATGGGAACGTGTAACCGCTGCAAAAGTGGAGGCAGACGGTTTTGTAGAACTTACAGACGAAGAAGCTCAGCAGATGGATACAGAGATAATGAAAATGTTCTGTTTTCAAGACCTAATTTCTTTGGAGAGATTGCAGACAATATAGGAATTGTTGATGTGGAAAGAATGAGGGAGTCTGTAAGATACGTTGAGGACAGCAAGGATTACGATGATCTTACAACACTGATTGCAGAGGAAGAAAGAACATTTCCTGTTATAGTATTTATGGCAAGTGATGGCAGATGGCTTGATAAATTTGATATGAACTATTTCGCTTATCTTGTGGGTTATTATGCACATATCAAGATGATAAGAAGCCCTTATGAATCACGAAAATTTGCTAAGGATTACGGCCTTAAGATAGATGAATGTGCAGATTCGATAACAGTATTTTATCCGGGAAGAGAGCCTTATACAAGCTATAAGACAGATATATTCCATACAACATTTGAAGTTATTAAGGTTGAAAAGAGAAAATATTGGAATGAAAATGGCTGCAGGGCATACAGAAGAAAGCTTGTTTCAGAAATAAGAGAGAATAACGTACTTTAGTAAGTGTTAAATTAGGAGAGAACAGAATGGATAAATGTGTCCTGATAGTTGATGATAATGATTTTAACAGGGAACTTGTAAAAGATATTCTTGAAGACGAGGATATAACAGTTTATGAGGCAGAAGATGGCAGTTCGGCGATTGAACTGCTTGAAAGTGAACAGGCGGACGACATAGATGTAGTTCTTATGGACATGAGAATGCCGGGAATGGATGGCATAGAGACCACTAAGATTATAAGGACTAAGAATGGAAAATGTATGGAAGTGCCAATAATTGCAATGACAGCAGATGGTTTTGAAACAGATATAGGTATGCTGCAAAAGGCAGGCATGAACGGACTTATATCTAAGCCTGTGGATGTGAATACATTGGTAGAACATATAACAAAACTGGCAGGGTGGTAAACACTCTGCCAGTTTTGCGTGTATATTATCTTGATTCACCCATAAAGAAGAGTGCAACTGTTCCAGGACCGGAATGTGTTCCGATTGTAGGACATATATAATTAATCCATATGTTATCTATGCCGAATCTTTCTTTAACAAGACCTGCTACGAACTGTGCATCTTGTAAGCAGTCACCGTGACTGATGAATACAACATCATTCTTATCTCTGTATGAACCAATATGTTCCTCCATACGGTCAACTAAAGCAATAAGTGATTTCTTTCTGCCACGGACTTTTCCTATATTAATAAGTCTGCCTTCATTATCTACATGAAGGATTGGCTTGATGTTGGCAAGCGTACCGATAATGGCAGTAGTCTTAGAAACACGACCTCCTCTGTATAAGTGGTTAAGGTCATCAACCGTAAAATTATGTACTACATTAAGCTTATGATTGTTGACAAAATCTATTATTTCATCCATAGATTTTCCTGATTTCTTCATCTCAACAGCTTTATACACGATAAGACCTTCACCCATTGAAGCAGCTAATGAATCTACTACAACGATTCTAGCTCCCGGATGTTCTTCCATAACTTCATTGGCTGCTATGCAGGCGTTATTGTAACTGCTTGAAAGTGCAGATGAAAATGCAATGTGAAGAATATCAAAGCCCTCATTGATACGCTTTTCAAATATTGTCTTACAATCCTGCGGATTACATGCCATAGTTGTTGGCATCTCGCCGTTACGCATGCGGTCAAAGAATTCCTTCTCAGGCATAATGTTATCTGTTCCGTAGATTACTTCACCAAATGCATAAAAAAGAGTGTGGATATCAATGTTGTTTTCTTTAACATAACTTGCAGGTAAATCGGCAGTTGTGTCAGTTGATATAAGAAAATCTTTCATAAATGTCAGATCCTTTCTTGATTTATTTTCTGTATTATAATATCATTAATGAAGTGATATTCCAAGATATAAGATTAATTGCATTGTAATAAATTTTGCGAATAAATTTTAATAATGGGGTTGACATATATTGTTTAGGATGATATCATACAATGGTTGCAAAGCAAAGCAGAGTATCCACTCTCACCTCAGCGCATA
>OFLY01000379.1_pt1 | contig 37292 bp, 30 predicted proteins | sample 1541161 | NCBI WGS metagenome assembly OFLY01 (sample SAMN04209247, study PRJEB22552) | human gut metagenome | biome: gut; material: feces | host: Homo sapiens | place: USA: Oklahoma | reverse complement strand
GGCGAACAGTGACAGATTCTGGCGATGCCTGTCGCAGTGATTCCCTCCCGTGCCAAATGCAGCGCCTGATAAATCAGCGCGCCAAACTATTTTTGGTTATTTTCATCATGGAAGGCAATCATCCTGCATACGCAAAAAAACCGGATCAGATTTGCAATTGATTGCGAATCATCCGGTTTTTCAATTTGAGGCATCGTTTTTTCTTAGCCTCTTTTATTGCAAACTTTTACTATGCCCAGTCTCCGTTTCTGAAGACGGGAACGATGGTCCCGTCCTTTTTGATGCCGTCGATGTCCATGTCGGCTGATCCGACCATGAAGTCAACGTGGGTTTGGCTGACGTTCATTCCGTGATCAAGCAATTCTTCATCGGACATCTTGGTTCCTCCAGCAACGTTGAACGGATAAGAAGCTCCAAGAGCAAGGTGATCAGAAGCATTTTCGTCAAACAACGTGTTGAAGAAGATGATGCCTGATTGCGAAATCGGTGAAGGATTAGGGACGAGAGAAACTTCACCGAGCGATTTTGCTCCGGCATCGGTTTCCAAAAGGTGTTCCAAAACTTCCTGCCCTTTTTTTGCCGTTGCTTCAACTACTTTTCCGTCTTTAAACGTGAATTTCATGTCTTCGAGAATGTTGCCTGCGTAAGAAAGAGGTTTGGTTGACGTCACGTAGCCGTCGATTCGACGGCAGTCAGGGGCGGTAAAGACTTCTTCGGTCGGCATGTTGGCCATGAATTCGGTGCCTTCCGGCGTAAAGCTTCCGGCGCCTTCCCAGACGTGGTTTTCCGGAAGACCGATCGTGATGTCGGTTACGGGCGAAACATAATGCAAGGCTGAAAATTGCTGTTCGTTCAGCCAGTCTGATTTTTCGTGAAGTTTTTGATCATGTTCGTGCCATGCTTTGACAGGATCTGCTTTGTCGATACGGGTCGTTTTGAAAATTTCTTCCCACAAGGCGTCGATTGCTGCCTGTCCTTTTTTTTCAGGAAAGACTTTTTCTGCCCATGCCTGATCGGCAGCAGAAACGACCGTCCAGCTCAAATCGTTGTTTTGCGTTGCTTTTCTGACTTGTCTCAATGCTTTGCCCATAGCAGCCTGATTTTTTGCGATGCGTTTTTGATCGATTCCTGCGTATGCACCAGGATCGGCCGACATGACGGAAATGCGCGCTGCCTTTTTTTCTGCGATGTAGTTGCCTTTCTTAACGATGTATTCCGGGACGTTTTCAAGCCTTTCCTCCGAAGCATGTTTAAGGAATTCTCGTTCTGAGAAAGTGTCTTTCCATTCAATCATGACTTCAGATGCTCCGGCTCCATAGGCCTCTTCGACAATCAAATGAGCAAGTTCCTGTTGAGTAACGGAAATATAAAGAACGACCGGTTGGCCTTTTTGAACGTTGACGCCGACTTTAACGATTAATTCGGCATATTTTTTGAGCTTTTCTGAGAAATTTTCAATCATTTTGGTTCCTCCCCTGAATTTTGAATTACAGTAATTTTACCATGAAACGCCTTCTTTTTGAAAATACAGAGTAACAATTGGCGAATTTTGTTATAATTAATCTAACAGACTATCGGAGGAATTGAAATGAAGATTAAAGTAATGACTGTTTTCGGAACGCGTCCGGAAGCAATCAAGATGGCTCCGCTTGTTTTGGCTCTTAGAGCAGACGAGCGTTTTGAAGCAATCACGACGGTTACGGCACAGCATCGCGAAATGCTTGATTCTGCGCTTGAAATTTTCAAAATTAAACCTGACTATGATTTGAATCTGATGCACAAAGGACAGACTTTGCAAGAAATTACGTCGGACGTGCTGACTAAAATCGATGGCGTCATCAAAAAAGCCGATCCGGATATTATTTTGGTTCATGGAGACACGACGACGACTTTTGCGGCAGCTTTGGCCGGTTTTTATAATCAAAAAACCTTGGGACACGTTGAGGCCGGACTTCGGACTTGGAACAAATATTCACCGTTTCCGGAAGAAATGAATCGACAGATGACGGATGATTTATGCGATATTTACTTTGCGCCGACGGAATTGTCAAAGAAAAATCTGCTTAAGCAAAATCATCCTTCAGATCAAATTTACGTAACGGGAAATACTGCAATCGATGCCATGCACGAAACCATCAAAGATGACTATCGGCATGAAATTTTCAATGACTTGGATCCCCGGAAAAAAATGGTTCTTTTGACGATGCATCGCCGCGAAAATCAAGGCAGCAAAATGAAGGAAACGTTTGAAGCAATCAGGGAAGTCGTTTTGAAAAGAAACGACGTGCAAGTCGTTTACCCGGTTCATTTGAGTCCCAAAGTCCAAGAAGCTGCCCATGAGGTCTTTGATGACGAAAAAGACGTTCATCTGATTGATCCGCTTGATGTGGTCGATTTCCACAATCTGCAGGCAAAAAGCAGTTTTATCATGTCCGATTCGGGCGGAGTTCAAGAAGAAGCACCAGCATTGCATAAACCGGTTTTAGTTTTGCGCGATACAACGGAACGACCTGAAGGAGTTTCGGCCGGAACGCTCAAACTTGTCGGGACGAATGGAGAAAACGTCAAAAAAGAGATGCTTCGACTGCTTGATGATGAAGAAGAATACCAACGAATGGCAAACGCCAGAAATCCATACGGTGATGGTCATGCTTGTGAGCGAATTCTTGATGCGATCGCATATTATTTTAAACGAACGGATGTCAGACCAAAAGACTTCGTATAAGGCGGATCCCATGGATTGTAAATCGCATCACTATTTCATGCCTGATGCTCATCGATAAAATTCTTAAACCTCCCTTAAATTTTTGCTTATCTTCCTTGATATAGGGTACAATTATAAGCGAGATTAAGGGAGGTTTTCTTGTGCAGTTCACATTCGAAAAAAAGCAGCGACGCAGATTATATCTGAGCTTCACCCTAATCTTTTTGATTTGCGCCGTTTTTGTCTATGGAACTTATTTTTTGATCGGTCATGAGCTGATTTGGCATTTGGACGGTGCCAATCAGCACTTGCCGCTCATGCAGCAATACCGGCAGATACTGAAAGATTTTTTAACTGATCCGACCAAACCGTTTGAGCAGTGGTCATGGCATATGGGACTTGGAACCGATACGTTTTCGGTATATTCGTATTACTTGATAGGTGATGTTTTTGCCTATTTGACGTTGTTGTTCCCTGCCGGAAAAATGGTCTTTGCATATCAATTTTTGATCATTTTGCGTCTGTATTGCGCAGGACTGTCATTTGTCTTTTTTGTATCGCATTTTAAGGACTTAAAAGACCATGCGATTCTTTGCGGAAGTCTGGTTTATCTGTTTAATGCCTACTTGCTTTATTCAAACGTTGCGCAGCCGTTTTTCACTTTGCCGTTCATCATCTTTCCGCTGATAATCACGGCAATTGAAAAAGTACTGCAGGATGGGTCTTTTTGGCCGCTTTATCTGGTCTTTTCATGGATGCTGATCAGCAATTTTTATTTTGCGTACGTCATGGGCCTTGGCGCAATGGTTTATTTGGTTTTGCGTTGGTTCATCAGCTATCGAAAATCAGGAAAAATCTTTGGAAAATTATGCAAGTTGGCAAGCGCAACGGTGCTTTCGTTGTTGACTTCGGCTTTCATGCTGATTCCCGAAATCTACGCCGTAATGCATTCGACGCGTTCTGCAAGCGACTTTGCGAACGGATTAAAAGTTTATCCGCTTTATTATTATCTGGCATTACCGTCGCAGCTGATCAATGGCGGAAATCGTGATTTTTACTTTTGGAGCGCGCTTGGTTTTTGCAGCTTGGCCTTTTTTGCAATTATTTATATTTTGGCCAAAAGAAGAAAGTATCCGGTGCTTGCAACGCTTTTTGGCTTTTCTTTCGTGATGCTTTTAATCCCCGCATGCGGTGCGTTTTTCAACGGCATGATGTCTCCGTCAAATCGTTGGACTCTGATGCTTTGTCTTCCGGTCGGGTTGGCCAGTGCGATTTTGGTCCAAAACATCACTCAATTGTCAAAAAAGATGCTGAAATTGTTTACGATTGCGCTTGTCGCATATCTTGCCGTTATCACATCGACTTATTATTTCCAAAACAACGAGAGAATTTTTATCCCGATTATTTTTCTCGCAATTTTTTGGGCCGTGATTTACGTGATCAATACGGCTGATATCAGGTCAGGTTCTTTGGTGATGCTTTTTGTATCTCTAGGAAACGTTTGCTTGAATGCGGTCTATTTTGAAGCACCGTTCAACGGGGGGTATTCGAATGAAATGCTCGATAGCGGTGCCTATGTTCGTCTGAGCGAAAACCGTTATGCCGGCCTTGAACAAGATCTTGATGAAAAGAATGACTTTTACCGCGTATCGACGCTCAGCCAGAATTATTTCTTCGGTTCTGACTATCATATGTATAATGCTTTAAACGATAAGCTTTATTCGCTGAATTCATACTATTCGTTACAAAATAAAGATTTGGGGAATTTTTCAACGTTGATGCAAAATACGCAATATGAATCAAATATTCCGTTAGGGCAAGTTTCGGACCGGACGATTTTAAATGATTTCTTTGGCGTTCGCTATCTCTTTGTCAGAATCAATCAGCCTAATGCCGATAAGATTCCGGCCGGATTCGTATTGGACAAGACGACCCGAAGAATAACCGATCCGAACGGAAATTCAAAGCTTGATTCGCAAACTCAGCGTTATAAAAATGAATGTGCGTTTCCGCTCGTTTATTGGCAAGACAAGGTCTTGACGCAAAAAGACACTGAAAACCTCAGCATTTCCGCAAAAGAAAGGGCGCTTGCCGATGGTGTTTACGTGTCGGAGAAAAACGCTTCGGGTCTGAGTCATGCCGATATTTCAAACAAATCTTTCGACGTTCCGTATACGCTTGTTTCAAGTCGCGGCAACGTGGTTTCTGCTTTGGATTTTGAAAAAAGAGACAAAAACGAGACGTATCGAATCATTTTGCAAAATCCTGAAGAATATCAAAACTGCGAACTGCATGTTGAAATCAACGATATCAACTATGTTCCGTATTCTCTTAAAAAGCAGGTTTCGATTGAGCAACGCGCAAAGGATAACGATCCGGAGCAGGGAATTTTGGCACAAAACAAGCGTCTGAACTATTATCGCTATCTTCGCTATCATGTGCTGCAAGGATCCCCTAACATCAGTTACGCGTTGAAAGTCGATGGACCGTACGGAACGGAAAAAATCTCCCAGCCTGATCAAAGCGCGTTGTCGTTTTTCAAGAAGGTTACGAACGGCACGCTCAATTTGGGGTATTTTCCCAAACAGCTGCCTGATTCTTTGACGCTTTCACCGACGAAACTCGGCAGTTACGGGTTTGAACTGAGAGTGACTGCGACACCGCTTTCCGGAGATTACAGATCGCAAGTCAAAAAATTGCAGCGTCATGCTCTGATGAATGTGAAATTTTCGCGCAATATGCTGTCGGGTTCGATCAAAACGAGTCGGGATGGAATTCTTGCAAGTTCGATTCCTTATTCGAAAGGCTGGAGTGCAACCGTTAACGGGCGCAAGGCTAAAGTCATCAAGACGAATCATGCTTTTGTCGGTCTCAGACTTTCTTCCGGCAAGTCTGATATCGTTTTGAAATACAGGATTCCGGGTCTCAGGCAAGGTCTTTTGATCACGAAGCTTTCGTTGGTTTTCGTTTTGGCATTAGCTTTGTGCGATTATCTTCGCCTCAAAAAAAGAAAATGAAAAAACTCCCTGATTTTTGATCGGGGAGTTTTTTCATGCGGCTTATTTGTTGTTGTATGCTTCAACCAATGCATCGGCAAAGGCATCAAGTTTTTGGACGTCTTCTTCGCTGTCTGGAGCGAGATTGATTTTGACGTTTTCAGCACCCTTAACGGCGCCTGATGCGGCAAGCTTTTTGCCGAATTCGTCAATTGCAAGTCCGAAGTATTCGCCATAGAACGTATCGCCGGAGCCGGCAACGCCGTAAATTTTGCCGGTCAGATCGACATCTTCAAGATCATCGTAAAAATCAAGACCTTCATCAGGAAGCGCTCCTTCGTCATAAGTGTACGGACAAACGACGCAGATGTCGACGTCAGCGAAGTCTTCGGGATCTGCTTGGGAAATTTCTTCAACTGAAACCTCAACGCCCTTTTTTTCAAGTTCTTGAGCGACGATGTCGGCAACGTCTTCATTATTGCCGGTGATCGTCGCAAAAACAACTTTTGCTGTTGCCATGTAAAAACCCTCTTCCATTTAAATTGACAAGCCTATTATATCAAAAAAGAAGAACCGAATGGGGTAATATTATTGAAAAACCGCTTAGAGCATTAAATTGCAAAATAATCGTTATGAAATGCTTTGATGCGTTATAATGGAATAGTTAAGAAAATTTTTGGAGGCAAATTATAATGATCACGTTAAAATCACCGCGCGAAATCGAGGAAATGGCCAAATCCGGTGCGATTTTGGCCGGGATGCATATCGGACTTCGCGAGATTATCAAACCAGGAATTTCAAGTTGGGAAATCGAAAAATTTGCGCGCAAGTATTTCAAGGAACATGGCGCAATTGCAGAACAAATCGGATTTGAAGGTTATAAATACGCAACGTGCGTCAGCGTCAACGATGAAATTTGCCATGGTTTTCCACGAAAGAACCTGATCTTGCGTGACGGAGATCTGATTAAGGTTGACACGGTTGTCAACTATCATGGCGCAATGAGCGATTCTTGCTGGAGCTATGTCGTCGGCAAATCAACACCGGAAATCGATCGATTGATGGAAGTAACTAAAAAAGCTCTGTATTTGGGTATCGAACAAGCCCAGGTCGGAAATCGCATCGGAGATATCGGAGCTGCGATTCAGCATTATACCGAAGACGTAAACGGTTATGGAGACGTGCGCGAATTTATCGGACACGGAATCGGACCAACGATGCATGAAAGTCCGAACGTGCCGCATTATGGAGAAGCAGGCAAAGGCGTGCGTTTGCGCGAAGGAATGACGATTACGATTGAACCCATGATCAACATGGGAGGATGGGAAGCAGAAATGGACGACCCGAACGGTTGGACCGCGAGAACGGCTGATGGCAGTCTGTCATGCCAGTATGAGCACACGATTGCAATCACAAAACAAGGACCGAAGATTTTGACGTCTCAAGATCCGATTTTGGATGCTCCGTATTTATACGAATTCTAGTAAGTAAATTTAATCCGTTTTCTTAAGTAATTACTTAATTTTTATGGTTAAATGTTGTAAAAAAATTATATACTGGTATAATGTAGCCTAGGTGGTCAATTTTAGTGATTGGATTAACCTAAATGTTTCGCAAAGGGGTTCACTATGAAAAACCAAAAGAAAGTAAGAAAGGCTGTTATTCCTGCAGCAGGATTGGGAACTCGTTTTCTCCCGGCCACAAAAGCTTTGGCTAAGGAAATGCTGCCTATCATTGATAAGCCGACGATTCAATATATTGTTGAAGAAGCTAAGAAATCAGGAATTGAAGATATTTTAGTCGTTACCGGCAAGGGCAAGCGTCCAATCGAAGATCACTTCGATTCCGTTCCTGAACTGGAACAAAACCTTAAGGAAAAGGGCAAGACGGAACTTTTGCGACTTGTTCAACAAACGACGGACATCAACTTGTACTTTATCCGTCAATCTCATCCGCGCGGATTGGGCGATGCGGTTTTGATGGCTAAAGATTTCGTTGGGGATGAACCGTTTGTTGTCATGCTTGGTGATGACATCATGGAAGATAAGGTTCCTTTGACCAAGCAGTTGATGGATCGCTATGAAGAAACGCATGCTTCAACGCTTGCAGTCATGAAGGTTCCGCATGAAGAAGTTTCCAAGTACGGTGTTATTGATCCGACGTCAGAAACTCGTCCGGGTCTGTATGACGTTAAGCGTTTCGTTGAAAAGCCGCCTGTTGAAAAGGCTCCGTCTGATCTTGCAATCATCGGTCGATATTTGTTGACGCCTGAAATTTTTGACATGCTTGAAACGCAAAAGCCGGGCGCAGGCAATGAGATCCAGTTGACGGATGCAATTGATCGTCTTAATAAGATTCAGCGTGTTTTTGCACATGAATTCAAAGGCGAACGTTATGATGTCGGCTACAAGTTTGGCTACTTGAAGACATCAATCGAGTTTGGACTGCGTCATCCGGAAGTTAAAGATGATCTTGCAAAGTATATCAAAGATCTTGCAAAGACGCTTAAATAATGAATGTTGGAGTCAGGACCGCTTGTCCTGGCTTTTTTAAGTCCAAGCAAATTTTTTGCATAAATCTATGCAGATAAAGCAATTTTATAGTATCATGTTACTTAAAGGAATATATAAGCGACTGACGTCTTAAGGAGGTATTGGTGTGGCAGATCGTGCAAAAAATCATCATAAACGAAAAAATACGTTTAAAATTATCAGAGCCGTTGTAATTGTGCTTGTGATTGCGGTTATTTGCATTTTAGGATTTAAGAGTGATTTTGTCCAGGGAAGATTGGCTTCTTCTTTTGGCAATAATGCTGAAATTCAAAAGCGTGAATATAATAAGCAGCGAGAAATTGCCAAAAAGAAGTATGGCGAGTACAAGGAACCAAAAGGTGATTCCAAAAAGGTTTCTTCAAGTTTGAAAAAGACTTCCTCAGTTGTTTCTTCAAGTAGCGTTGCATCATCAAGTTCGGAATCGTCTGTTTCAAGTTCTTCATCGTCGACTAAGAAAAACAAGGGTGAGTATACTACATATACGGTCAAATCAGGGGACTATTTATCGACGATTGCAAGCAAGTACGGAACTACGGCGCAGGAATTGATGGATTTGAACGATCTTACGAGCGGAACCATTAATCCTGGGCAGGAATTGAAGGTTCCGGCTAATTCAAGCAATGATCAGGATTCAAGCAGTGCTGACAGTTCGAGCCAAGGTGATTCCGATAACTAAGTTCTGAGATGAATGAAAGGAAGGCGAGTGCACGTGAAAGACGTTAATAAGGGTGTACGCACCTTCTTTTTATCTGCAGCATCACGTTTTAATCAGGCAAACGTTTCAAACGAAGCAATCGTAATTTCTTATTATGCGTTGTTGGCAATTATTCCTCTGATGATTTTTATCGGAAATCTCTTGCCGCTTTTGCATCTTAAAGCAAGTACCGTTCTGGCATACATCGAAATGGCAATTCCGCGTTCGATATATCAAACGCTCAAACCTTTTATCATTCAATATTTGGAAAATGGATCATCTGGCGGCGCAGCCTCGATTTCCGGTCTTATTTCAATTTGGGCAGCGAGCCGTGGATTTAATGCAATGAAGAGATCGCTAAATGTTGCTTATGGAGTTGAAAACAGTCAAGGAATGCTTGCAAGGAGACTGTTTGCGTTTTTATTTACCGCGTTTCTTGGCGTGGCATTCGTGTTACTGTTCATCATTTATAGTTTTGGGCAGGCGGTTCTTGAATATCTGGCACCGTTGTTTAATTTGCCGATGGACATGATTGATACTTTTAATCAGGTCAAGTGGCCGACTATAATGGTCGGTATTTTTTGGATTATGGTATTGCTTTATGCGTTTATTCCGAATGCCAAGCTTCATTTGCGCTTTATCTGGCCGGGAGCTCTTTTTGCGACGTGCGGATGGATGGTCTTGACTCAGGGGTTTTCGGTATACGTCAAGTATTTTGCCAGAACCGTTTTGGGTTACGGAACAATCGGAACCGTAATTGTTGTTTTATTTTGGCTGAACTTTACATGTTGGGTGATTATGGTCGGAGGAATCATCAATGCCACTCTTGAAGAGATGTGCTTTGGTGAAGTCAAGCCTAAGTATGACCCGATTGAAAATTTTGGAAAAAATGCTTACAATCGCTTTTTAAAATGCAAAAAATAATACTGTCTTTGAAAGCGGAAATTTAAGGAAAAAGGCCCTTTTCCAGATTTAATTAAATGAAACGCCGGACAATGCGGTCAAGTCAAGTTTCGACTGCTTTTGTCCGGCTTTTTTATTTTCGATACGAAAAGAGCTGCTTTTTTAAAATATATTTCTGAAAACTATTTAGTCAACATTTTATGAAAATCTACCGATTAGTTTTACTAAATGCGATTCTTTTTGGCTATTTTCATCACGGCAAGAGATTGTCACGCATACGAAAAAAACCGAATTAGATTTTCGATTAATTGCAAAGCATCCGGGTTTTCAATTGAGACATAGTTTTTCCAAGCCTCTTTTTAAATGATGTTTAGTTAAACCGCTTCGAACTCAGTTTTCCGTTTCAGTATTCTCCAATTCATCCAGAATTCGGTCGCATTCATAGAGGTCAAATCCTTTGCGAAAAAGCGCAGCCTTGATTTTATTGCGTCTTTTTTTCAAGTCGATGCGGCTGTTTTTATGCCAAAGTTTTTCTGTTTCCAATCTGAGATTTTCATGTTCCTGATCGACGTCTTTTGTCAGATTCAAGGATTGTCTGACTTGCGATGCCAGTTCTGATGAATATCCCTTGTTGAGCAAGGCTTGCGTAATTCTTTGATTGCACTCATTGAATGACTTTTTTTTCGATTTGGCGACTGTTTTTCTTGCAAGTTTCAAAGCGTTTTTCAGCTGCATTTCGGCAGGATATTCAAGCAATGCATCTTCCGTGTCATATAGGCTGATGCCTTTTTCTTTTAAAGAATTAGCAATGAATCTTGGTCCCTTGTCAGTTGTTTTTGCCATTGTTCTGACGTAGCTTTTAGCGTATTCCGAATCGTTTAGCAATTTCATTTTTGTCAGTTTTTTGACGACGGTTTCAATAATGTCGTCTTCCAAACCTTCTTTTGCCAATTTCTGACGTGTTTCTTTTTCAGTTCTCAATGAGTAGCTCAAATAATCTAGTGCTTTGTTCAAAGCCTTAGACAGATCATCCGCTTTAAAAATTTCTTCCAAGTCGGCCGAATCCAGTTCTTTTCCTTTTGACAGCTGAAATTTGACCAAAACTTCCTCCGAAACGGAAAAAGCATAGTTTCCGTCTAAAAAAACGTTGAAGCGACCTGGGCGTTTTTGAGCGGTGATTGAGGTTATTTTTTGTTTCATTGTTCAAAAACCTCCTTGCAATCATTGTAATGCGAAAGTATATTAGCGTCAAATTCAAGCGCATTGTGTTATAATCTAAGAGCAAGAAATGAAAGGAAAAAATGATGCAGCAAAAGAAGTTTACAGGAAAAGTCTATTTAAAAAAGGGTCAAACGATTCACGTCAAAATCAAGCGCTTGGGAATCAACGGTGAAGGAATTGGATATTATAAGAAAAAAATAATTTTTATTCCGGGTGCGTTGCCAAAGGAGTTTGTCAAAGCCAAAATTACGGAATCAAACAGAAACTATGCAAAAGCAAAATTGCTTGAAATAGTAGAAAAATCAAGTCAACGAGTCGATCCGGCCGATCATTACGATGTTGGCGGAATCGAATTGGAGCACTTGAACTATGACGCACAGTTGGATTTTAAAAGAGACGTTATTTTGCAGGCTCTTGAAAAATTCAAACCGCGCGGATACGAAAAAATTGAGTTGCGAAAGACAATCGGGATGGCTGATCCGTATCATTATCGCAACAAGGCGGCTTTTCAGGTCAGGATGACAAAGACTGGCAAGCTGATTGCCGGTCTTTACAAGCCGGAAAGCCATCATCTTGTCGATTTGCCGACGTTTGAAACACAGCGGAAACTGACGCTTGAAATAATTCGCAAAACGCTTGCTTTAATGGAAAAATGGCATGTTTGTGCTTATGACGAGCGAACAAACAAGGGGACGGTAAAGACGCTGGTCGTCAGGGAGGCGTTTGCGACAAATGAGGCTCAGCTTGTTTTCGTCACGAATGAGCGTTTCATTGCGCACGCTTCTGAAATCGCAGCGGAACTCAGAAATGAATTTCCACAGCTTGTTTCAGTGATGCAAAATTATAATCCTGGAAAAACGTCGCTTGTCTACGGTGATGAAACGACTCGTATCTTCGGAAGAGATTATATCATCGAAAAACTCGGCGACGTTTCGTTCAAACTTTCAGCAAGGGCTTTTTTCCAGATGAATCCGATTCAGACCAAAAAAATGTATGATGAAGTTAAGCAGGCCTTGAACCTCAAGCAAGGGGAAATATTGGTCGATGCATATTGCGGTGTCGGGACGATTGGACTTTACTGCGGAAAAGAAGCCGGACTCGTATTGGGGATGGATGTTGTTTCAGAGGCGATTGCTGATGCAAAAGAAAATGCTGCAATGTCAGGAATTAAAAATGTCGTTTATGAAGAAGGAGATTCCAAAAAGATTTTCGCCAAGTGGGAGAAAGCCGGGCAAAAATTTGACGCATTGGTCGTTGATCCGCCGAGAACTGGGCTTGATGACGAGACGATCAAGGTCATTTTGCGAAATAAATCAAAGAAATTTGTTTACGTTTCCTGCAATCCGTCGACGCTTGCAAGAGATCTGGTCAGCCTCGTTTCGAAGTATGACGTCAGCTATATTCAGCCAATCGATATGTTTCCTCAAACGGCACGAACTGAAGCAGTGGTCAAGCTTGATTTGAGGCCTGAGTAAAAAACTTTAGGAATATTAATGAATATTTGGTATAATTAAAACGGTATCGGTGTAATTGCACCTGTGCTTATAACTCAGAAAGCAGGGATAATATGCGTCATTCGAACGGACCCAGGGAAGGCGAATTTATTACCATAAAAAGTTATAAACACGATGGCAGCTTGCATCGAACGTGGCGCGATACGATGGTGCTCAAAACCAGTGAGAATGCACTGATCGGGTGTAACGATCATACTTTGGTCACAGAGTCGGACGGCCGACGTTGGGTAACGCGCGAGCCGGCACTCATGTATTTTCACAAGCACTATTGGTTTAATATCGTCACAATGATCCGCGATAATGGAGTTTCTTACTATTGCAACCTGGCTTCTCCGGTGGTTTTGGACAAAGAGGCTCTTAAGTATATAGATTATGATTTGGATGTCAAAGTTTTTCCGAATGGCGAAAAACGGCTACTTGATGTTGATGAGTATGAGGAACACGGAAAAAAGTGGTCCTATTCTCCGCAGACAGACAAAATTTTAAAGCATAATGTACGTATTCTGGTTGATTGGATCAATAATCGCAAGGGGCCTTTCTCAAAAGAATATGTCGAGATTTGGTACAATCGCTATTTAGAATTATCGCGGCGGCAATAGCTGTCGTTTTATGTTTGTAATGAAAAGACCGGGATTTGGTTCCCGGTCTTTTTTTTGCACAACTCAATCTGTCGCGGTATACTTATACATGAATTACGAATGAGGGGGTGTATCTTTGTTTTCTAACAAAAATAAGGACAGATTGATGTTTTGGACTTTGGAATTGCTGCTTTTAGCGCTGCTGATTTGGGCATGTACAAAGATTCAATTTTTGTTTGAACCGATTGGGACGTTCATTTCAACGTTGTTTGCCCCAATTTTGATTGCGGGTTTTTTGTTTTATCTGCTTAATCCGCTTGTCAATCTGTTGATGAAAATTAAAGTAAAAAATCATCATGTTTCAAGAACTGCTGCAGTTGCAATTGTTTTCTTGCTGTTGATTGCGATTATCGTGTCTGCTCTATCATTTTTGATTCCGAATATTTTGAATCAGGTTGAGCAGCTGATTCAAAACATGCCTGAATACATCAGGAGTTTTCAACATTTTTTAACCAAGATTTTTCAGCAAAAAAATCTGCCGCCGTGGATCGTTGACTTGACTAAAGACGTTGACATCAATGCGTATACGAAGGAAATTGAAGAATCCCTTTCTGGATTTGCCAAGAATTTTATGATGTCGATAACGTCGAGCATCGGATCGATTATCGGGATGGTTACGAGCGTAACGGTCACTATCGTTACGGTTCCATTCATGCTTTTTTACATGCTAAAGGACGGTCATAAGCTCGTTCCGACGGTTACAGGTGTTTTCTCAGAAAAGCAGGCAAATCGAATTGGCGAACTTTTGGAAAAGATGAGCGAAACGATTTCAAAATATATCTCGGGACAAGCGATTGAATGCTTGTTTGTTGGGACATGTACCGCAATCGGCTATGGAATCGTCGGAGTTCCGTTTGCTCTTTTGATCGGTATTTTTGCCGGAATCACCAATATGATTCCTTATATCGGACCTTACATCGGTTTGCTTCCCGCGCTGATTCTTGCCATGTCAAATTCAGTCAGGCAGACGATTTTGGTGATCATCGTCTGCGTTGTCGTTCAACAGATTGACGGCAATTTGATTTATCCAAACGTAATCGGCAAGTCGCTGGATATTCATCCTTTGACGATTATCATTATCTTGCTTGTTGCCGGCAATTTGGCAGGATTGCTCGGGATGCTTTTGGCGGTTCCGGTTTATGCCGTCATCAAAGTGATCGTCATTTATATTTACGACATTATAATGTTAAATCATGAAAATAACAGCGACAACTAAATATTTTATTGTTAAAACGGTGACGAAAAACGCAATAAAGAACGAAAAAAACGTCAATTGTTTTAAGATTGTGCAATAATGAACATTTGCCTTTTTGCTCAAGATGTGGTAACTTGAAAGTGGTATGAAAACAAATAATTGATAGTAAGGATGTAAGAAATGACAGAAAAAATTGCTGTTTTAGGCGCAGGTTCCTGGGGTAGTACTCTTGCAACCGTTTTGGTAGAAAATGGTCATGATGTGAAACTTTACACAAACATTCCAGCGCAAGCTGATGAATTAAATGAGAAACACACGAATGAACATTACATGCCAGGGTTCAAGTACCCCGAAAAGCTCTATGCGACAACTGACTTGGAAGAAGCCGTTGATGGGGCAGATGCTATTTTGTTCGTTGTACCGACAAAAGTTATTCGTTTGGTTGCTGGCCAGCTTAAAGATATTTTGGCAAAGACGAATGCTCGTCCGTTGATTATTCACGCAAGCAAGGGTCTTGAAATCGGAACTCACAAACGGATTTCTGAAATTATCATGGAAGAATTGACAGAGCGTTATGCCAAGGGCATAGTCGTTTTGTCGGGTCCAAGCCATGCTGAAGAAGTTGCTAAAAAAGACATTACATTGATTACGGCGGCTTCAAACGATATTGAAGAAGCTGAGTACGTGCAAGATTTGTTCTCTAACAATTATCTTCGAATTTACACTAATGATGACGTTGTTGGCGTTGAAACAGGTGCTGCATTTAAAAACGTCATTGCGATTGGTGCAGGTGCTCTTCACGGCTTAGGATATGGTGATGATGCCAAAGCTGCTTTAATGACTCGCGGTTTGGCAGAAGTTGCTCGTTTGGGCATGGCGTTCGGAGCAAGTCCGTTGACGTTCATTGGGCTTTCAGGCGTTGGTGACTTGATTGTAACGTGTACTTCGGTTCATTCGCGCAATTGGCGTTGCGGTAATGCTTTGGGTCAAGGCAAGTCGCTTGATGAAGTCGTAAAGGATATGGGCATGGTTATTGAAGGAATCAATACTTGTGAAGCTGCTTACCAGCTTTCGCAGCAAGAGCACATTGACATGCCGATTACAACGGCTATTTATAACGTTTTGTTCAAGGGGGCCGATATCAAAGAAGAAATTGCTGACTTGATGGGTCGCGATAGCCGTTCCGAGATTATTGGCCACGCAAAAGATATCAAACGCAAATAATCATCTATAGTTTCGGAATATGAAAAAAGAGGCTGGGAAAAAGTCTCTTTTCCTTCTTGAATGAAACGAAAAGCCGAACGAAGGCGGTCGATTTGCGACTGACTTTGCCGGCTTTTTTAAATGCAGTGCTGCTCAACTGATTTATCCAAGATTGCACTCAAATTTACGGACAAACGGCCCATTTTCATCGATGTGTCCGTAAACGGCAGAGCTTTTGCCAATGCAGCTGATAAATCAGCGCGCCAAGCTCTTAGGCAAATTTACCGCCAAACTATTTTTGGCTATTTTCATCATAACAGGGAAATTGTCATGCATACGAAAAAACCGGATCAAATTTGCAATTGATTGCAAATCTGATCCGTTTTTTCAATTTGAGACAGAGTTTTTTCTCAGCCTTTTTTTGAATTCGGTGTTAGAGTGGTTTGTCATTATTGGCCGTTTTTTGAGACATCAATTCATTTGTCTCGATCAGGATTGGGTTCTTCCCGTGTTTTGTCATGTTGACGCTTTGACAAAACGTTTACCTGAAAACGATTCGTCGTGTTGAAGATAAACCATTTGGAGAAAAAATAATTTAATATTCCCACGATGCATTGGTCGATGATTTTTAGCAGGTCGGCATTGATCGGAAAGATGCCGATACCGACGACCATGATAAAATTATCTAAAAAGAATGAGAGCAATCTGACGTTGCAAAATGACAAAAACTCGCGAATTAACTTTCTGACTGAATCATATTCGGAATGAAATACGAGCCGTTTATTGGTAAAAAACGTAACGAGCATCCCGCATATGTAGGAAATGACATTAGCAACGACATAGTTTATGCCGATATTTTGATATAGAATATGGAAGACAATCAGATTTACTCCGCTTGCAAGTGTTCCGAAAAAAGTGTAAGAAACAAAGCTTTGGTGTTTTCTGATGAAATTTTTCATTTTTCTTGCTCCTTAAAGTCAACTAGACAATTATAGCGATGATATCCTGAAAGTGCAAGTATTCTTTGTGATAGTTGCGCCAATATGTCGGATAGGGTAGTATTTTATAAAGAAAGAAAAAATAAATCAGGTGAAGATTGCATATGAAAAAACTTGAAATCAAATATATTGCAAAAAGCGTACCTTTGCATGCGGACAAAAAGACGAAGGTCTCGTGGTTATTGGATGAAAGCAGAGATTTTTGGCTTCTTCGCGGAATAACGTTTGACGTCACTCAGGGAGAGGCTGTGGGCGTTATTGGAGAAAACGGCTCCGGAAAAACTGAGCTTTTAAAAATCATTACGGGTCTTGAACGTCAGTCCACCGGATTTGTCACGACTGATGCAAAAATCAGTTACGCAGGTCTGGACAGTATTGATCCAAATTTGACCGGACTTGAAAATATTCGAAATGCAATTGAAGATTCCGGTGTCGATAAATTCAAGGGAGATCATTTGACGAACGGAATTATTGATTTTACTGAGGCAGGACAGCTCTTATATCGTCCTGTCAGGGAATATTCGGTCGGAATGCATGCGCGTTTAGTACTTGGACTTGCCTTGTATATCAATCCTGAACTGGTTGTAATTGATGACGTGTTGTCCATGCTCGATCAAACGTTTTTTGAAAAGACGATCAAGAGGATTCAAAAGCTGAAAGACACCGGAACGACATTCATTATTTCAGACGTGAAAAATATCGTGATTGAAAGTCTTTGTGAGCGCTGTGCTTGGATTTCTTTTGGAGAGTTGCAGGATTTCGGCCCGACAAAAGACATCATTCGACAGTTTGAATACTCGCTCGAATGGTATCGTTCTTTGACTTTGCCTGAGAAAAATGACTATTTGGCAAACAAGCAGCGAGAACAAATGATGTTTGATGTCAGAGTTTTGTATGATGAGTTTAAGAGCGAACAATTCAAAAACGGATATACCAGGAAAGATGAACCGAAAATGCGTCGTGCTTTTTATGTTGACCATGGTGCAGATCCCGTTTCGGAAACTGGCAGAAAGCTTAATCAGGAGCAAAAGAAATCCAGGAAATTAGGAATCGCGGTTCCTGTTGTCGCATTTTTGATTTTGGTTTTCGCAAGCGGAGGTTGGCTCGTTCATCGCCATATGACAAAAGAAACTGCTCAAAAAGAAGCCGTATCATTGAAAAGCGTTAACAAGAGCAGTTTAAAGAAAACCGCAAAATCCTCTGAAAGATTGGCAAAGAAGCAGTCAGAAGAAAAAGCCAAAGCAGAATCGGAGAGCAAGGCCAAAGCAGAATCGGAAAGCAAGGCCAAAGCAGAATCGGAAAGCAAGGCCAAAGCAGAATCGGAGAGCAGGACAGAAGAGGAAACACAAACGGTAACGGTTGGAGACGGCGAAACAATCGGGGAGTTGGCGGATAAATATGCAACCACGGTTCAACGCATCCAAGAATTGAACAATATGGGCGACAGCATCGATTTGGTTGCGGGGGCAACGATCAAAGTGCCGAAGTAATGGAAAAATCGGTCAGGTAGGTGTATAATCTATCTTTAATCAAAACATTAAATGGAGTGATAGGTATGGGTGATCCCGGACAGCCCCTTTTATGGGTGTTGGTTGGTTTGATAATAGTTTTTGTTTGTTTAACGTCGATGGCGACGGGATGCGTCAACGCAATCAATCGTCCCGTCGGCAGGAACGGGAGCAGCGAATCAGATGATAATGAAATGCAGTCTTTGCAAAAGTTGGCAGAAAAAAGACCGCAATTTTTGGCAGCGTTGCGTCTTAACAGCGTTTTTTTGATTTTAATGCTTGCGGGGTGCTTGGTCGGTTTATTCAGAGATGTTATCGGTTTTAGCAGTCTGTATGAAATGGCAGGCGTGGTTGTTGCGTTATTGTGTGCCGTTGTACTATATGCATTTTTCATGGCGATTCCACAATTGTTGACTGCGGCACATCCCGAAAAAACGGCTAAAAGGCTGTATTACTTCATCTATGCGATTTATGTTTTGTTTTGGCCGACGGTGACGGCTGTTTCGTTAATCAATAAACATTTTGTTATTAAACGTGACGTAACTGATACGGCAGAAGATCCAACGGCATCGTGGCAGGATATTTTGGACATGATCGAGGAAGGAAGAAATAACGGCGAGCTGGATACGAATGAGTATGAGATGATCGACGGTGTGATTTCGATGCATGACAAGATGGCACGTGAAATCATGGTTCCGAGAACGGATGCTTTCATGGTGGACGTTACGAACGATAACAGTCGCAATATCGACAGTATTTTGGGGATGGACTTTTCGCGTGTTCCCGTTTATCACGAAGATAAAGATAATGTCGTCGGTATCGTTCACATCAAGACGTTGGTCAAGCTGGCCAGAAATTTCGGATTTGATCATATTACGATCAGGCAAGCGATGCGTCCGGCTTTCTTCGTTCCTGAAACGATGACTCTGGATGAGCTTTTGTTTCAGATGCAAAAAACAAGAAATCAGATGGCAATTTTATTGGATGAATATGGCGGCGTTGTCGGTCTGGTTACCTTGGAAGATCTGCTTGAAGAGATAGTTGGAGAAATTGATGACGAGTCTGATGAACCAGATCAGCTTTATCAGCAGATCTCATCGGATGAATTTTTGGTTCAAGGCAAGATGCCGATTGATGATTTTAATGATGAATTCGGAACGGATCTGAAAATTAATGACATTGATACCATTGCGGGATTTTTGATTGCCAAGCTTGGCAGAATACCTGATAACGATGAGGTTGTTTCGGTTACGACCGAGTCGTCTGAAGGCGATGTTGTTTTGACTACCGCAAAAATCATCGATGATGCCAGAATCACTGAGGTCAAGGTGACGTTGCCTGATGCGCTGGCTTCGCTCCATCGAAAGAAAGAGGCAATAAAAAAGCAAACCGAGCTTAAGCTCAGTTAGAAAAAAGAGCGGCTTGCATTCGTTGCAAGTCGCCCTTTTTTATATTATGATTAAATAATGGATTATTTTAGCAATCAATGAGGTAAGGCCAATGTAAGCATGTTTTTTAGAAAATACAAAAAATAAACAACTGAAGGATTTGAGAGGTAAAAATGGATCAGAAACAACTAGAACAAGCAGTTGAAAAACGGCGAACCTTTGCGATTATTTCGCACCCGGATGCCGGCAAAACAACAATCACTGAACAGTTGCTGCTTTTTGGCGGCGTCGTTCGTTCGGCAGGAACGGTCAAGGCGAAAAAAACGGGAAATTTTGCCAAGTCCGACTGGATGGAAATTGAAAAGAAACGCGGAATTTCAGTTACGAGTTCCGTCATGCAGTTTGATTATGACGACAAGAGGGTCGTTATTTTGGATACGCCTGGTCACGAGGACTTTTCGGAAGATACCTATCGAACGTTGATGGCAGTCGACTCTGCAGTTATGGTGATTGATTCTGCCAAGGGGATTGAGCCGCAGACAAAAAAACTTTTCCAAATTTGTAAAATGCGGGGGATTCCAATTTTTACGTTCATTAATAAGCTCGATCGTGATGGACGCGAACCTTTGGATTTGACAGCGGAATTGGAAGAAGTTTTAGGGATTGAAGCCTATGCGATGAATTGGCCAATCGGAATGGGAAAAGGCTTTAAAGGAATTTATGATAGATTCAATAATCGAATTGAACTTTATCGCAGTGAAAATGAAGGGGAATCATTCCTTGAACTGGACGAAAACGGTGAAATCAAGGGGAATCATCCGCTTAAACAAGAGAGCATCTATCGTCAGGTATTGGAGGAAATTGAACTTGTCAAAGGAGCGGGCAGCGAATTTGATGAAGAAAAGATTGAAAAAGGGGAGTTGACACCTGTTTTCTTTGGTTCTGCGTTGACTAATTTTGGCGTTAAGACGTTCCTTGACGCATATTTGCAGTTTGCACCTGCTCCTGCAAAACATAGGACTGAAGAAGGAAACTTCGTTGAGCCAAAAGATGAAGAATTTTCCGGTTTTGTCTTCAAGATTCAGGCGAACATGAATCCTAACCACCGTGACCGCATCGCTTTTGTCAGAATTTGTTCTGGCGAATTTGATCGCGGGATGGACGTTACGCTTCAGCGAACTGGAAAAAAGATTAGATTATCAAATTCTACGCAGTTTATGGCTGATTCCAGAGAGGTCGTTGAAACAGCGGTAGCGGGCGACATCATTGGATTATACGATACGGGTAATTTCCAAATCGGTGATACGATTTACTCAGGAAAAAAGAAAGTCAAATTTGAGAAACTGCCCCAGTTTACTCCGGAACTTTTTGTTCACGTTCGGGCAAAGAACGTAATGAAACAGAAATCGTTTCATAAGGGAATCGAGCAGCTTGTTCAAGAAGGTGCCGTTCAGCTCTATCAAAGCTATAGTACGGGTGATTATATTTTGGGTGCCGTTGGTCAGCTTCAATTTGAAGTTTTCCAATTCCGGATGGCTAATGAGTATAATTCAGAAGTAGTTATGGAACCGATGGGTAAAAAGATTGCACGTTGGATTGCTCCAGAACAACTTGATGAGAAGATGTCGAGTTCTCGTAATTTGCTTGTCAAGGATCGGCAAGGAAATCCGTTGTTCCTGTTTGAAAATGAATTTTCAGAACGTTGGTTCAAGGATAAATATCCTGACGTTGAACTTACGTCTAAATTATAATTAATTTAAAATCAATATTTTAAAGGTGCTTTGACGTATATGCACCTTTTTTATTGTCTGAAACGTCATCATGTCCGTATTGATAATTTATTTAAATCAATTATTCGCAAGGCGTGCTATGTCTGATATTGAATTTCTCGCATTCCAAAGTAATATGCGTTAATACGGTATTGATGCAATACAGAAATGATAAAGACATAAAAAAGAACGGCATCAAATTTGAAGAACATTGTTTAAAGAACTTATCGACATAGACACACCCGATAAAAAAGAATTAGACAAGCTCGTGTCTGAAAAAATAATGTCAGACGAGGGTTTGACAAAAGTATACGGACATATGATTATCAAATTTGAAATGGTTGAAGCTTCTTTACGCATGGCGATAAACGTGAAGTAAGGTAAGCGGTCTTTAAATAAGCGTTCTTCATAAATAAGAAAATAAAAACGATGCATACGCAATAACCTGAGATAATAATGCTATCTCGGGCTATTTGTGTACACACCGCTGTTTTAACGACCGCTTACGATTGAATAAAGGCAAAAGCAGCCAAGAATCTGAAGAAGGTTCTTGGCTGCTTTATTAACGTGAAATTTACTTTCAAAATTTCAAATATTCAAAAATTGTCCAACCAAAGTCACCGATCTTAAACCAAATAATGCCATTTTCACGGTGGCGAGCAGTCAAAGTAACAATCTTTCCATCAGGAATGGAAGAAATTTTCGTGCCGAACGGTCGATCATAAAGAAACAGTTTCTTATTTGGAACGAAATCAATTTTGGCTTTGATTTTAAGGTTGATACAGTCTGAAAACCTGTTTTCAAGTTTTAAAGTTTTTTGGGGTTGGACTGAGCTGTATTCCATCAGATCATGGTTAAAGCAAGCCCAAATATTGCCTCCGAGACAATGCCATTTTTCGCCTGAAACAAGTTCAATTGTTTCAAAAATCTGCCAAACCGTATTTTTTGCGATGACAACGCGCGTTTTTCGACCATTCGGCGCATCCGAACAACAATAGAAATCTTTGAAACGAAGAAAACCGATGTCATAGCTGACGTCTGCATATTCATCGCGACGGTAATAATAAGTTACGACTTGTTGTCTGTCTTTAAAAAAACCAGTGACAGGACCACTTGCATGCTTGACCGAATATCCCAAAACGGCCGGTGAACTCAGTGAATATTCATCATTTAAACCACCGCGGATAAAAACAGGCTTTTGAAGAAAGTGTCTGTCATCCATGTCCTGACAAAAAATCCAAACGAGTCCTGCGTTTTTTTTACGATAGGTTAAAGTAATTGCACCATACTCCATTGAAAAAACTGAGGTGAATCCTGTAATTTTAATCAAGTCAAAATTTTCAAATTCTTTAAACGTTACGTTAAGCTTATCACCGCGATTTCCAGAGATTATTTCCGGAGATCGAAGCGCATTGTGATTTTCGTCCTGGTAAATGATGATAATGGTCGAATCCGGTTCAGATGAAGTTTCAGGGAAGCCTGTTTCTGGTTCGGGAACTGAAACGAAGACGGAATTTTCTTTTGGAAGAACTTGATTAATCATGGAAACATTCGGTGCGGCATGCTTTTTTGCAAAACGTGATCTGCGAACGTTTCGATTGAAAATTCTTTTAAAGTATGTTCCTAAAGACATCAAACTCCCACCTTTCAACCATTAAGCATAGTTCAATTATATCAAGCAACTTGAAACAATTCCACAAAAAAGACGGGTTTCCCCGTCTGATGACAAATTTATTTGTGGCTCTTCAAGCTGATTTCAGTGATGTTTTTCCGTGCCGTGATCAATGCTTGCTTAGCTTTTTCACCCAAAAGATGCTCTTTAACGAATTCGATTTCCTTTTCTGTAATCGGTCGAAGCTTATTTGAAATGATGATTTCAGCGTCATCGTTTTTCTTTTTAAAAACAACTTTTGAATTGCCTAAGGTAAAGACTTTAATAAAGTGAACGGGCGTATTCATCAATTCGCGACGGATTTTTCGCGCATAACTGTTGGTTACGTCAATTAATTGCATGGTAAATTCCTCCTAAATTATTATACAGTCCTCTCATATATCTTTATTATACGTTATTTTTGTGAAATACTAAATAAAAAAGGCCTCAATAATTAAAAAATACTGAGACTCTTTTTAAGAACATAAATTTGTCGGATGTTATGATTTAGCCGTACTTTCTGCTATGACAATCTGATTGTTTTCTATTTTGGCCGCAAAGTTTTTAACGGACGGATGTTCAAGGCAAAAGTCAGTAACCTTGTCCTCAATCTGCTCTTGAATCGTTCTGCGCAATGGTCTTGCCCCCATCTTTTTATCATAACCCAGCTCAACGAGCTTGTCGCATACTGGACGCGTTACGGATAATGACATTTGCTTTTCTTGCAGCATCTTATTTACGTCTTGAAGCATCAAGTCAACGATTTTTCCAAGATCATCCTTGGAAAGGGCGTTGAATTCGATGATATCATCGAAACGATTTAAGAATTCGGGTTTGAAATAGCGACTCAGTTTGTCCAAAATTGAGTTGGTCGTACCATTTGCTTCGGCGCCAAAACCAACATTGATAACGGAATCTCCGCTTCCGGCATTGCTTGTCATAATGATGATCGTATCTTTGAAGCTGACTGTTTGACCCTTGGAATCAGTCAGACGTCCATCATCAAGAATTTGCAGGAACATATGCATGACGTCGGGATGAGCTTTTTCGATTTCATCCAACAGAATCAAGCTATACGGATGACGGCGTACCTGTTCGGTCAATTGACCGGCTTCTTCATATCCGACATACCCTGGAGGAGATCCGATAAGTTTTGAAACCGAAAATTTTTCCATGTATTCGCTCATGTCGAAACGGATCATGGAATCTTTGGATCCGAAAAGCTCCTCCGCCAGCTGTTTGGCTGTTTCGGTCTTGCCAACGCCTGTTGGTCCGACAAATAAGAAACTTCCGATTGGGCGATTCGACTTATTGAAACCGACGCGATTTCTTCTGATGGCACGGGCCGTTTTGGTTACCGCCTCATCTTGACCGATAACGTGTTTTTTCAAGGAATCGGCAAGGTTGCGCAATTGATTTTGCTCTTTTTCTTTCAATTCGCCGACAGGAATTTGAGTCATTTCCTCAACGATTGCTTCCATGTCCTTATCGGAGACGACCGGAGCATTTTCGTCAGAAACGGAATTTTGTTTCATTTCCGTGAATTTGTTGACCTGATCTCTGTAATAAGCGGCTTTTTCATAGTCTTCCTCTTTAAGAGCCGCCTGTTTGTTGGCTTCGGCGTGTGAAATCTTGTCATCAAGAACTTTTGGATCAGCTGCATGAATCGTCAAATTCTTTTTTGAGCCAGCCTCATCCAATAAATCGATGGCCTTATCGGGCAAGAAACGATCCTGAATATATCGCGATGACAACAAAACGGCAGCGTTAATCGCTTCTTCAGTGTATTTTACATGGTGATAAGCCTCGTATTTAGGTTTGATTCCCTTGAGAATTTCTATGGCCTCAGCAGTTGATGGTTCGTCAACGCGAACTGGCTGAAGTCGTCTGGCCAAAGCAGCGTCTTTTTCGATTGTGCGGTATTCGTTCAGCGTCGTTGCGCCGACGAGTTGAAGTTCACCGCGAGCAAGCGCAGGCTTTAAAACGTTTCCCGCATCCATGCGACCTTCATTGTCGCCTGCACCAACGATTTCGTGAATCTCATCGATAAAAAGAATCGTATTTTGATCACGTTTGAGTTCGCTCATCAACTGCTGCATTCGTTCTTCAAATTGACCGCGATATCCAGTTCCCTGAACAAGCGAAACAACGTCAAGGCGAATAACGCGCTTGTCGAGCAATTTTTGAGGTACGTCGCCATCAACGATTTTTTGAGCCAACCCTTCGACAACCGCTGTTTTGCCGACGCCTGCTTCGCCAATCAGAACGGGATTGTTTTTGGTACGGCGATTTAAAATTTCGATGACGCGGGATATTTCCTTGTCGCGGCCGATGACGGGATCGATGCGTCCGTTTCTGGCTTCTTCAGTCAAATCCAAACCGAATTTGCCGAGAATGGAGTTGCCGTTTCCTCCGGGTACGTTTTGAGGCGCAGACTGCCGTTGATTTTGACTTGGCTGATTTCTTTGCGACATTGCTTTAAAGAGATCGTCAAGCGAGTTGAAACCAAACGGATCTTGCAATGGCTGGTTTTGCGATCTGGTCGAGCGTTCGCGAAATTCGCCATAACATTCAGAACAAAGGTCAATTGCTGTTTGATGACCGTTGATGCTTGTTGTTAAATGAATTGTTGCTGGATTCTTACGACAGTTTTGACATAGCAAATGTTTCACGACCTTTCATAATAATACAAAGTGTTTTGACCAACTTTGACCTTTTTATATTTTCAATTATACTATGGTAATTTTAAATCGCAAGCAAAATGATTCGAATATGTTATAATATGTTGAAATCAACATGAACGGAGGATCTTCATGGCCAGAGATTATGAAAAGCTTTTGAGCGACTTGCATGATGGCAAAATTGAAACGTTTGAAGTCACAAAGGAAGAGTTTATGGATTTTCAAAAAGTTTTTATGGAATCGAACTTCAGAAAAAAAGTAATTGGCAAGGCCAAGCGGGGCGGGGGAGCGATTTATCACTATGACAAAGGTGATGAGTTCTGAGAATTAGTTAAAAAAATAAATTAGTCTTAATGATACCAACAAAAACTTGTCTAACTTTTAAAAACATGATATCATGTAGCTTATAGGGGCAGTATGTTCTTGTCAGTTTTTCATTAGCATTAATGAAAACGGTATTATGGATGGCAACATTGTTTTTCATTCGTTTTCACAAGACGTACGGCCCGACCTTCATTTTATAATTCAAAGGAGCATGATCCACAATGGAAAAGAAAGATTTTCACGTAATCGCAGAAACAGGTATTCACGCACGCCCAGCTACGCTTTTGGTGCAAGCTGCAAGCAAGTTCAACTCTGACATTACTTTGGAATACCAAGGAAAGTCAGTTAACTTGAAGTCAATCATGGGTGTTATGTCATTAGGCGTTGGTCAAAACGCTGACATCACGATTTCTGCAGAAGGCGGCGACGAAGCAGAAGCAATTGCTGCTATTGCTGATACAATGGCTAAGGAAGGACTTGCTGAATAATGACGAAAATGTTAAAAGGGATTGCAGCTAGTGATGGGATTGCAGCTGCTAAGGCTTATATGCTTGTACAACCCGATTTATCATTTTCTGAAACAAGCATTGACGATCCTGAAACGGAAATTAAGCGTTTAGACGATGCGGTTGAAGCATCTAAGAGTGAACTTGAACTTATCAAGCAAAAAGCAACGGAAAACCTTGGTGAAGAAGAAGCACAAGTTTTTGAGGCCCATTTGACGATTTTGGCCGATCCTGAGTTGCTTGGTCAGATCAAAGATAAGATCAAGAATGACAAAGTTAATGCCGAGGCAGCTTTAAAGAGCGTAACCGATATGTTTATCGAAATGTTCGAAGCTATGATCGACAATGCTTACATGCAAGAGCGCGCAGGCGACATTCGTGACGTCACAAAGCGCATTATGAGTCATTTGCTTGGCGTTACTTTGCCTAATCCTGCGCTTATTCAAGAAGAAGTCGTAATCGTTGCTCATGATTTGACGCCTTCCGATACGGCTCAGCTTGATCGTAACTATGTCAAAGGATTCATTACTGATATCGGTGGACGCACTTCTCACTCGGCAATCATGTCGCGTACGCTTGAAATTCCTGCCGTGGTCGGTTCAGGATCTGCGACGACTGACATTCAGGAAGGCGAAATGGTCATCATCGATGGTATCAATGGTGATGCGTTGGTTGATCCAACGGATGCTGAACTTGCTGATTATAAGCAAAAGGCAGCTGAGTTTGCCGCACAAAAGGAAGAGTGGGCTCGTCTTAAGGATGCCAAGTCTGTTTCTGCAGATGGCAAAGAAGTTTTGCTTGGCGCAAACATCGGTACGCCTGATGACGTTTTGGGTGCAAACGATAATGGCGCTGAAGCTGTTGGTTTGTTCCGTTCGGAATTCCTTTACATGAATTCAAATGAGCTTCCTACAGAAGATGAACAATACGAAGCTTACAAGGCAGCTCTTGAAGGCATGAGCGGCAAGCAAGTCGTTGTTCGTACGATGGATATCGGTGGGGATAAGGAGCTTCCTTATCTTCCGCTTCCTGAAGAACAAAATCCGTTCTTGGGCTATCGTGCTATTCGTATCTGCCTTGACCGTCAGGATATTTTCCGTACTCAGCTTCGTGCATTGCTTCGTGCATCCAAGTACGGACGTTTGGCAATCATGTTCCCAATGATTGCAACCGTACAAGAATTCAAGGATGCCAAGGCAATTTTTGAAGAAGAAAAGGCAAACCTTGTTGCTTCCGGAGTAGAAGTTTCTGATGACATCCAAGTTGGGATGATGATGGAAATTCCTGCAGCTGCAATGATTGCGGACAAATTGGCTAAGTACGCTGATTTCTTCAGTATTGGAACGAATGACTTGATTCAATATTCAATGGCAGCTGATCGTGGTAACGAACGAGTTTCTTATCTCTATCAACCATACAACCCGTCAATTTTGCGCTTGATCAAGAACATTATTGATGCTTCTCATAAAGAAGGCAAATGGACAGGCATGTGCGGTGAAATGGCCGGAGATCAAATCGCTGTTCCATTGTTGCTTGGTTTAGGCTTGGATGAATTCTCAATGAGCGCAACTTCAATTTTGAAGACGCGCAGTCTGATTAAGAAACTTGATTCCAAAGAGATGAAAGAATTAGCGGACAAAGCAGTTTCTGATTGCGAAACCGTTGATGAAGTCGTTTCCTTGGTAAAAGAATTTACTAAGTAAAAGTATTTTTTAAAGGCTGGGATTTTACCCAGTCTTTTTTGTTTGGAAATCAAGCGTGTTTTTTAAGATTTTATACTGATTTCACGACTTGCCGCGGTGAATGATTGCAATTGACAATCTAAAAACATATAATAAAAAATGACTAACTGAGAGTAGCAAGGGAGGAACTTACGTGAATATCGGGATATTTACGGATACCTTTTATCCGCAAGTTAGCGGTGTTGGAACATCGATTGCAACGCTTCGAAATCAGCTTGAGCGTATGGGGCACACTGTTTATATTTTTACGACAACCGACCCTAAAATCGAAAAAAAAATTTATGAAAGAAATACGTTTCGTTTTACGAGCATTCCATTTGTTTCTTTTACCGATCGGAGAATTGCAGTTCGCGGATTGTTTCAGGCATATGAGGTCGCAAAAGAATTAAATTTGGATATTATTCATACCCAGACTGAATTCTCAATGGGGCTGATCGGAAAATTTGTTGCCAAGAACTTAAAAATCCCTTGTCTTCATACGTACCATACAATGTATGAAGATTACCTTCATTACGTAGCGAAGGGAAAGATTTTGAAACCATCACACGTGAAAGTCATGACGAAATCGTTTTGTTCTAATATGAGCGGCATCGTTGCTCCCAGCGAAAGAGTTTTAAACACCTTGCGCGGATATGGAGTTTCGGAACCGATCAGCATAATTCCGACCGGGGTCGATTTGACCAGGTTTGAAAAAGGAAACAGAACGGGAATTCGCGCAAAATACAGTATTTCACCCGACACGCCGCTGATATTGACGTTAAGTCGCTTGGCTTTTGAAAAAGATATTGATCGTCTGCTGAACGATTTTCCTGAGATAAAAAAACGAATTCCTGATGCTAAGTTGATGATCGTTGGCGAAGGACCCGCCAGGACGAGTCTTGAGCGTCAAGCAGAAGATCTTTGCATCTCAAAAGACGTTATCTTTACCGGAGAAATTCCTAACGATAAGGTAACCGATTATTATCATGCCGCTGACTTGTTCGTTTCAACGTCGGTCTCTGAGTCTCAAGGACTTACGTATATTGAAGCAGTAGCTTCCGGACTTAAAGTCGTCACGACTCATAGTCCTTATACCGATGATTTGTTTGATGATCCAAATATCGGAACGACGTTTGAAGACCAAGGAGAGTGCGTTGAGAAAACGGTTGAATATTTAAAGAATCCTGAAAGATACAGTGACGAAACTCTTAGATTGAATAAATTGCGTGAGATTTCAGCTGACCTGTTCGGAAAAAGGATTGTTGAATACTATGATGAATGTCTTGAAATGTATTCAAAATCTGAAAAATATAAAGCACAAGCAAGATAAGGGGTTAAACTATGCTTGATATACACATGTTCTCATCGGCAACGAAGGTCAAAGGACAAGGAGTCGGCAGTGCGTACCTTGAGCTGATTCGGTTGCTTGAAGAGCATCATGCCGATAGCATGAAGGTTTCGATTAATAAATTTGGAAAAGCAGATATCAGTCACTACCATACGATTGATCCGCTTTTTTATCTTTCGACGATGCGGCCAGGACATGGCACAAGAATCGGATATGTGCATTTTTTGCCTGAAACGCTTGAGGGCAGTCTGAAAATTCCGCAACCTTTCAGAAGCATTTTTTATCACTACGTAATTGCGTTTTATAAGAAAATGGATGCGATTGTCGTGGTTAATCCCAGTTTTATTCCTAAGTTGAGCGCATATGGAATTTCTGAAGATAAAATTACTTATATCCCGAATTTTGTTTCGTCAAGTGAATTTTACGAAATGGAGACTTCTGAGAAAATGCTTTTGAGAAAAAAGCTAAAAATTTCCGAGGTAGATTTCGTTGTTGTCGGAGTCGGGCAGCTTCAGGAAAGAAAGGGCGTTTTTGATTTCATTGAACTGGCTAAGCGTCATCCCGAAATAAAATTTATTTGGGTCGGCGGTTTTTCGTTTGGAAAGATGACGGATGGTTACGAAGAATTGAAAAAAGTCGTTGAAAATCCGCCCGATAATCTTTGTTTTCCAGGAATCGTCGACAGAAACCAAATGAACAAGTACTACAATATGGCAGATTTGTTCTTGCTTCCTTCGTTTAACGAGCTTTTTCCGATGAGCGTTCTTGAAGCTTGCAGCACTAACACGCCCGTCATGTTGCGAGATCTTTCTCTGTATCATTCGATTATTGCAGGCAAGTATGAGCCATGCAAGGATTTGAGCGAAATGGATGAAAAGCTGACTGTTCTTGTTTCTTCTCCAAAACGAATAGCTGAGTTGAAAGGATTTGCGCGAGACGTTTCAAAAGAATATTCCGAAGAAAGGCTAGCATCAATCTGGCAGAGGTACTATGAGTGTCAGGCTAGAAAAAGTTCGAAATGACAAGGAAAAACAAAATTATGATCGGCATCATGTTCGCAATCGGTGCGTTGATCTGCTATGCGTCATTGAGGGGCGTTTCCTATGAAGAACTTGTTCATGATCTTCAAACCTTAAAATGGTCATGGGCAATGGTTGCAGTGCTGTCGATGGCTCTGTCTGTTGTTTTCGAAGCACTTGTCGTTAAAATTTTGGTGCAGCAGCATCTTCCTCATTATCCGATGAGGGATGCAATCAGAGTTCCGATGATTGAGTTGTTGTTTAACGGAATTACGCCTTTTTCAACCGGTGGACAGCCGGCGCAATTGTTTGCGTTGATGCAGTCAGGCGTTGATGGCGGGCGTGCGACTTCCATGCTGCTGATGAAGTTTGTCGTTTATCAATCGATGATCGTCGTGAATTTTATTGTTTGTATTCTGATCGGGTTCCGTTTTATTGCCGACAAGCTGCACGTGTTGTCAATGCTGATAATATTTGGATTTTTAATTCATTTTGCAGTTATCGCAGGTTTGATCATGATCATGTATTGGTATAATTTTACGAAAAAAATGGTCAGAGTGATGATCAAGCCGCTGAGTTTGTTTTTAAAGTCGGAACGCTTGGAAAAAATCAAAAAAAGCGTTGATGATAAGATTGACTCATTTTATGAAGAAAGTTTGAGGCTTCGGGCGGACTGGGGACTTTTGATCAAAATTTCGCTTTTGACTCTGGTGCAGCTTTTTTTCTATTACCTGATTCCGTACTTTATTTTGCTCTCGCTTGGCGTAACTCACGTCAATGTTTTGCTTGTGATGACGATGCACGTTTTGATCGTGATGATTATTTCGCTGTTTCCGATTCCCGGTGGAGTCGGCGGGGCAGAACTCAGTTTTTCGATGGTGTTCTCAACGTTTATTTCAGGTCATGGAAAATTGGTTTTAGCGATGCTTTTGTGGCGTGCGGTCACTTATTACCTCGTAATTTTTGCTGGAATCGTTGCCTTGGCAGTCAAGCCTGACAAAATCAAAACTTAAGATTAAATACCGCCTTGAAGTTTTTTAGCTTCAGGGCATTTTTAATTAGCTTTCGCAAAGTTTTTCATAAAACTTGTGATAATGCGTGTATGTTAGGCTTAAATTTGCTAAAATAATAATCGGTAAGCCAAAGTGATGGCTGATAATTTGAAAACGAGGAGAGTCTACTATGGAAAATTCACAACTTGTAGCAATCATCAAACGCTTGGATGCAATGTCAAACAACGAAGGAAACGAGGTATCTTCGCGTCGTTTTGAAAAAGACGGTGAGGAACGAGGTTTTGTGACGTTTGATCCTGCTACCAAGACATATACGCTTGAAGAAATTGCTTCAAAGCAAAAATTTGAATTCGACGATATTGATCTTGCTGCAATGGAAATCTACGATCTGCTTAATGACTAATTCATAAATAATTTTTAAATTAATGTAATTTCAAGAAATTTGATTTTACTTTCTATGAAAATTCGCTATAATTTGTTTCATAGAATAATTTTACAATTTTGATAATTGGAGGCAATTTGATGCGTTCAACGTTGAATAAAGTCCGTAATGTGCTGGATACGCGTGCAGGTTTCTTTGCGTTGGTATTTTTGATTTTCTGGATTAAGACATACGTTGTTTATGTCACGAAATTCAGTCTTGGGATTACCGGACCGATACAGAAGTTTCTGCTGATTGTCAACCCTTTGCCGTTCGGACTGCTGTTGTTCGGTATTGCATTGTATTTTAAAGGCAAAAAGTCATATTGGATAATGATGATTGTCGATTTAATCGAGTCGCTATGGCTTTTTTCCAATGTTTTGTACTACCGTGAGTTCTCAGATTTCCTATCAATGGGGATTATCAAATCATCAGGTTCAGTTTCAAACAATTTGACGCTCAGCATCGGTGAAATTTTGCATGCAAGCGATTTGTTGATTTTTGCAGACGTGATTGTTTTGGCGTTGCTTTTGGCGACAAAGGTCATTAAAGTTGATTCAAGAACAATGAAGATGAGGTATCCGATTGCGATTACGATTATTTCGGCGTTGCTGTTTGCCGGAAATTTGGGATTGGCTGATAAAGATCGTCCGCAGCTTTTAACGCGTACTTTTGATAATAACTATATCGTCAAATATTTGGGCATGAATTTTTATGCCGGCTACAATGCTTACCAGACGCACAAAGAAAGTGCTACGCGTGCAAGCGCAAGCAGCAGCGACATGGATGGAGTCCTTAAATTTTTGAAGAATAACAGAAGTGTTGCAAACCCAGAGTATTTTGGCAAAGCTGCCGGCAAAAACGTCTTTATTTTCCATTTGGAAAGTTTTCAGCAGTTTTTGATCAACTATAAAGTCAACGGTAAGGAAGTAACGCCTAACATCAATAAGTTTTATGCTGATCAAAATACTTTGTCTTTTGATAACTTTTACAATCAAGTTGGTCAGGGAAAAACGTCCGACGCTGAGACAATGCTTGAAAACTCGCTGTTCGGATTGCCATCAGGTTCTGTTATGACCTCTTATGGTACTTCAAACACTTTCCAGGCAATGCCCGCCATCTTAGATCAGCGCGGATATTCGACCGCTGCATTTCACGGCGACGTCGGCAGTTTTTGGAATCGCGACAATACTTACAAATCTTGGGGATATAATTACTTCTTTAGTGAAGATTATTATAAAAACAAGACCAACTATAGCGTTGGGTATGGGTTGAAGGACAAAATCTTTCTGAAGCAGTCGATTAAGTATATCGAAAAACTTCCGCAGCCGTTCTATGCCAAGGTGATTACGGTTACCAATCACTATCCATATGAACTTGACAAGCAAAATCAACATATCGAAAAAACAAAGACAGGCGACAATACTGTCGATGGATATGTACAGACTGCCAAATACCTTGATGAGGCTTTTGGTCAGTTTGTGGATTATCTTAAGAAATCAGGTTTGTATGATAATTCGATGATTGTTGTTTATGGTGATCACTATGGTATTTCAAACAACCATAAGAAGGCCATTTCACAGCTTTTGAACCTTGATACGGTGACGAGCTACGATTTGGCGCAATTCCAAAAGGTTCCGTTCATGATTCATTTGAACGGGCTTAAGGGCGGCATTAATCATACGTATGGCGGTGAAATTGACGTCATGCCAACGCTGCTTGATGTGTTGGGAATCGAAAACAAGGATACCATTCAACTTGGTAATGATTTGCTTTCGCCAAATCGGAATCAGACCGTTGCATTCAGAAACGGTGATTTCGTTTCGCCTGGATTCAGCAAAATCGGAAGCAAGGTTTATAATAATAAAGGTGAAGATGTCACGGAAGATTTGACCCAGACGCAAAAAGAAGAAGTTAAGAAGCAAACTGAAAGAACTGACGAAGTTCTGTCCTTGTCTGATAAGATTGTAACTGGTGATCTGCTTCGTTTCTATACGCCTGAGAACTTTAAGAAGGTTAACCGAGCAGATTTCAGCTATAAGTATCGTGACGGCATGAAGCTCCTCAATGATTCTCAGTCTAAGAAGACAAGCGTTTTGCAAGAGCATGATGGAAAGAGCACGCAGAACATGTTTGTTACGGATGCTCCTGAACTCAAATAAAAAAAGAAAGACGGCTTGAAAGAAGGCCGTCTTTCTTTTTTTATAAAATACGTGCTGGTCATTTTCAAAAGTGTTTAATGAAAGATGAGTGCGAAGAATAAGTAAACGTGAATGTAATAAAACATTATTGATTTTCCTTTAAAACAAAGCAATTACAGAGGAAACGATGAAGTTATCTAATTTTGAACGAGCGGAATCGTTTATTTAATATTTGGAGCAGAAAAGGATTGGGTTTCGCTGCAATGACAGAATTCATCCATTTCATCCAGCATGCAATGAGATAAATGAATAAGCAGATAAAATTACAAAATAAGGAAATGAATCTTGGGGGAAACATAAAGTTAATCAACAACTAAATTTTATGACGGATTATTAATATGTGCAAAAACAGCTTAATGATTGGCTTTGATTCATTTATGCGATAACAATGATTTATGGAATCGGAAAAGTTGAGAATAATCGAGCTTGGATTATTTTAATGCGTCCGGAGACTATTTTGCGGGAGATGAAACGCAATCAATAATTTTGAATATATCATACGCAAGTTTTAAGGAGTCAAAATGTTCAGTTATTCAATGTTGTTGAAGGGATAAAAAACGTTAAAAGATTGATAACGAACTTAAAGCTTATGGCATTGTGATATTAGCAACGATAGAAAACAACGTTAAACGCGAAGGTAATCAGTTTGTTTTAAACTTTGCGACATAGATATCCTGGTTGAAAACTTAGAGGAATTAGTCGTTAGAACAGAATTTAGAAGTTAGTTTGTCCACTGGACAGATATGCTATATTGTCAGTCGGCATATAAGTCATTGCTATGCATTAACGTCTATATGCGAGTCATGTCATAGAGACGATATTTTTGCTATGATTTTTGATCTTTGAACTGGAACAGTTAATTATTAGAGAAATAACAAGTTGTGATACGAAAAAAGCGACTGACGTTTTTAAATCGCTGTTAATCTCAAATACAGATATGGATATGTTTTGGTTTGATCAGTTTATAAGTTGGATACGGGAAAATTTCTGAAGAAAATTAGAAAAAAGCATTGACGTAAATGAATATAGTTGGTATGATTATATTCGTTGCTGATGCAAAAAAGTAACTCGAAATCAAGTATATAAAAGTTGTTGACTCAACGTTGTTTGTATGTTATGATTATCAAGTTGTCACATTTAGCAACTAAAAATTTAATTATCAAAATTGTTATTGACATTTCTTTCGAAAGATGCGATAATGATTTGGTCGGCAAATTGATTTTATTAAATCAAATCGAAAACAACTTTTAAAAAAGCTATTGACAAGATGATTTGCTGATGATATAATTAAGAAGTCGCAACGAGCGACTTATGAAACAGATCTTTGAAAACTGAACAAAGTTTCGATAAGCAAATGTGCAGGGCTTCTTGTTTTAAACAAGAGCAACAATATTTGCGAAGTCAATTCGCTAGTAAATTTTGAGTCACAAACTATAAATTGAGAGTTTGATCCTGGCTCAGGACGAACGCTGGCGGCGTGCCTAATACATGCAAGTCGAACGAAGCTTTCTTTCACCGAATGCTTGCATTCACCGAAAGAAGCTTAGTGGCGAACGGGTGAGTAACACGTAGGCAACCTGCCCAAAAGAGGGGGATAACACTTGGAAACAGGTGCTAATACCGCATAACCATGAACACCGCATGATGTTCATGTAAAAGACGGCTTTTGCTGTCACTTTTGGATGGGCCTGCGGCGTATTAACTTGTTGGTGGGGTAACGGCCTACCAAGGTGATGATACGTAGCCGAACTGAGAGGTTGATCGGCCACATTGGGACTGAGACACGGCCCAAACTCCTACGGGAGGCAGCAGTAGGGAATCTTCCACAATGGACGAAAGTCTGATGGAGCAACGCCGCGTGAATGAAGAAGGCCTTCGGGTCGTAAAATTCTGTTGTCAGAGAAGAACGTGCGTGAGAGTAACTGTTCACGTATTGACGGTATCTGACCAGAAAGCCACGGCTAACTACGTGCCAGCAGCCGCGGTAATACGTAGGTGGCGAGCGTTGTCCGGATTTATTGGGCGTAAAGGGAACGCAGGCGGTCTTTTAAGTCTGATGTGAAAGCCTTCGGCTTAACCGAAGTAGTGCATTGGAAACTGGAAGACTTGAGTGCAGAAGAGGAGAGTGGAACTCCATGTGTAGCGGTGAAATGCGTAGATATATGGAAGAACACCAGTGGCGAAAGCGGCTCTCTGGTCTGTAACTGACGCTGAGGTTCGAAAGCGTGGGTAGCAAACAGGATTAGATACCCTGGTAGTCCACGCCGTAAACGATGAGTGCTAAGTGTTGGAGGGTTTCCGCCCTTCAGTGCTGCAGCTAACGCATTAAGCACTCCGCCTGGGGAGTACGGTCGCAAGACTGAAACTCAAAGGAATTGACGGGGGCCCGCACAAGCGGTGGAGCATGTGGTTTAATTCGAAGCAACGCGAAGAACCTTACCAGGTCTTGACATCTTCTGACAATTCCAGAGATGGAACGTTCCCTTCGGGGACAGAATGACAGGTGGTGCATGGTTGTCGTCAGCTCGTGTCGTGAGATGTTGGGTTAAGTCCCGCAACGAGCGCAACCCTTATTGTCAGTTGCCATCATTAAGTTGGGCACTCTGGCGAGACTGCCGGTGACAAACCGGAGGAAGGTGGGGATGACGTCAAATCATCATGCCCCTTATGACCTGGGCTACACACGTGCTACAATGGACGGTACAACGAGTCGCTAACTCGCGAGGGCAAGCTAATCTCTTAAAGCCGTTCTCAGTTCGGATTGCAGGCTGCAACTCGCCTGCATGAAGTCGGAATCGCTAGTAATCGCGAATCAGCATGTCGCGGTGAATACGTTCCCGGGCCTTGTACACACCGCCCGTCACACCATGAGAGTTTGTAACACCCAAAGTCGGTGGGGTAACCTTTTGGAGCCAGCCGCCTAAGGTGGGACAGATGATTGGGGTGAAGTCGTAACAAGGTAGCCGTAGGAGAACCTGCGGCTGGATCACCTCCTTTCTAAGGAATAAATTACGGAATCTGCACATGATTCGAAACTTTGTTTAGTTTTGAGGGATTTGTTTCCTCAAAACTTGTTCTTTGAAAACTAGATAATATTTTATTTCTTTGTTAATTTTTATAACCG